>VYMF01000026.1_pt1 | contig 83997 bp, 63 predicted proteins | sample 5115271 | NCBI WGS metagenome assembly VYMF01 (sample SAMN12291778, study PRJNA351875) | freshwater metagenome | isolation source: freshwater lake | place: USA: Michigan, Wintergreen Lake | collected 2013-08-08
CCGCAGTCGCCGGCTTCGCCGCGGGCGCGGTTGACGCGACGACCGGCACTGAACCCACCGGCGCCGACGCCGCAGCCGCCGGCGTGATGTTCGGCGTCACGTTGCTCGGCGCCAACGGCGACTCCGCCGCCTTGAGCGCCGCCACACGACGGCCGCGCGCGACCAGCACGGTACGGATGTCTCGCTCCTGCTTGGGGATGTCATCGATCTTCGACGCCGCCTCGAGCCCAGCGCCCGCCTTGATGAGCACGTCGACGGAGGCCACGCGGTTGTACGCCGCCGCCCACATGAGCGGCGTCTGCCCCCATGCGGTTTCGCGGATATCCACCGGCACACCCTTCGCCAGCAGCGCCTGCACACTTTCCGGATTGCCGTTGCCCGCGGCGAAGTGCAGCGCCGTGGCACCACCAGTGCTTGTCGCCGCCAACGGATCGGCCCCGTTGGCCAGCAGCAGCTTCACCACCGCCGCGCGTCCTTCGCGGGCCGCCAGATGCAGCGGCGTGTAATTCCCGTTGCGTGTCATGGCGTCGACACGGGCGCCGGCAAACACCAACACCTGCGCCGACGCAAGATCGCCGCGCTGCGACGCCCAATGCAGCGCCGACATCCCGTCAGGCTGCGACGCATTCACGTCGACGCCCTGCTTGATGAGCACGCGCACCTTGGAGGTATCGCCACGCATGACCGCGTCGGCCAACGGCGTCTCCGTGGGGTTGCCGCGCGCCGCCCCCAACAACAGGGTCGCGGCGCAGAGCGCGGCCCCCATCATCGCACGCCTGCGCGCGCCCGACGGCCCCTTAGGCATGAGCGTTCAGGTTGAGGACACCGGTGCTGTCGCCGAACGTGGTCACATCGTCGAGGCCAAGCGTGTGCATCATGCTGAGCATCGCGTTGGCCATGGGCGTGCCGTCGGCCGCCTTGATGTGCGTGTTGCCGGCGAGACGGTTCTCCGCCTTGCCGAGCAGAATGAGCGGGCAGCGACGATGGTTGTGCAGATTCGAATCGCCCATGGGCGAACCGTAAATGATCATCGTCTTGTCGAGCATGTTGCTGTCGCCTTCCTGAATGCTCTTGAGCTTGTCCAGGAAGTACGGCAACATCGAGACGTGGTACTTGTTGATCATGTGGAAGTCGCGTACACCACGTTCGGTGCCACCATGGTGCGACGCCGGGTGGAACGGCTTATCCGTGCCGCTCTCGGGATACGTGCGGCTGGAGCCGTCGCGTCCCATCTTGAACGAGAAGACACGCGTGATATCGGCGGCGAACGCCAGCGCCTGAATGTCGAACATGAGCTTCACATGTTCGGCAAACGAGTCGGGCACCCCGGCCGGCGCTTCCGGCATCTCGCGCACTTCACCGCTCATGTTACGGGCTTCCACGCGCTGAATGCGGCGCTCCACCTCACGAATGTCGGTGAGGTAGCGATCGAGGCGCACTTTGTCTTCGGGGCCAAGCATCGCCTTCATGGTGGACATTTCCCCCGACACGAAGTCGAGAATGCTGCGACGCGTGCGACGACGCTCCGCGCGTTCGGCGCTCGTGCCGCCCACGCCGAACAACTTCTCGAACGCGACGCGCGGATCACGAATGACCGGCAGCGGCTCGGTGGGCGAGGCCCAGCTGATGGAGTCGGTATACACGCAGGCGTAGCCATAGGCGCAACCGCCCGCCTGATCGACGTTTTCGATACACAGCTGCATAGACGGAATGGGCGTGTCCTGCCCATAGCGACGAGCGTACATCTGGTCGAGCGAGGTGCCCACGCGCACATCCGAGCCTTCCGTTTGCCGCGGATGCATGTGCGTGAGGAACGTTGCGCTCGACCGGAAGTGGTCTCCCCCGATCTCGTTGGGCGAGGTAGGCTCCGCTTCGCGCACGTCGGTGTTGCTGATGATCGTGAGGTAGTCACGATACTGTTCGAGCGACGTGAGGGCGGTAGGCGACAGGTCGAACTGGCTACCGGTGGCTGCGGGCGACCAGAGATTCATCTTGGCGCCCCACTCGTTGCAACCGGCCGCGCCGTGCACCATCTCGATGGCCACGAGGCGCGGGGCTTGCTTGGCCGCGCCGAACGCGCCGCGGCCGGTGGGAATCATCGCGTCGAGATACGGCAGGGCGACAGTGGCGCTCATCCCCTGCAGGAACTGACGGCGCGGCATGGCCTTTCCGCTCAGAAAATACATCGGTCGGTCTCCGGGTCGTGTGAAGTGCGGGGATCAGCGGCTCCGGCCACCAGCCGGAACAGTCGCAGACGTGGACGGCGTGCCGGGCGCAGCGTGAGCGACGACCTTCCGTGACCGGAACGCGTCGCTCTTCACCACGCCGACGATGAAGTCATTCAGCTTGTAGTTGTTCACGCGCGCGGCCGCCTCGATACGACGCACCGTCGGCGCGTCGTACCACTCCACGCGACGGCCAAGGGCATACGCCATGAGGTTCTGCGTGAACGACCGCATGAGCGGCACGGGACGCTTGAGCATGGCCTGCTGCAGTTCGGCCGGGCTCGTGATTTTGGTACCGTCGTAGTAGTCACCGCGCGTGTCGAGCGGCGCGCCATTCTCTCGAATGCGCCAGCGCCCCATCACGTCGAAGTTGTCGAGCGCGAGTCCGATGGGATCGATGAACTGGTGGCACGACTTGCACGTCGCGTTGGCGCGGTGAATTTCCATGCGCTCGCGCGTGGTAAGCAGTCGGCCCTCCTTGGCGCCGTCGGTCTTCTCGAGATCGGGCACGTTGGGTGGCGGCGGCGGTGGAGGCGAGCCCATGAGCACTTCCATGACCCACTTGCCACGCAACACCGGCGACGTGCGGTTGGCCACCGACGTGAGCGTGAGCACGCTGCCATGTCCGAAAACACCGCTACGCGGCGAACCGGCAGGATAGGTCACCTTGCGGAACTCGGTACCCACCACGCCGGGCAGATCGTAGTGGCGAGCCAGCGACTCGTTCACGTAGGTGTAGTTCGCCGTGAACAGATCGAGCAGGCTCTTGTTCTCGCGCACGAGATGGTAGAAGAACAGCTCCGTCTCGTGCCGCATGTCGATGGCCAGCTGCTCGCGGAAATCGGGGAACTGGTTGGCGTCGGGGTGCACCAGCTCGATGTCCTGCAGCCGCAGCCACTGCGAGGCAAAACGCGTCGCGAGCGCCTCGCTGCGCGGGTCGGCGAGCATGCGCTTGGTCTGCTGCACCAGCACCGTCGTGTCGTTGAGCCGGCCCGTGCGCCCCAGCGCGATCAGCTGCGAGTCGGGCGGCGCACCCCACAAGAAGAACGACAGGCGCGACGCCAGGTCGACGCCATTCACCGCCACACGTCCCTTGGCGGCCGCAGGCACTTCTTCGATGCGGAAGATGAAATGCGGGCTCGACAGCATCGCTTCGAGCGCGCTGCGGATGCCGAGTTCGAAGCCGCCTTCCTTGGCCCCTTCGTCGTAGAACGACATCAGCCCCTTGAGATCGTTCGCCAACACGGGCCGGCGATACGCCTGCGTACCAAGGCGCGTGAGAATACGCTCGGCACACGGCCGCGCCTCAACGGCCGACATGGGGCGGCAGCTGAAGATGCGACGACGGCTCGGCGTATCTGACACGCCGGTGGGGTTGAACGGGCCCGTGACCGCAAAGTTCTGAATGTGCGCCTGCACCGTGATGCCCGCCTGCGCCCCAATCTGCGTGTCGGCGATGCTATGCCCGAGCGGCGTGATGTTGTCGTTGACCGGGCCTTCGAAGGTGCGTACGAAGGTCGCCGAGATGCGCTGCGGGCCGGCGCGGATGGGGATGGGCTTGGTTTTCATTTCCATGCCCTGAGGATCGGCTTGCGACATGCCGCGGTCGACTTCGAGAATCGCGGCGCGCTCGCCGTTGACCGACACTTCGATCTTTTCGTCGAACGGTGCGGTGCTCGCGAACAGCTGACCGGTGGGAATGGCGTGCAGCGTGACGGTGAAGACGTATTCGCCATCGGCCGGGAAGGTGTGCGTCACCGACGCGCCGCCACGCGTGCCCATGGGCGCGCCCTCCACCTGATCGAGCTGCGACGCGAGACGCGCAATCTTGTAGGTGCTCGTCGAGACACTCGCCTTGGGATCACCAACAGCCAATCGGCTGATTTCGCTCGCCGCATCGAGATACGAATCGAGCAGCGTGGCCGACGGCGTCTGCACGTCGGCGATGTTGTCGAAGTTGGCGCTCTTGGTGTCCAGCGGCAGCCACGAATCGGCCTTGATATCGACCGCGAGGACATCGCGAATTGCGCGCTCGTACTCCGCTCGATTGAGGCGCTGAAACGCGCGCGTGCCCGGATTGGGATCGGCGGCATAGCGCGCGTCCATCGTGCGCTCGAGTGTTTCGAGCAGCACCTGCAGCGTGTCACCACCCGGCTTCGCGCGCCCCGGGGGCGGCATCATGCCGGTGCGCAGCTTGTTGATCATCTTCTCGGCCACTTCGGGCGCCGTCTGCCCAATGGTGCGGAGATCGAAGGTTTGCAGCGAAAGGTTACCCTGCTTGCGCTGATCACTATGGCAACCGGCGCAGGTCTTCTTCACGACATCGCCGAGTGCGGCCGGCGTCATGGTCGCGCTTGCCGGCGTGATGACCGGATGGCCAACACGGCGGCTCGCGCGCGTGGTCGACGCGCGCACTGGGTCGACCGCACCGTTTACGAACGAGAGGTCGTACGATACCGGCGTGGTTAACCCCGGTGTCGGCGCCATAGGCGCGCGGTCACCGGTGACTGGCGCCCCGTTGTTTGGACGGTCGACCAGAGCCACGGTGAGCAACGCAAGACAACCGGTACCAGCAACAACCGACGACTTCATCCCCGGGCCTCCAGGCGCAGGCGGGTGTGTTCGGGCAGACGGCGCAGGAGGGATCGCGACGTCCGGGAATTCTCTGTCCTGAATTACGTGTAAGATCGTGAAAGTGTTCGTCTTACGGAACACCCAGCGAGCAGGTTCATTATTCGACGCGCCTCAGCGCTTCAGGTTACTGGTCCGTTGCCATTGCAGGACTTTCTCCTTCTGCCTCCCCTACCCCACCTCGGAGGACATTACGTGCGTTCCCGCCTGCTGTTGTCGGCCACGGCGACCCTCGCCCTCGGCTTGCTTCCCTCGTCGTCTGCGTCAGCGCAGCAACGGCTCAACCCCGTCATTGAGCTGGTGGCGGCCAACAAGCCCGTGTTTGGGCTGTACGCCCCCGCCAACCGCCGTGCGCGTCCCGGCCAGCCGCCGCTCCCCGCCGACTCGCTCAAGTCCATGAGCCAGCTGGCCGCCGAAGCGCTGGCGTACCAGCGGCTCGACTACGTGTTCGAAGGCACCATGGAGTACAACTTCGAGCAGTCGTTTCCGCCGTTCACGGAGTTCGCCAAGGCCATGGACGCGGGCGGTGCGTTGGCCAAGGGGAAGAACCCGCGCTTCACGCACCCCATGTTCGTGAAGACGATGGAGATCGCCCCCGACCCGGCGGCCGCAGTGGCGCGCATCGGGAAGCAGCTCAACGAAGGGGTAAACGGCATCGTGTTCGTCGACGTGCTCAATGCGGCCGAGCTGCGTCAGGGGATCGCCGCGCTCCGCTTCAAGTCCAAGGGCGGTACGCGTTCGGACGATGTGGGCAATGCGCCAGCGCGGTGGGGGATGAGCGAGAAGGAGTACAAGGAGCGCGCCGACTTGTGGCCGCTCAACCCCAAGGGGGAGCTGTACAACTTCACCATTGTAGAGAGCAAGGAAGGACTGTCGCACATTCGTGAGATTGCGGCCGTGCCGGGTGTGGGCGTGCTCTTCCCGGGTGCCGGCACACTGCGCGGCGTGTTTACCACGACCGACGCGAGCGGCCAGCGCAAGTTCGACGAAGCCGCGTGGGAAGCGGCCATTCAGTCGGTGCTTGCGGCGTGCAAGGAGTACAAGGTGCCGTGCGGATATCCGGCCGGCGCGCCGGACATCGAGAAGCGCATGAAGGAAGGGTTCAGCGTGTTCGTGATCGGCTGGGGCGATCAGGGCTTCAAGGCGGTGGACTTGGGTCGGGCGGCTAGCGGGCGCTGACGCTGCGGCAGGCGTGGTTTGGTGTGGTGCGGCGGCTAGTCGGCCCGGGCGGGGTACCCGGCCTGTCGCGCCACTTCGGGGGTGGCCGTGCGCCTAGGCTCGCGCGGCTCGCCGGCGTCGGCACCACCCCCTCAGACGCGCGCCAGACCGGGCACCCCGCCCGGGCCTCCTGACCTGTAGCCATGCCGACGAGGGCGCCTGCGCACGCGCCGTACCGAGGAGGCCGGCCACGCCCCGGTGCCGGGCGCGTCTGAGGGGGCGGCGCCGGCGCCGGCGAGCCCCGCGAGCCTAGGCGCACGGCCGCCCCCGAAGTGGCGCCCGGCACCGGGGCGTGGCCGGCCGACGATGCGGATCACACGACGACACCGACCCCAACGCAAAAGCGGCCGCCAGACTCTCGTCTGACGGCCGCTCGTTTTTACTACCCTAACCCATTACGGGTTGCGGTCGATGCACCCGCCCGGCGCCTTCGGATTGTTCTTTTCGTCGAAGGGGATGGGAAGATTGACATCGTTGCCATACACACCGGCGAGCGGCGCCGGCAGGTTGCCTGTGGGGAACACGGTGTTGGCCGCACGACCGTACTGCCGCACGAGACGACGCAGGTCGCCCAAGCGGTGGCCGGTGAGATACAGCCACTTGGCGCGCTCCTCGAAGAGCAGCGAAACGGCTGCCGCCTGCGTGGCGGGCGCCGAGCCCGCCAACGCGGGCAAGGCCGGAGAGATCGCCGTGGCACGCAGGCTGTTCAGCCCTGCGAACACCGCTTCACGATCGGCCGGCGTGTCGCGACGCAGACGTGCCTCGAGCTCGATGAGGCGCGCTTCAACGCCGTTCGCCACCACCGCGCCCGTCGTACGATCGTACTTGAGCTGCGTGGGAAGATTGCGGCTCGAACCGTTGAACCCGGTGCGGGTGGACGCCACCCACGGGATACGCGGGTCGGCTGGCGTGGTCAGGAATGCCACCCCGTTGAGCCCTTCGCCGCGCCCCTGAGCATCAGGCAACACGATCGCGTAGCGTGAATTGGGCACGGTGAGCGCGTTCCACATGCCGTTCTCCTGACGCAGCGACGCGGTGGAGTGCGCCGTGACCCACGCAAAGGTCGTGGGCACCGCCGACACGGCGGCTGCCGCATCGTCGAAGCGCCCCTGGTTCAGCAGTACACGGCCGCGGCCGATACGCGCGATGTTCTGCACGCGCGTGTCCGTGCCAGCGCTGGCCAGTGCCGAATCGTAGCTGGCGAGGGCGCGGGCGTAGATCTGCACCGTCGTCTGCGGCGTGCCAAACTCCGTGCCCGCATCGGTCTCCTCGGAAAAAGGCACGCCGGAGCAGTACGCCTCGGCAAACATATTCTCCGTAAAGCCGCGAATGCCGTACATCTCACCCACATTCTGCACGGGCGTGGGAGCCACGCGCTTGAGAATGTTGATGGTGCGGGTCGCACCTGCCCTGATACGATGCATATTGCGGTAGAATGCGTCGAGTTCCGGCAGATTGTCGATCATTGCCCGCTGGTTCGGAAACAGTCGCCCGTCGAACGTGTCCGTTGAGTACATCTCGTCGGACACGTTACCCGTCACGACAATCATGTTCTCCAGGTTGACGTTTCCACTAAACGCGTTCTGGAAGTCTTGGATCACCCCAAGCCGCAGCGGCGTCGCGCCGGCCGCGGTGGCGTAGTCACCTACGTTGAGGACGTCGGGATCGGTGATGTCGAGTGTGTCGGTAGAACAGCCCGCCGCTACTCCGCAGGCAAGAAATACTGCACTCACCGGACGGATGAACCGACGAGTCACGAATGAGAATCGCATAATTGCGTGCTCGCCTTATCAGAAGTTGAAGTTCATGCGGAACGTGAAGTAGCGCATCGGCGGCGTGGAGAAGAACTCCTCGTTTCCGCGCTGGTCGCTGTTGTTCACGGTGGTCTCGGGGTCGACACCCGTGAACGGCGTCCACACGCCCAGGTTACGGCCGGTGAGCACCAGGTTCCAGCGTTCCGCCTTGAGCGCCTTGGCCCAGGCATTCGGCATCTGATACGACACCGACAGCTCACGGAAGCGCGTGAATGACCCATCTTCGTAGAAGCCGGTGAACACCGAGGCGGCCGCGGCGACCGCCTTCGCCTGCTCTTCCAGCGGGGCACCCGCGTAGAGACCTTGGCAGGAAAAGCCTGCCTGACACTGGTGGCGCTTGGTGTTGTTGAGCTTCTTCATACCCCACTTGGAGTCCAACTGCCCCGAGATGCGCAGCTTGCGGCCCAACAGTTCGAGTGTGGGGGTGAAGGCGAGTTCGCGCGTGGGGAAGCTGGGCCCGGCGAACGTGTTGTCGCCGTACGTCATCTCACCCGCCACCAGAATGCCGTCGCCGTTCGCGTCGTTGTACGTGTACGTACGTCCCCACAGACCATACAGCGGGAAACCCGGGGAGTTCAGCTGCGTGTTTCGGTTGCCCGAAGGAATTGCGCTTACGCCCTCACCGAGGGTGATGAGCTCGTTCTCGTTGGTGGAACCAGTCAGGACGAAATCGAGACCAATCTTGTCGCTCGAGATCACCTTCTGGTTGTAGACGAGCTCGAAACCCCTGTTGCGCACGTTACCGATGTTTTCGAAGCGCGAGGTCACGCCGGCAATGGACGGGGCCACGCGACGCTCGATGAGCGCGTCGGTGGTGTTCTTGTCGTAGTATGTGAACTCGAAATTCGACTTGCCATCGAACATGGTGAGGTCAAAACCAGCTTCGGTTTCCGCCGAGTATTCCGGACGGAGTGTGGAGTTGCCCAAGGCACCGAGGGACACACCGGGCTGGTCGGCCGTACCGGAGATGGTCGTACCAAACGGCGAGAAGAAACGGAGCGCGTCAGTAGCGCCCGGAATCTGTCCCGAAGCGCCGTATGTTGCGCGCAGGCGAAGGGTGTTGATCCAGTTCGTAGCCGGGAAGAAACCCTGATCGGAGATCACCCAAGACGCGCCAAGCTTGGGGTAGTTGACGGCGCGGAAATCCCTACCAAAGGCACTCGCGGCGTCACGACGCATGGCGGCCGTGATGAAGAGCTTGTCGTTAATCGAGAACTGCTGCTCGAGGTAGTAGCCCAGCGTACGCCGCTCGTCCGTCGATTGACGGGCGTTACGAACGGCCGCAGCAGTAATGGTGGTGGCCCCCGGTGGCAGGCCTTGTCCGGTCCCGCCGGTCGAGCTGAAATAGTTGCGGATGTACTGCATGCCCACGGATGTCTTGGAATTCAACCAGCTGGTCAACTGCTTCGTTCCGGTAGCCCCAAGGTCGACCGTCTGCTGATTGATCTCGCTGCGGTCGTTCTCGACCTGTCCCACACGGTCGATACCCACCGGCCCCTGATCAAACAGGTTGATTTCGTTATCCACTCGCGAGGCGTAATCCATGCCGAGAATGGCACGAGTCTGCAGCCATGACGTGGGCTCGTACCGCAACTGTGCGCTGTTGATGAAGCGGTTGGTGCTTTGGGTATTCGTGCGGGAGAGAATGTCGCCCATGGGGAAGGCACGGTAGCCGAGCAAAGGCACCCCGCGACCGTCGCGCAGATCCTCACGCCATTCCCCGCCGAGCATACCCACCATGAGGCCGTTGCCGTTGTCCTCGTTCTGCGGGAGGCGCTGACGGCTGGTGATGAAGCCCGACGAAACCTGCACAGTGGCCTTGGGAGTGATCAGGGCCGTGAGGTTGGCACGTAGGCTGTTACGGTCCAGAGCGTTGGGGCGAATCTGCGATGACGGAAGACCCGTGCCCCGCTCTGTCGTAAGTCGACGAACTTCGATCTCGGGCATCTTGTAGATGCCCGTTTCCACTTCCGTTTCGCCTGCGACGAAGTACTGCACCCGGTCACTCCCGCCCGAGACCTGCATGCCGTACTGCTGACGAGCACCCTGATCGACCGGGGACAGGCTGTCGATGAGGAACGCGTTGCCTACGCGGAGGCTGTCGGCGCGACAGAGCGATGCGGCAATGGAAATGGCCGGGCAGCGTACCCGCGTGCCGGTGGTCGCGCCGCTCAGCTGGGTGCCCCAGCCATAGTACATGAGCGGGTACGTGTTCGGATCGGTGATCCGGCCGTTTTCCGTGTACACGTTCCAGCGCGTCTTGCCCGCCTTGCCGCGCTTGGTCGTGATGTTGATCACGCCGTTGGCCGCTTCCGTGCCGTACAGCGTGGCGGCCGACGGGCCCTTGATCACTTCGATGTTCTCGATTTCCTCGGGATTAAGGTCGTCAAGACGCGAAGGTGCCGAGCCGCCAACGCCGTTTGCCGTACTACCAGACGCTGACGTCATGCGCACGCCGTCGATGATGACGACTGGTTCGTTGGACAGCGAGAGCGACGCCTGACCGCGAATACGGATACGCGAGCCGGCGCCGGTGGCACCAGCCGAAACGACCTGCACACCGGCCGCGCGGCCGGAGAGCAGCTGGCCCATGTTCGACACGGGTAGCTCCGCCACCTTTTCGGCCACGGCGATCTGCGTGGTGGCGTTGGCCAGTTCGACCTTACGCTGCTGCCCCGTCACCGTAGTAACGACGGCGGAGAGCGAGAAGGCGGCCTGCGTCAGCGCGACGTCCTGCGTGACGGGGGCCGTGCCGCTGATCGTCACGGTCACCTTCTTGGCTTCGTAGCCAATGCGACTGACTTCGAGCACGACCGCCCCGCTCGTCGGGACACGCAGCGTGTAGCGGCCGTTCTCTGCGGTCAGCGACCCGTTCTGGGTGCCCTGCACGAGCACGCGGGCCTGCTGGATGGGCTGCCCCGTGGCGCCGTCGGTCACACGACCGGTGACGGTCCCACCGGCGCCCTGTGCAGACAAGGAGGGCGGCGTTGCCAGTCCCACGGCCGCCACGACCGCAAGAAGTGATGTGGCCAGACGCCGCATCACAGGCGCGCGGAATGATGTGGCGTGTGGTGGCGAGCAGCCTCGCTCGCCACGTGCGAACGCAGCGGGTACGAACAATCGCATCTCGTGACTCCCCATCTCAGGATCACCTGCCGGCCACACGATATTGTGACCGGCCATGACATGACCCCAACGCCCCGCTCCACCCGAGTGTGAAACGGTGCGCTGGTCATGCCACTTGCAAGCGCAGCAGCCCGAAGGCATCCGCGAACTCGTGTTGTTGCCGGAACGCCCCAGAAGCGGGACGCCGCAGCGATGTATGTCGGGAGCGTACGCGGACGACGCGCGCGCAGTGAGGCGGGAATGATGCGTATATGAACTACGATGGTCGGCGGACGCCCACCGGAATGGCCAAGCCGCGCACGCGAACGGTGCAGCGTGCCATCAACACAACTCCAGAACCGATGTGACGAAACGCGAACGGGAGGGACGCTACGACCGGTGTTCCAAACTGTCAATACTTTTGCACACTTCAGTGGCAATAAACCCTACCGAATCGTCCCAAACGTTCCCTCCGCCCGACTTCACACAGAAAAGCGCGGCCCCATGATCACGGGGACCGCGTTCTTGACCACGCAACGTGCACCAACGGTCAGGGCGATGGCGGCGCCGACGGCAACACCAATTTGACCGTCGCCAAAGCCGCCGAATCCGGGACGAAAGGCGCTGCCCCCGGCGCGAGGCCATTCAGCTTGAAGATGTACGCCATGGCCGCCGCATAGTCCTCCCTAGGCAGCGAACCTGGATTCCCATCGGGCATCGTCGTCCGAATCTGCTCGAACAACGTGAACACCGGCTGTCCCGCCCACTTGGTACGGAAGTCCGCGCCGGTCACGTCTTTCGACTCGTGGCACTCCGAGCAGGTTTTCGTCCAAACCCCCTGGCCGGCCGTCGCCTGGGAATCGCTGTAGATCGGCACGGTGTCTTTCCCGTCGCGCAGTGCAAAACCGGGGGCGAGAGGTTGCTGCGCCGTGATCCGCGCCGCCACAAGAGCGCTCGTCGCCACGACGCCGAGCAGAAAAAGGCCGGAAAATTTGGAAGTGCGAGGCATGGCAGAGGAACGTGCGAGGAAGGCATTTCGCTGGCAAGGCCCAACGATCTACCAGGAACGGGGCCGCGCGCATTGCGAGCCGGCCGGTTGACCGACATTTTCGGCGAATGGACGCTTTTGATACCCCGGAAGTTCCCGAGTGCCTCACCACGCCGCCCCTCGGCAATGCGGACGGGCGCGACGCTGACAGCACACCCCCCGACGCCGCCCTCCCCCGCCGCGATTTTCTGCGCATGGCCGGCGCCAGCGCCGGTGCCCTCCTCGCCACCGGCTGCGCCCCGCCGGTCGCCTTCTCCGCCGCCCCTGCCAAAGGCGTCGAACGGGGACGCGGCACCGCCGAGCGCAGCACCCATGTCGCGATCGTGGGCGCGGGCGCCTGGGGCGGATGGACCGCCTACCATCTCCGCACGCGCGGCGTGAAGGTCACCCTCATCGACCAATACGGCCCGGGCAACTCCCGCTCCACCAGCGGCGACGAGACGCGCGGCATCCGCTCGTCGTACGGGGATCGGGCCACGGGGGAGCTGTGGACGCCATGGGCACGTAGCGCCATCGGCCGCTGGAAGCTCTTCGAGGCGGAATGGGCCAAGCCCTTCCGCACGTCGTTCTTCCACGAAACCGGCGACGTCATCATGCGCGCCACGCGCGAGCCGTTCATCACCAAAACGATCGACCTGTGGACAGCCAATAACGTCCGCCACGAAGTGCTCACGGGCGACGAGGCGCGCAAGCGGTGGCCGGTCATCAAGGCCGACGACATCACCGTCGCCATTACCGAACCCGATGCGGGCGTGGTGCGCTGCCGCGCCGCGACGCAGGCCGTCGCCGCCATTGCCCAGAAGCTCGGCGCCGAACTCGTGATTGGCCGGGTACGCCCAGGGCCCGTCGTGAACGGCAAGATGGACGGCGTGATTCTCGACAATGGCACCGTCATCCGCGGCGATGCCTATGTGTTCGCCTGCGGGCCGTGGCTCCGCAAGCTGTTTCCGTATATGGAGAACCGCGCGCGTATTCCCATTGGACACGCCCTCTATTTCGGCGTCCCGCAGGGCGACACGCGCTTTCAGTTTCCCAACCTGCCAAGCTTCAACTTTCCGGGCGTCACCGGGTGGCCCATGCTGCCCGTCGACAGCCGTGGCTTTCGCGTGCGCGGCGCCATCGCGCCGCCGGCGCCTCCGGCAGGAACCGCTGCACCGGCACCCGCCCCCGCAGTGGCCGACCCCACGCTGCAAGATCCCGATCTCAGCTCGCGGTGGACCAATCAGGACCGCGTTGATGGCGCCCGACGGTTTCTGGCCGCGCGATTCCCGATCCTCGCCAACGCGCCGCTGCTCGAAACGCGGGCGTGCCACTACGAATCGAGCGTGAACCAGAACTTCATCGTCGATCACGTCCCCGAGACCACCAATGCGTGGATCGCCGGACTCGGTCAGGCCGAAGGATTCAAGTTCGGGCCGGTCGTCGGCGATTACATCGCGCAGCGCGTCGTCGGCATCAACGGCGACCCCGCGCTCAAGAAAGCGTTCGCGCTGCCTACCGAACAGTACGACCGGCCACCGGGTTGATGCGGCGCGCTCTGCTGATAACGCTCGCCCTGCTCTTCTTCGCGTACGAGCAGTGGTCGTTCTACACGTGGATGCAACAGCACGGCACCGTCGCCGCAGGGCTCAGCCACGCGTGGATGACCCTGCGACAAGATCCCATGGTGTTCATGGCCTGGAACGATATGGGCATCTTTACGGCGCTCGTGCTCACCTGGCTGTGGCGCGATCTGCGCCGCAGCGGGCGCTCGATGCTCTGGTGGCCCGCCACGTTGCTCATGGGCTGTCCGCCCTTGCTCGTCTATCTCAGCAATCGCACCGGGAACGCCGCTGGGTCGACGGACTGACCTCAGTAGCCTCAGTAGCGGAGCGTTTCCCCGTGCCGCAGCACGCGGAAGCGCTCGGCGGCGATGCCGCGCGTCGCGAGCGCCTCTGCCAGATCGATGGGCGGCTGGTCGAGCGCTTCGTCGGTCAGCGCGAACGTCCCCCAGTGCACGCCAATGGCCTGCGCCGCACGCACATCGAGCATGACCTGCACGGCCTCGTCGGGGTTCACATGCTGCGACCGCATGAACCAGCGCGGTTCGTAGGCGCCAATCGCAATGGCCGCGGCGTCGAAGGGTCCGTGCTTCTCCCCAATGCGTGAAGGCGCGGGCGAGTACCCCAAGTCGCCGGAGAACCAGAACCGGAACGAAGGATGCAGCACGGCGTAGCTGCCCCACAATGACTTGTTGCGATCGAATCCCGAACGGTTCGACCAATGCTGCACCGGCTCGAAGTGCACCGCCAGCGAGTGCGATGCCAACACCGTGTCGCCGTGCCAGTCCAGCGGCTCTATGTGCGGCCGAACGCCCCGCGTGGTCGGCAAGTTACGCGCAAACCACTGCTCGGTGCCGCGCGGCACGATGAAGCGCGGCGCGCCTCCAGACTGGCGGGCGAGTGCCCGTACCGACGGCCGATCGAGATGATCGTAGTGGTTGTGCGACAACAGCACCGCATCGATGGGCGGCAGTTGTGCCAAGGTCAGCCCCGGCGGCTGATGCCGGCGCGGTCCAGCGAAGCGCACGGGCGACGCCACACGACTGAACACCGGATCGAAGAGCAGATTGGCCCCGCCCAACTGCAGCAGCAGCGACGAATGACCAATCCACGTCAACGCCGGATCGCTGCGATTGGCGTGCAGAAACTCCAGCGCCGGCGCAACCGGGCGCAGCGGCGCCACCGGCGGACGCGGCAACCGCGCGCGGGCGCGCTGCCACATCCACCGGAGCACCGCTTTCCCGCTGGTCTCGATGCCATGCTCAGGCGTCGGCATGCCGCTCACGCTTCTTGGCACGCGCCCGGAACGGTAGCAGGAACAGATAGATCCCGGTCACCCACAATCCAAGCACCACGACGGCCGACGGCAAAAACACCCAGAGCTTGGCCACTTCGTGAAACCACGAGCCATCGTGCATCTGCTCGATGAGATCCGATCGACGGTAGGCCGACTGCAGCACCTTGCCTGAGGCGAGATCGACTTGCACTTCCCAGTGATTGACGGCCGCCACTTTCACGATGCCTTTCCCAGGGCGCACGTCGAGACGATCGATGTCGTCCCACGAGCGGATCTCCGTCTGCCGCACGGAGCTCGCCGCGTCGAAGATCTGTTGCATGCTCACGCTCGGCACCCTGTTCGCCGTGCGCTGCTCCGCCGGCTGGACCCACGTGAGCTGTTTCTTGAGCTGTAACAACAGCCCCGTGCCCAGGACGACAAGGAACGGGAGCGCCGTCGCAACGGCGCCCCAGCGATGCAGCTTGCGATTCCAGATGCGGAAGTTCGGCATGATGCATCAAAGTACACCGGAATACGGAGTTCGTTGAACTGATGGCACGAAGGCAACCAAGGCAACCGAGACAACCAAGCTTTTTCTTGGATGTCTTGGTTGCCTTGGTTGCCTTCGTGCTATCGGTTCACTTCATCAGCGACTCGAACCGAAAGAAGTTCACTTCCCGCCGCGACGTCCCCAGACGGGTGCGGTCGGTTCGGTCTTGAGCCGGTCGTCCTTGTACGTGCCGAGCAGACGCATCGCTTCCTGCGTGGCGCGCTCGAGCTGCGGATCGCGTCCACCGATCACGTCCTTGGGGAAATTCTCCACGTCGATGTCCGGCGCCACCCCTTCGTTCTCGACGGCAAACCTGTTGTCGCGCGAGAAGAACCCGAAACGCGGCGCAATCATGGAGCCGCCATCCACGAACGGCGGCGTGTCCGTCGTGGCGACGAGCCCACCCCACGTGCGTGACCCCACCAGTGGGCCGAGCTTGCGACGCTTGAACATGTACGGCATGAGATCACCACCAGATCCGGCCATTTCGTTGATGATCATGACCTTCGGACCCCAGATGCCGTTCGCCGGGCTCGTGAACGGATACCGCTCACCAACCGGGTTGTTGAAGTAGCCATCGTAATCGCGACCGAGCAGGTCGACGATGTAGTCGGCCGCCGAGCCGCCGCCGTTGAAGCGTTCATCGACCACCACGCCCTGCCGGTCCTGCTGCGCGAAGTAGTAGCGGTTGAAGCTCGTGTACCCCGGCTGCCCGGTGTTGGGGAGATACACGTAGGCCAACTTGCCGTTGGATACGCTGTCCACGTAGCGACGGTTCGATTCCACCCACGCGCGCGTGCGCAGCCCCTGCTCGTTGGCAAGCGGCAACACGGTGATGGTGCGCGCCCCTTGCATGTCGGGGCGGCTGTTCACCGTGAGCACCGTCTGACGGTTGGCCGTGCCATCGAGCAGCCGATAGATGTTGTCCGGTGCCCGCAGCTCCACGCCGTTGATGGCGAGGATGTAATCGCCACGTGACACGTTCACCCCCGGCGTTGCGAGCGGCGCGCGCAACTCGGGGTTCCAGCTTTCCGCGTCGTAAATGCGCGCGAGACGATACCGCCCGTTCTCCACCGTGAAATCGGCGCCAAGCAGACCACCGCTGCCGTTCGGGACTTCCGGATAATCGCCACCGCGCACATACGAGTGACCGATCGCCGTTTCGGCACCCATGTTGTCGATCAGATAATTCAGATCGGCGCGGTGATTCACGTGCGCGAGCAACGGCTCATACATCTTTTTCATGGCCGGCCAATCTGTGCCGTGCAGATTCTTCACGTAGAAGTTGTTGCGCTGGTTGCGCCACCCTTCGTTGAAGATCTGCCGGAACTCCTCGCGCGGATCGATGTACGCCCGCAGCGCCACGGTGAGTCGCCCCTGCCCTGCCGTCGGAATGGTGCGGTCGGCATCCACCAGATAGAGCCCACTAGCCTGTCCACCCGTGCGATACAGCAACTTGCGTCCATCGGCGCTCACGGTGAACTGCGCGACGCCCATCGCGAACGGCGTGGCACGACGCGCCGAGAGTTGGAAGCGGTGCAACGTGTTGCCGCCGCCGGCACCGGGCCCACCCGCGCCGGGGCCACCCGTCGTCCCCGACGCCGGCATGGGCTCGAGGAAGAACACCGTGCCAGCCGGACCGGCACGCAGGCCGGCATAGTCACGCTCGATGAGGCCCTGCACCGCCACGATGCGCTGCTGGATACCGTCGAAGTCAATGCGGATGGGACGCGGCGCGGCAGGCATCGCATCACCCGCGCGCGCGCCAGCGGCCGTGCTGTCGGGACGCGCAACCGGAGCCATTGGCGCCGCGTTGCTGTCGCGCGGCGCGCCACCCGTGCGCGCGGCTTCTTCGTCGCTCTCGGGGAGCAACGGCGACGGTTCCGACTTGGACAGAATGGCCATATACAACGCGCGCGTTTCCGGACGGTCGTACTTGGTCATGTCGAGCAACGACGAGTTGAGCGCGAAGGTGGTGCTCGCAAAGAACCACAGATACTTGCCACTGGCGTCCCACGCCGGGCTGGTGACATCCGCGAGGCCATCGGTGATCTGCTTGACCGCGCCGGTCTCCACGTCGTACACGAACAGCGCACGGAAGAGCGACTTGAGACGCTTGGGATACGCGAGATAGCGCGAGTCGGGGCTCCACACCGGCACGACCGAGCGATCCGCCATGAAGTATGGATCGGTATCGGCCACCTTGGCATTGCCCGTCGCGATGTCCACGAGCCAGATGCGGAAGTGCGTATCCTGAAACGCAATGGTCCGACCGTTCGGTGACCACGTGGGGAAATACGGACGGCTCGGCTCCGGCAGCGCAATCGTTCGCTTGGCGCCCAACCCATCCTGCGGTGCGATAACGAGCTGATACTCCCCCGACTCATCGCTGAAGTACGCGACACTCTTTCCGTCGGGCGACCACAGCGGCGCAATCTCCGCCGCGCCGCCCGTGCGCGTCATGTTCCGTACATCGCCTTTTTCGGCGGGAATCGTGAACACTTCGCCGCGCGCTTCGACCGCAGCACGCTTGCCCGTTGCCGACAGCGCGAGATTCGTGATGCGCGCCGACACGTCCTTCCACGATGGCATCATCCACGGGAAATCGCCGGCCGCAGTGATGCTCACAATCTTCGATGCCCCGCTCCGCGCATCGAGTTCGTGAATGTACCCGGCCTGCTCGAACACCACGGTATTGCCCGCAGCATCGATCGACTTCACATCGAAGTCCTTGAAGCGCGTCACCTGCGCCAGCTTCTTCGACGACAGATCGTACGACCAGACGTTCGCCACGCCGTCACGATCCGACAGGAAGTACACGGCGTTCCCCACCCACACCGGGTCCATCTCCTTGCTGCCCGCAAAAGGCGTCGTGTCGAGCGCGAACGACTTGAGATCGAGAATCCAAATGGGCTTGTTCTGACCGCCGCGATAGTTGCGGCGCTCTTCATCCCACGACGACGGCATGCGATATGCCACGCGATTGCCGTCGGGCGAGAGCTTGCCTTGGTTGGCGCGCGGCATGGGCATGGCGCTCTCCACACCCCCCTCCACCGGCACCGTCCAGAAGCGCGGCGCGGCATTCGGCGCCCACGTGGCGCGCGGCGACGCGAACATCACCGACTTGCCGTCAGGGGCCCACCCCTGCACCACGTCGGCCGACGGGTGCCACGTGAGACGACGCGGTTGGCCACCTTCGACTGGCACCACATACACGTCGGTGTTCCCTGTATACTCGGCGCTGAACGCCACGAGCTTGCCGTCGGGGGAGAGCTTGGGGTTTTGCGTCTGCCCTTGAAAACTGGTGAGACGACGCGCGACACCACCGGCCCGTTCGACGACCCACACGTTGCTGGCGTACGCGAACGCAATGTGTTGCGCGCTCACACTCGGAGTGCGCAGCAAGCGGGTGGGTGACTGCGCACCGACTGGCCCGGCCAGCGCTGCCAGGGCAAGTCCGGCGACGTGCGTGCGCCGCAGACGGCGCCAACGACGGAGGGAGACCTTCATGAAGACGACTCGGGGAGAGCGTGAAAAGGCGGGGCGCGCCGCCAGGCACCGGCGGCGGCCGCTCCAGATGTTACGCGCGGGGATGACAGTTCAACAGAGCCACCCGCGTACGCCCCTCCGTGTCGATCGTGCTATCGTCTCCGGCGCAACGCTCCGCCAGTCCATACGCCCACGGAATCCCGTCACGCGCGGCGGCGAGCACGGCAGTCAGCACGGTTTGTGTACGTTCGATCACCACGCCGTCACCGGTGCGCCTGGTCCGTTCCAGCTGGACGCGCACGGCGTACTGCTCGCCGGCCTTGAGGCCGGTCGGGCCGACCGCCTCTGCCGACCACGCCCAGCGGCTCCCTGCGGCATTCCGCGCGCTGCTGTCGAACGGCAAGACTGTGCTCCGCACCAAGGTGCCACCATTGCGTCCCTGGTCGCGGCGGCGGGCCTCGATGCCAAGCTGCGACGCCTTGGCCGCCCACTTCTGGTAGCGTGGCGGCAGCGACAGCACGGCCACCGCCCCGGTATCCGGTAACGTGACGACACGGCGCCATTGTGATGCCTGCAGCCGATCGGCACGTAGCATATCGATGCTCACGATGTCGAGCTGCGGGTTCACGCTTTTGCTATCGTGCAAGTCATCAAAGCCGCCGAACTGTGTCCGTATGGACATCGCAAGATCATCGTGCGGCGTGATCGCATTGCTCATGACGGTGCCGGTGGCGTTGGTGGTGCTCAGCGCATTGTGCGTGCCACCCAGCGGGCGCATGCGATTGGCGACCGAGACCATGCCCAGCCCTACACGATACGCGTCATCGAGTGACACGAGGATGGGCGCCGGATTCCTGGCGGCGTTGAGATGCCCGTGCACGATGCGCACGACCGCGACAGATACGTCGCGGCTGCGGTGTAGCGCGTCCAAACGTCCGCCGTGGCAAACCCGTCGGCATCGAGCACGCCGTCCGTTCGCATACGCGTCTGCACCGCCTCCATGGCCAACGGATCGCCACGGACGGACGCATACGCGAACTGTGCGCTGTCGTGACTACGCGCCACATCACGCGCCCCTCCGTGCGGCGAACGCCGCCGGCAGGCGCCCTGATGGTGCGCTCGACGACGAAGAGGGAAGCGGATTGCCGCCGCGTCACCGGCTCCACCCTGGGAGCGTCGGCGCGCAATGCCGCCATACGCTGAACGGAATCCGGATAAGTGAACACACCAAACCCGGTGGTCACGCCATCGACGCTGAACGCGATCTGATTGGGCGCCGTGATGCTGCGCGCCGAAGCAAAACCATGCGCGGCCAGCGCCTCCGTGATCGGCACGAAGTGCGCGTCGAGCCCCCGGTTGTGCCCATGGTCGGAGAGTACCACGATCTCGAGCGCGCGTCCCGTCCGCGCGCGGTAGCGCGCCTGCAGTTCAGTAAGCTTCGCGTCGAGATGATCGAGATACGGCGCTATCGCTCCCCGGGGATGCTGCAGTGCGTCGGGGCCCACATTGTACAGGTACACCGTGCGCCGCCCCCGCGACGACAGAATGTGTTCGACATCGGTGTCGACCTCGCGTCGGGCGACCGGCCACGAGATCAGGTACGCGCCGAGATGGTGGAACTTGGTATCGAAGGCGTAATCCATGCGCTCTTCGTATTCGATGGGGCTGATGGCGGAGAGCGCATCGCCGAGCACGGCATTGTGGCGCGTGCTGTGTGCGACGCAGCGGGGTACACGCGGGAGCCGCGACGCTCACCAGCACCGCCGCCATCAGCCTGAGCTTGCTCCACCGGAGGCCGAGCGTCATGATTCACCGTAGCTGCCTGATGCGTCTGCACAAGGCTGCGCGTGCGGCAATTGCCGAGGCCCCCCTCCAGCGACCCTCCATGCTCATGCCCAGATTGCTCGCGCTCCGCTGCGCAATGGCGGCGACGGCTTTCGTCGGTACAGCGCTCTCCGCGCAGCCCGCGACGGGGACCGGCACGGTGAAGGGCACCGTGCTGAGTGCATTGGGGTTGCCCATCGTCGGGGCGCAGGTTCGCGTGGTGGTGCCCAACGGCGGGACATCCGCGGCCGTCGAATCGGATGACAACGGCGCATTCGCTGCCAGCCGTGTGCCCCTCGGTACCGTGTGGTTGGTCGCCAAGCGCATCGGATACCGTCCGGATTCGGTGCGGGTGGCGATCAGCGACGGTCAACCCGCGCTCGCGACCGTCCGCCTGGAGCGCATCGCCGTAGAACTCGCAACGGTCAAGGTGCTTGGGCGCCGCGACATTACGGGGCACCTGGCCGGATTCTACAGTCGGATGGGCTACGGCAGCGGTCGCTTTTTCACCGCCGCCGAAATCCACCGGCGCAACACCGCTCGCCTTTCGGATGTATTCCGCATGATCCCCGGTCTCCGCATCGAAACGCGTGGCTTCCAGAATGTCGTGCGCATGCGCGGCAGCCGCTGTGCGCCGCTGGTGTGGCTGGATGGACAGCCACTCTATGCCGGCGAAGTGGATCTCGACGCCTTCGACGCCCGAAGCTTTGACGGCGTGGAAGTCTACAGCGGTGCGGCCAGCGTACCCGTGGAGTTTCAGGGGAATCAGCGCATGAGCAGCGCCTGCGGGACGATCATTCTCTGGTCCAAGCGTGGTGAGCTGCGCGAGAAGAAGCGCAAGAAGGACGAGCCGACACCCACCGAGCGCGTCACCGCGCTCCTTGAAGGCGGCAGCGCCTTCGTGGTGACCGATGTCGATCTGGCGGCGAGCCCGGACTCCTTCAATCTCGTGCGCCCCATTTACCCGGACTCGCTCTTCGAAGCACAGACGCCGGGGCGCGTGCTCGCCGAGTTCATCGTGTCACCCAGCGGTGAGGCGGTAATGGAAACCTTCAGCGCCGTCACCACCACGCATCGGTTGTTTGTCGAGCCGGTTCGTCGCGCCGTGCGCGATCAGCGGTTTACCCCGGCGCTGAAACGCGGCAAGCCGGTGCAGCAGGTCATGCAACTACCTTTCGAGTTCGTCCCCGACTCCACCTCACGACGCCGCAAGTAATCATGCGCAGACACGCTTCATGGATGGCCGGCACCGCCAGGCTCGTAGGTGCCAGCATCGTACTCGCGACGGTCTCGTTACCGACGCCGGTCGCGGCGCAGCGCGCGCCGACACGTCAGGAGATCGGGAAGACGTCCGTGGGGACGCCGACGCCGGTTTTCCTCGAGGCGCGGTCGGTATCGCGCGAAGGGACTATCGTCACCGCCACCATTCGGGTAGCGCTCGTGCCGCCCCTCAAGCACCCCAAGGGCGAGTTGAAATCGTCGCGCACCATCGGCATGTACAACTGTGCGCAGAAAACCGTGGCCACGAAGGAGAGCTGGTTCTACCTGGACGACGCCGGCAACCGTGAGGGGATGCACCGCGTGGTCAAAATCCCCGGCTTCGGACCGGTTGGGAAAGGGTCGGTGGCCGACGTGGCGCTCACGCATCTCTGCGCAAAGACCCCGTAACGTGCCGGAAGGCGCCGGCGATTGCCCGGTGTACTAGCGTTCGCGTGCCGCGAGCACGACCGCGGCCGGTGTGGGCTGCACATCCGCATTTCCGCTCACCGAAAACCGGGCGACGCGCACCACCCCTCCCAGTGTGAGGAGTGACGCCGCCGCTGCGCGCGGCGGGACGCGCTCACGCGACACCAGATACGTGCCGATCCGAGTTGGATACTCTTGCATTCGGCCACGTAGAGGCCGGCAACTGCGACCACCCCCAACGCCATCGCCGACGCGCGATCCCCAGCGCGCAGCGCAGCCGCTCGCGTTACCGTCGCATGGGCGGCAAAGAGCAGTGCGGCGATCGACGCTCGCCAGAAGGCGACCGGTGGAGGCGCTGTGGTGTGGCGATTTCCCTGACAGCGAAGCGGCAGTCGTGCCGTACGTTAACAGCTCGAGTCGCACCTTCGCCTTGACCAGACCGCCACCAATGGACCGACGTCGTCTGCTTCATCTGCTGGGGGCCGCGACGGCGGCGCCGTTGTTTGATGGGGCCCCGTTCCTGTCCGCCTTGGGCGACATCATCGGCGCCTCGCCCAGACCGCGTTTAGCGCGCGCGCCGCTACGACTGGCACCCGTCGTTCGAGGACCTGAGTTCACGCTGCGTGCACAGGAGCGAGTCGTCGAAATCGCGCCTGGCGTGAACGCCAGAGTATGGTCGCCGGGCGATGGGCCAGTGGGGCCAACGATCGAAACGCGTGTTGGCGAGCGCCTCGCGATCCGCCTCGAGAATGCGCTGCCCGAGCACACGATTCTCCACTGGCACGGACTGCGCGTGCCCGAGGCGGCCGATGGCCACCCGCGCCTCGCCATCGCGCCGGGACAGCACTACGACTACGACATCCCGATCATCGACCGCGCCGGCCTGTACTGGTACCACTCGCACGCGCATCACCGTACGGGCATTCAAGCGTACCGCGGCATGGCGGGGATCTTCATCGTTCGTGACGAGAGCGAATCGCAATGGCAGCTGCCCGCCGGTGCACACGAGTTACCGCTGCTCATTCAGGATCGCCGACTCACGTCCACGGGGGAGTTCGAGTACAACCCGGTCATGCACGAAGTCATGGAGGGATACTTCGGCGATACACCGTTCGTAAATGGCATTCGCCTGCCCATGCACGAAGTGGAGACCACGACGTATCGCCTGCGTCTCGTCAACGCGACGACGTCCAGAGTACTTCGGATCGCGCTCTCCAACGGGGCATCGCTGCGATTGATCGGCGGAGACGGCGGCCTGTTCGAACGCCCCGAAATCGTGAACAGTATCGACCTCGCCACCGGCGAACGCGCCGATGTACTCGTCGACTTCTCGAAGGTGCCGGTTGGCCAGAGCGTGTCGCTCGTGTCGCAGGCATTTCCCCCTCCCGCAGGTGGCATGGGCATGGGGCGAGGCATGGGACGCATGGGCGGCGGCATTCCGCAGGGTGGTGCGATGACGCTGCTGGAATTCCGCGTCGCACGTGCAGTGACTCCGACGGCATGGACGTCACCACCCGCCACGGCGCGAACGATCGCTCCACCTGAGCGTTCCACACGCAGTCCGGCTCGCACCCGGACGTTCCGCTTCGATAGCATGGCCATGCAGCATGCCATCAACGGGCGTGCCTTCGAGATGGAGCGCATGGATGTCACAGTCCCGTTTGGGGAGACCGAGCTGTGGCAGTTCGAGAATGCATCCCCGTTTCCCCATCCCGTCCATGTGCACGAGGTGCAATTCGACGTGGTGCAGCGGATCGGCGGGCGAGGACGCATCATGCCGTGGGAGCGTGGCCCCAAAGACACTGTCCTCGTGATGCCCGGGGAACAGGTGCGGGTGCATGTCACCTTCGACACGTATCGTGGCCGCTTTCTCATGCACTGCCACAATCTCGTGCACGAAGATGCGGGGATGATGCTCAACTTCGAAGTCGTTTAGCCATGTCCGGACGACCGAAAACACAACGCGCGGAGAGAGCATCTCTCCGCGCGTTGTCCTTGCACACGCGAACGAATGCGGCAGCAACGGCGGTGTTACGCCATCTTCGCCTGCAGGCGACGATCGATGGCGTCGAGGAAATCTTCCGTGTGCAGGTACGGCGTTTTGCGGTCGATGAGAATGGCGAGGTCCTTGGTCATCTCGCCGGCCTCCACCGCTTCGATGCACACGCGCTCGAGCGTATCGGCAAACGCGGTCAGCGCCGGCGTGCCATCGAGCGTGCCACGGTGCGACAACCCACGCGTCCACGCAAAGATGCTCGCGATGGGATTCGTGGACGTCTTGTTGCCTTTCTGGTGTTCACGGTAATGACGCGTGACGGTGCCGTGAGCGGCTTCGGCTTCCATGGTCTTGCCATCGGGCGTGAGTAGTACCGACGTCATGAGCCCCAGCGATCCGAAGCCCTGCGCTACGATATCCGACTGCACGTCGCCATCGTAGTTCTTGCACGCCCACACGTAGCCGCCTTCCCACTTGAGCGCCGACGCGACCATGTCGTCGATGAGGCGATGTTCGTAGGTGAGTCCCTTGGCTTCGAATTCGGCCTTGAATTCGTTGTTGTACACCTCTTCGAACAGATCCTTGAACTGGCCGTCGTAGGCCTTGAGGATGGTGTTCTTGGTGCTGAGGTAGACGGGGTAGTTGCGCTGCAACCCGTACGTCAGACTCGAGCGCGCGAAGTCGCGGATGGAGTCGTTGAAGTTGTACATGCCCATGGCGACACCGCCGTCCTGCCCGAACGTGGCGACATCGAACTGCATCGGCTCGCTGCCGTCACCGGGCGTGTACGTGATCGTCACCGTCCCCGGGCCCGGCACCTTGAAGTCGGTGGCCTTGTACTGGTCGCCGTGCGCGTGACGGCCCACGACGATGGGCTTGGTCCACCCTGGCACGAGGCGCGGAATGTTCGAAATGATGATCGGCTCGCGGAAGATCACGCCGCCCAGAATGTTGCGGATCGTCCCGTTGGGGCTCTTCCACATCTTCTTGAGGCCGAACTCCTTCACGCGCGCTTCGTCGGGGGTGATCGTCGCGCACTTCACCGCAACCCCGTACTTCTTGGTGGCCTCGGCGGAATCGATCGTGACCTGATCGTTGGTCGTGTCGCGATGCTCGATGCCGAGGTCGTAGTAGTCCAGTTCGACGTCCACGTACGGCAGGATCAGCTTGTCCTTGATGAACTGCCAGATGATGCGCGTCATCTCGTCGCCGTCCATCTCGACGACGGGGTTCACAGCCTTGATCTTGGCCATCTTGGGGAGTGTCGGGTGGTTCGGGGGGAGTGGACCGCTGCCGATCGCAGGGAACGGCGGGGCTTTTTGACACCCTCAAGATGAGGCCCGTACCGCAAGGGGACCAGTGCGCCCCGGGCAAATCGCGGTCAGCGGTGCTCGCCAGGCCACGTCGGCTCTTCGAACACACCCACGTTGCGGTTCTTGATCACGTTGTCGGCCGTGAAATAGCGCCCGTTCATGGCGATGTACACACCCGGCGGCAACGTCTGCACGAAGCTCAAGGCGCTGCCCAGGTTGAACAGACCGTCCGAGCTGCCAAAGGCGTAGGGGACCATCGCGCCGGTCAGCACGATGGTCTTGTCAGGCACCTGGGTCGCCAGCACCAGCGCTGTGTCCACCATCGTATCGGTCCCGTGCGTAATGACGATCTGCGTCTCGGCGGCCTCACGGCACGCCTGCACGATGCGCACACGATGCGACTCCTTCATCTCGAGGCTGTCGATCATCATGAGCACGTCGACCGACACGTCGATCATGCACCGGCCACGCTGCAGCATCTCCGCAAGGTGCGTCTCGCTGAAGCGCAGCGTCCCGGTGAGTTCGTCGTATTCCTTGTCGAATGTCCCGCCCGTCACGAACACGCGCACGGTCATGGAGCATCTCCTTTCTCGGTGTCGGCGACGGCCGATTCGCGCTGCTGCTGCGCCAACGCGCGCGCGCGGGCCCGCGCCTTGGCCGCCTGTTCGCGCACCTTTTTCTGGGCCTTTTCGACGGCACGACGCTCGGCGTCGGCAAGGATCGCGTCGCGCGCCGTGATCTCCGCCTCGCGGGCAGCCCAGTCGGCACGATCGCGCGCTTCGGCCTCGCGCGTGCGGCGCAGGCTTTCGGCGTCGCGCCACGCGGCTACCTTCGCGTGATCACCACTCACCAGCACCTCGGGCACCGTCACGCCGCGATACTCTGCCGGCCGCGTGTAGCTCGGCGCACTGATGCCACGCCCGAAAAACGAATCGGTCCGCGCGCTCTCGAGATCACTCATGGCGCCGGGCAACAGCCGCACCGTCGCATCGACGATGGCCAGCGCTGCCGGCTCGCCACCACTGAGCACGAAGTCGCCCAGCGACAGCTCTTCGGTGGCCAGGTGTGACGCGACGCGCTCATCGATGTCTTTGTAATGCCCGCACAGCAGGGTGAGCTCGCTGCCAGCTGCAAACCGCATCGCGTCGGCGTGCGAGAAGCGCTTGCCGCGCGGCGACAGCAGCACGATGGGCGATGTGGCCCCCACCGATTCCACCGCTTCGAAGAACGGGCCGGGTTTCATGACCATCCCGGGACCGCCGCCAAACGGATAGTCGTCCACCGTACGATGCCGATCGTAGGTGAAGGCGCGCAGGTCCACCAGGTTGTATGTCACCCCACCGGTTCCGGCCGCCTTGGCCGGAATACTCAACGACAGTGGCCCCGCAAAGAACTCGGGGAAGATGGTGACGATGTTGATGCGCAGCATGCGCGCGACCGGAAGCAGCAGAGAACCGACGGTCAGTTGAACAGACCGTCGAGCGGCGCAAACACGATGGTCCGCGTCGTGTCGTCGACCGACAACACCAGCTCGTCCGACCAAGGCACGAGCGGACGTCCCGTGGGCGTCTCGACCTCGAGAATGTACCCCTGCGGCGCATCGTACACGTCACGGACGTGGCCGACGAGTCCCTGCCCGTCGACTTCTACACGCATGCCAATGAGATCGCCAATGTAGATCTCGTCTTCATCGGCTTCGGGCAGCACGCTGGGATCCGCCAGCAGATAACGCCCGCGCCATCCGTCGGCGATATCGCGATCGGTCAGTTCACGCACACGAACCAGCCACTCCTTGTTCATAGGGCGGCCGTCTTCGACGTGCAGGGGGTGGGCCTCGCCACCGGCCACGAGGTGCCCTTCGCGGTCGCCGGCATATAGCACTGCGCCGGACGCGAAAACCGCGTCCGGCGCATCGGTCAGCGACTCGACAGCCCAGGCGCCGCGCACACCATGCGCGCGGCGAACCCGGCCGACGACGATGAACTCGGCCAGCTTACGCCTCGCCGGTGGGCATGGCGACAGCCGACGACTGCAACTTGGCCGCGAGACGCGCTTCGTGACGCGCCTTGATGATGCCGGCACGACGGAGCAGCGAACGCACCGTATCGGTGGGCTGCGCACCGACGTCCAACCAGTGGTTCACGCGATCAACCTGAAGGCTGATGGCGTTGTCACCACCATGGCGGGGCTGATACTGCCCGAGGATCTCAATGAAACGACCGTCGCGCGGCGCCTTGGAATCGGCAACCACGATACGGTACATAGGGGTCTTCTTACGACCTTCGCGGCGGAGACGAATCTTTACGGCCATCGGATTACTCTCGGACAGTGAGTCAGACGGGGCGCCGCATTCAACCGCAGCACCCAACGGGCTCCTCGCATCGCCGGCGTTTCCGACGTGCACCCGTGCCCCCAGCAGGGGAGCCTCGAAAGCTAACCACAGCAGGGGCCGCGATTCAAGTCAGCACCCCCGGGCCCCCAGTGCGCCGTTCCCTCGCTCCTGCCGTCTGGGCTCCTGCGGTCTGCGTTCTCGGCGTGATGCCGCGGGTTCGCGCCGAGACGGCGGACGGCAGGCTTCTAGACGGCAGGCGCGCAGGAAAAGCGGCCTCCACAACAGCCCGTCTCCCCGATAAGTACATTAGGCTACCTCCATCCCACACCTATGCCCGACACGGTCCGCCCACCCCGCCCGTTCCGCCCGTTCGTCCGCTCGATCACCCTCGTTGCCACTTTCACGGCAACCGCGGTCGCCCAGCTAGCCCCGCAACCCGCCGCCCGCCCGACGGCTGCCGTCGGGAGCAGTGCCGGCATGGTCGTCTCGGCCAGCGCCATTGCCAGCCAGGTGGGACGCGACGTGCTGGCCAACGGCGGCAACGCCGTGGACGCCGCCATCGCCACCGGCTTCGCCCTGGCAGTGACCTACCCCACCGCCGGCAACATCGGCGGCGGCGGGTTCATGGTCATCCGCTTCCCCGACGGCCGCGCCACCACGATCGACTTCCGCGAACGCGCGCCGGCGGCCGCGACCCCGGGCATGTTCACCGACAGCACCGGCGCCTATTCGGCGCGCATTCACCATCGCTCGCACAAGGCCGTGGGGGTTCCGGGTACCGTTGCCGGTTTCGACCTCGCGCACCAGAAGTACGGCAAGGTGAGCTGGGCCAAGCTCGTCGACCCGGCCGCGCGCATGGCCGATACCGGTTTCATGGTGCCTACCGGGCTCGCCGCCTCGCTCGGCAATCCGCGTCTGCAGGAACAGCTGTCGGCCTACCCCGCGACCATCGCCGCCTACTACCGCAACGGCAAGCCGTATGCGGCCGGCGAACGCATGGTGCTCAGTGATCTGGGCAACACGCTCACGCGCATCCGCGACCTGCGACGGGACGGCTTTTACAAAGGCACCACGGCGCATCTGCTGACCGCCGAGATGCGCAAGAACGGTGGCCTCATTACGGAACGCGATCTCGCCGACTATGTCGCGCAGGAGCGCGCCCCCGTGCGCGGCACGTTCAAGGGGTACGAGATCATCACCATGCCCCCACCCAGCAGTGGGGGCGTGGCCATGATCGAGATGCTCAATATCCTCGAGGGATTTGATCTCAAGGGTGCGGGACACAACTCCCCGCAGTACCTGCATTGGCTCGCCGAAAGCATGCGCCGCGCCTTTCGCGATCGCGCCATGTTCCTTGGCGATCCCGACTTCACCAAGCCGCCGGTCGACAAGCTCACGAGCAAGGCGTACGCGACCACGCTGCGCAGCACTATCGACCCGCTCAAGGCATCGCCGTCATCCCCGGCCGACGTGGCGCAGGGCTATGAAAGCGACGAAACCACGCACTACTCCGTCGTCGACAAGGACGGTCTCGCGGTGTCGGTCACGTACACGCTCGAAGCCGGCTACGGCTTGGGTGCGGTCGTCGAAGGCGCCGGTTTCCTGCTCAACAATGAAATGGGCGACTTCAACGGAAAGCCCGGCCTCACCGACAGCACCGGTCTCATTGGTACCGCGCCCAACGTGGCACAACCGGGCAAGCGCATGCTGTCGAGCATGACGCCCACCATCATCGCAAAAGACGGCAAGCTCGTGGCCGTGGTCGGCAGCCCCGGCGGGCGCACGATCATCAACACGGTCATGCAGGTGGTGCTCAATCTCACCGCGTTCGACATGCCAGCCCAGCTGGCAGTCAACGCCAGTCGGGTGCACCATCAGTGGCTGCCAAATACACTCACCGTCGAGCGCGAAGGCTTCGACTCGGCCACCATCGAGGCCGTGCGCGCCAAGGGGCATGTGGTGCGCGTTGGCACACAGCAGGGCACCGCGCATTCGATCGTCATTGACGCCAAAACCGGGAAACGATTGGGAGCCGCCGACCCCCGCGATCGGGATGCGGGGGCGGCGGGCCACAACTGACGGGCGACGCGCGGAGCGCCGGCTCCGTTGGTTACTTGACGACGAAGCCGGCGACGGCCTTGTACGTGTCCCACATGATGGCGATTTCGCCGCCCTTGCCGGCCGGCTTCACCTGAATCTCCATCTTCTCGACGACGGCGTTGTTGCTCGTTACCGTCATCGGGATGCGTACGAGGTCCTGCTTGGCGTCGTGGTCAGTGCCCCACTGCTTCGTCTGCTTGTTGATGATCAGCTCCCACTTGCCGTTCTCTTCGAGCTTGGTAAACAGCGTGTAGGTGCCGGCCGGCACGAGCTTGCCGCCGAAGTCGAGCGCCTTGCTGGTGGTGAAATGCGTGGCTTCGTTCGCACCCGTACGCCACACCATGCCCCACTTCATGTCGCCGAGGCCGTTGAACAGCACGCGGCCGCGCTTCGACGGGCGCCCGTAGTTGACACTGATCTCAGAGCCGGCAACGGTCGTCTTGAGCGAGTCACGCGGCGAGGCCGGCGCCTTCTGGGCACCACCCATCTGCATGCCGCCCATGCTCCCCTGAGCAGCGGCGGACACGGACAGGAGGGAAACCGCAGCGAACGCAGTGGCACCGCGGAGCAGCGAACGGGAAATCGTCATAGTCGGAATTGAGGGCTTGGATGGAAAACGGGACGGCAACACGGGACTAGCAAACAGGAGGGCACCCAAAGACGCCGCCCCGTACGGGCGGTATGTGAGCGCGCCGCTTCAATTCTATCACCGCGGGCAAGGCGGAGGTTCCCCCCGCCCCGGGACCCTATTCCGCCGACTTCCTCGCCTGCGACAGGTAGGCCGGCTCCAGCTCGAGCAGGTTGGCCATCTTCCGGATGAGATAGGCCTCCTGCTCGTCAAAATCCCCGTCGGCGAGTACCACCTGCCACATCAGTTCGGCCAGCACAATGCGTTGGCCAACGTTGTACTCCTTGACCACCTGCCGGGTGAACACGAAATGGTCGACCGCATCGCGGTTGGCCGCGGCGGCCTCCGCCAGCAGCTCCTTGGCGCCGGCCGAATCGACACCGAAATGCCGCTGCATGATTTCCAGAATGCGGTGCTGCTCCTCGTCACTGAACTGGCCATCGGCGCAGGCCAGCTCCACGAGCAGCGCGCACGCCGCAATGCGTACATCGTGTGGATGCACCCGCGAGTGCGCCCCCGCAGCCCCGGGGACGCTGTCGCTCACCAACCGTCGTAGTGCTTCGAACATGTTCGTCGTGGCCTCGGCTTACATGCGGCGCTGCGGCCCGATCGCGCGATCGAGCTTGGCCTTCACCGCTTCCAGCTCGAGGCGCAGCACGTTGTACCGGTCGAGCGCATCCTTGCCCACCTTCTGGTCGGCACGGGCCGTCATGCCCGCAAGGTACGTGATATGCGCCTGGAGACCCGGCTTGCCGTACCGGATGGGCTGCGTGTTCACGACCTCGCTCACTTCCTTCACCTGTTTGGCCGTGTCGGCAGCCGCACCAGTCGCGCCCTTGTACTTCTGCTCTGCGGCACGCACCCGCGTCAGCAGCGCGTTCACGTCGGCCACCATCTCGCGCATCTTCACGTTGTGCGCGAACTGCGCCTGCAGATCCGACTCGGTGGTGCCATCTGCCGCCAGACGCGGGTCGATGCGCACGCGCAGCGGCACCGTTTGCGTCTGTCCGGCAATCGTCACCTTGGCCGTGTACATGCCCGGCGGCGCCGACAGGCCGTTCTGGTGCTGCATGTTCCACACGAAGCGGTTGAGCCCCGCCTTCCTGGTCACGAGGTTCATGGTGGGGCCTTCGGCCACCAGCGGCGCGCGACCACCGCGACCCGCAAGCATGGCCTCATCGGGGTCCTCGTCTTCACCACCGCGACGACGCGGCGGGGCCACCGGGGCCACCCCGCTCTTGAAGCTGTTCACCACTTTGCCAGCCGCATCGGTGATCTCGATGCGCACCGTATCGCTGGCTTCAGCGGGGAGGTAGAAGTCGATGGTCGGACCGAGAAGCGACTGCGCCACGGTGGTCTTGTAGCCGTCGCGCGGACGGAACACCGTCGCCGGCGCACTCGCCGTCGCGGGGCCGAGTTGCTGCAACGGCGCGATGTTGTCGAGAATCCACGCCGCACGACCCTGCGTGGCAACGACCAGATCGCCGCGATGCACGCGAATGTCATTGATGGGGATGACCGGCATGTTCAGGTTGAACGGCTGCCAGTGTCCACCATTGTCGAACGAGACGTACAACCCGAACTCGGTACCCGCGTACAGCAGGCCTTCGCGCACGGGGTCTTCGCGCACGACACGCACCGGATTATCGGCCGCAATACCGTTGGTGCCATCAGTGAGCAGCTTCCACGTCTTGCCGTAATCGTTCGTGAGATAGATGTACGGCTGGTAGTCGCCGAGCAGGTACCGATAGGTGGCGAAGTACGCCGAGCCTTTGCGGTGCGGCGAGGCATCGATCCATGCCACGCGACCACCATCGCCAAGCCCCTTGGGCGTCACACGAGCCCACGTCTTGCCATCGTCACGGGTCACGGAGAACGGCCCATCGTTCGAGCCCGTCCAGATGACCCCCTTCTCCAGCGACGATTCGGTGATGGCGTACAGCGTGCTGTAGAACTCTTCACCCGTCACGTCGCGCGTGATTGGCTGGCCGCTGCCGCCCTGACAGCACTTGGGGAACGCCGTGAGATCGGGCGAAATCTTGTCCCACGACGCCCCGTTGTTGCGCGAGCGATGCAGATACTGCGAGCCGTAGTAGATGACCTTGGGGTCGTGCGGCGACGTCGCCATGGGCGTCGTGCGCTGCATGCGGAAAATCAGGTCACCGCCGTCGTTGCCGTACAGCGACTGCGCGCCGATCCAGTAGTTCTTGGTCACGCCCGCCTTGACGTTCATGACCGAGTACTGTCCCTTGCAGTTGCCGTGCACGATGTTCTCGTCCGACGGGTGCGGGATGATCGGACCGGTTTCACAGCCGGGCCCCACACGCACCGCCGACATATTGAACGGATTGTTCATGCTCGGCACGATGTACGTGCTGTTGTCCTGCTGCGCCATGTACAGGTTGTACGGGAACGCATTGTCGAGCCACACGCCGTAGAACTCGGCAGTCGGCTGGATGTCCTGCGAGCTCCACGTCTTGCCACCATCGAACGATACGTTCGCCCCGCCGTCGTTCGACTGCACCATGATGTTGGAATCCGTGGGATTGATCCAGATATCGTGGTTGTCGCCGTGCGGTGTGCGGAACGGCGTCACCGTCTTGCCGCCGTCGGTGCTCTTGTAGAACGTTTCGGCGCCGCCGTACACGACATCGGCATTGTTCGGGTCTGCGCCGAGCGACGTGTAGTAGAACGGGCGCGTAATGAGCCCGGGCGTGCTGTTCACCTGCTGCCAGCGTTCGCCGCCATCGTCACTGCGATACAAGCCGCCACCCGGCAGCGCTTCGACGAGCGCATAGAGCCGCTGCGGATTCGCGGCGGTCACCGCGATGTTGCCCTTGCCCGTGAGCTCGTTGGGAAGACCGGTGCCGCGAATGTGCTTCCACGTTTCGCCGCCATCGGTGCTCTTGTAAAAACCGCCTTCACGCGAGCCGGAGATGATCGACCACGGCTTGCGCTCGATGCGGTTCATCCATGCGTACACGACGTTGGGGTTGCCCGGCTGCAGTTCCACGTCCATCGCGCCAGTGCTGTCGCTCACGTACAGCGTCTTCTTCCACGTCTTGCCACCGTCGACGGTCTTGAACACGCCGCGTTCGGTGTTCGGTTTGAAGATGTCCCCATACGACGCCACCCAGACGATGTCCGGGTTGGTGGGGTGAATGCGCACCGCACCGGTCTGGCCGGCGTTGTACAGACCACGAAACTCCCACGTCTTGCCGGCGTCCCCCGAGCGGTAAATGCCGCGCCCCGTGGACACGTTGGAGCGCACGCCGTCGGAGCCGGTGCCAAGCCAGATGATGTTGGGATCGCTTTCCGCGACCGCCACCGAGCCCATGGAGCCGACCGGCACCTTGTTGTCCGTGAGCGGCTCCCAGCTTTCGCCGCCGTTGGTCGTGCGCCAGAGTCCGCCGCTGGCCACGCCCATGTAGAAAGTCTTGGGCTGCGACGGGACGCCGGTGACGGTCGTGACGCGACCGCCGCGGGAATGGCCGACGAGGCGGTACGACATCCCCCGGAAGAGCGTCGGATCCACCGACGCCATCATCGGCGCCTTGGGCGCCTTGGGGGCGGCAGCGGGACGGGCGGCGGCCGCGCGGGCGGCCGGTCGCGGGGCCTGTGCCACCGCCAGCACGGGAGCGAGGCCGAGCAGAGCGAGAGATGCCGAAACGGAACGGCGCATGCGTCAGGGAGGGTTGGAGGGGCAGCCGTGGGGGGCGAGGGTTCTGTACAGCTTACGTCCGTGCGGTCGTCATGTTGAACGGTCGGCGGCAACCCCAGTGGCCGCCGTTGCCGCGCGATTCTGCCGCGTGCTACCGGGCAATTGCCCCCGCCTCGATCCCCTTGGCGAGGTCGAAAACCTGCCCCACGGCGCCCACCACACAGGTGGACCGGTCGAGCCCCAGCGTCCTACGGAAGCGGTAGACCACCTCCACGCCCGTGCAATGCGCGCCGATCAACCGGCGCACGCCGGCCGCCTTGAGCCGCTGTTCCGTCCAGACGAGCGTCTCTTCCGACGCGCTGAACAGGTGAATGCCGCCAATCAGCGCATGGACCGGCGCCGGCCGCACACTGTCCCGTGCATGATCGATGATGTTCACCACACCGGCATGGCCGCAGCCGGTAAGCACCACCAGCCCCTGTTCCGTGTCGAACACCATCGACATATCCTCAGGGACGGTGTCTTCGAGCATCTGCGATCCGACCTTCACCAACGCCGGACGCGCCTGCGGATTGGGCGAGCCCCAGTTGCGTTCGTTATGCCGGCGCGGCACCGGGCCGGTCAGCCACACGCCAGGATACAGCTCCGTGGGCTTGGCGTGTACCGCGAAGGTGCCGCCAGTCGCCTCGTACAGCGGACGAAAGCGATTCATCGCATTCAAATCGTCGTTGCTGCCGCTGCGCAGTCGAGGCGCGAAGATGCCCTCGGCCACGTGCGCTGTTCCCAAGGCCTCTGCACGCTTGGCAGCGAATTCCGTCCGCAGGGGCACGAGGCCGATCGTGTGATCACCATGATTGTGACTCAGCACGACGTCCGGCACCGTATCCAGCGCCACCTTCAACTCGCGCGCGTTGCGAGCCACGACATCGTCGTGTGCCCCCGTATCGAACAGAATGCGGCGACCGTCCACCTCGACCAGCGCGGCGAAGCCCCATTCCCCAAGGCCGGCATCCGCGAGCATAGTGGAGAGGATCGTGATGCGCAGCTGACGCACTTGACGGCGGGGCGCGAGGCTCGGCGCCGCTCCGCTGTGCAGCAGCGACGGCATGACGGGGAGTGACAGACCGGCAAGCGTCAGCTGCCGTACAAGATTACGCCGGGAGATCATGAGGTTCGCGAGGGGTGTGAGGAGCAAGAGGAGAGCGGATTACTGCGCGCGCACCGCCCGGCCTGGGTTCGCGAGATGCTGTCCGTCGCGAACGGCAATGACGCCGTTCACCACCACCGCCGCGATACCCGTGGGGTACTGGAAGGGATTCGCAAAGGTGGCCGTATCGGCCACGGTGTCGGCGTTGAAGACCACGATGTCGCCTGCCAGTCCCACCGCCAGGCGTCCGCGGTCGCGCAGATGCACCCGGTCGGCGGGGCGCGCGGTCATCTTGTGAATCGCGTCGGCCAACGTCAACGCCTTGCGCTCGCGCACGAAGCGCCCCAGCACACGCGGCATGGTGCCCGCGCCACGCGGATGCGGACTGCCACGCCGAGTCGGCCCGTCTATCGCAAAGCCACCCCCATCGGAGCAGACCATGCCGTATGCATGGCCGAGCAGGCGATCGAGGTTGGCTTCGCTCATGGCAAAGCCGAGCATCCCCACATCGACGTTGTTCCGACGCAGCAGCCCTACGGCAGCGGCGTACGGGTCTTCTCCACGAGCGATGGCCCACGCGCCCAGCCGTTTGCCCTCTGCATCGCGGTCCTGGGGGTTGCTCACCCGAGCGATTTGCACGTTGTCCCAGCCGCCAATGACATCCACTTTGGCGAGCGACTCGGTGCGAATACGGGCGGCCGTAGCCGGGTCGTCGAGGCGCCGGAGGAAGGCAGTGTCGCCCCCATCGCGCGCCCATACCGGAAAGAGGTTCGAGAGTCCCGTCTGATACGCTTCGTATGGGTACACGTCGAACCAGGCGTCGATGCCGTCCGCGCGCGCGTCGCGGAGCCGCGCCAGCGACGCGTCGATCTTGGGCCAGTTGCGGGTGCCCTGCTGCTTGAGATGCGAAATCTGCAACGGACAACGCGCGCCACGGGCCACGGCAATCGACTCATCGATCGCTTCGAGGAGCTCGTTGTCTTCGTTGCGCATATGCGTGGCATACGGCAGTCGGCGCGGTGACAGTGGCCGGCAAAGCGCAATGAGTTCGTCGAGTGAGGCGAATGCTCCTGGTGTATACTCCAGCCCCGTCGAGGCACCGCACGCGCCCTCCTGCACGGCCCGTTCGACCATCGCTGTCATGCGGGTGAGTTCGTCGGCCGTGGCCTTGCGGTCGTCCTCGCCAACGACAGCGCCGCGCACCGTGCCGAGCCCGATCATGGACGCCACGTTGACGGAGGGCTTGAAGCTGTCCAGCTCGCGCGCCCAGTTCGCAAACGACGTGGCCTCGCCGCCATGGAAACGCGAACTGCCGTCGGCACCCACGACGATGGTGGTAATCCCCTGACGGATGACCGACTCCGCACGCGGGTCCTCCCGCAGGTTGCCGTCGCCATGCGAATGGATGTCGACAAAGCCCGGCGCCACCACGAGCCCACGCACATCGATCTCTTCGCGGCCGCGGCCGGGCAGCGTGGCCGCCATGGCGCTGATCCGCCCGTCACGGAGCGCGACGTCCATGATGCGGCCGTCGCGCCCTGTCCCGTCGAAAACCGTCGCGCCTCGAAGAACGAGGTCGTGTGCCGCTTGCCCAGGTCGGTGAACGACTGAGCCCCACTCACGTATAAACGGGAAGGCGGCAGCGATAACCGTGCCCTGCTGGACGAAGCTCCGACGTGTGGTCATGCCCTGATATAGGGTCTGGTGCGCGAGTCGGACAGGCCCGTGATTCCCAAAATTGGCACGAGCGTGTGCCGTATGTTAGGCTCCTTGGGAGCCCACGTGCGGCTCAATTGTTGGACTCCCCCCTCCCGGCGCATGACACTCCCCACCGCCGTACTCGTTCAGGGATCCCCGTCCAAGGCGACGTCGCTCTTCGCCCACTGGCGGGAAGATCTCCCCGCGTCACTCGTCGTGTTTCTCGTGGCACTCCCGCTCTGCCTGGGCGTGGCCCTCGCCTCCGGTGCCCCTCTGCTTTCCGGGGTCATTGCCGGCGTGGTCGGTGGCATGGTCGTGGGCGCCATTTCCGGCTCCCCGCTCATGGTCAGCGGGCCAGCCGCAGGACTTACGGCCATCGTCGTGGCAGGAATCGCACAGGTTGGCGGCTTCCCCCGGTTCTTACCGGCCGTCATTCTCGGTGGGGGCATTCAACTGGCCCTCGGCGCGGCCCGCGCCGGCGTTATTGGCTACTACTTCCCGTCCGCCGTGATCAAGGGAATGCTGGCGGCCATCGGCCTCACGCTCATTCTCAAGCAGATCCCGCACGCGGTGGGCTATGACGCCGATTTTGAAGGGGACATGGCCTTCGTCGAACCCTCCGGCGAGAACACCTTCAGCGCCCTCAGCTCCGCGTTCGATCAAGTGCAGCCGGGGGCCATCGCGGTGGCCGTGCTCGGTATCGTCCTGATGGTGATGTGGCCCAAGACACCCATGGCGCGCATCAAGCTGCTGCCGGCTCCACTGGCGGCGGTAGCCGTTGGTGTGGCCCTGAACGAATTGCTCACCGCACTCGAGCCGAGTTTCGCCATCCGGGGCACGCACCTCGTGTCGTTGCCGGCGACTGGCGTGGACGGCCTGCTCTCGCAGATCGCGCGCCCCGATTGGAGCGCCCTGCGCGATCAACAGGTGTGGATGCTGGCCGCCACGCTCGGCATCGTGGCCAGCCTTGAATCGCTGCTGAGTCTCGAAGCCACCAACAAGCTCGATCCCGAAAAGCGCGACGGCTCTGCCAACCGCGAACTGTACGCGCAGGGGATCGGCAATATGCTGTCGGGCTTTTTCGGCGGTCTGCCGGTCACGGGCGTCATCGTGCGCAGTTCGGCCAATGTCGATGCCGGCGGTCGTACACGCCTGTCGGCCATCTCACACGGCGTCCTGCTGGTCGTGGCGGTGCTGTTGCTCGCCCCCCTGCTCAATCGGATTCCGTTGGCGGCGCTCGCCGCGGTGTTGCTCGTTACCGGCTACAAGCTCACGACGCCGGCGCTGTGGAAGAGCGCGTGGCACCTTGGACGATCGCACTTCATCCCCTTTGCCGTCACCATCATCGCCATTCTGTTCACCGATCTGCTGCGCGGGATCAGCATCGGGCTGGTCGTCGGTCTCGGGTTCATTCTCGCGGAGCACATGCGCCGTCCGGCACTCAAGATTGTGAGCCCACCGGGCGCCATCCTCACGCGGTACGAACTTCCCGATCAGGTCACCTTCCTCAGCAAGGCCAACCTCCTGCGCGTGCTCGACGAGCTGCCAGCGGGATGCCGCGTCGAGATCGACGGCCGCAAGACCTCACGCTTCGACTACGACGCGCTCGAAGCGCTGCTCTCCTTCCGCGAGACGGCTCGCACCCGGAACATCGATTACCGCCTCGTGGGAATTCCCGAGACGGACCTCACGCCCGCCCACTGAGCGCGTACGCATGGAAAACTTCCGCAAGATCATTCAGCACAATCGCGAGTGGGCGGCGGCCATGAAAGAGGCCGATCCCGACTACTTCGAGAAGCGTGCGGCCAAGCAGGAGCCGCACTACCTGTATATCGGCTGCTCGGACAGCCGTGTTCCGGCCAACGTGGTGACGGGTACCGAACCCGGTGAACTCTTCGTGCATCGCAACATCGCCAACGTGGTGTTGCCAAGTGATCTGAACGTGATGAGCGTGCTCCAGTACGCCGTCGAAGTGCTCGACGTGAAGCACGTCATCGTGACGGGCCACTACGGCTGCGGCGGTGTGAAGGCCGCGATGGGAACCGCGAGCTACGGCCTCGTGGACCTGTGGCTGCAACCCATTCGCAACGTGGTACGCTGGAACAAGCCGGAGCTCGACCAGATCACGGATGAGCAGGCGCGCTTCGATCGCGTGGTGGAACTGAACGTGCTCGAGCAACTCTATCACCTGTCCGAAACCCCGGTCATTCAGAACGCGTGGGCGAAGGGGCGCCGGCCGTTGCTGCACGGGCTGGTCTACGACATTCACGAAGGGTTGCTCCGCGAAATCGCGACGGGTGTCGATTCGCAGGAAGGCGCCGACATGCTGGCGCAGCGAAGGCAGTCGGGGGTCCCCGCTGGCCCACCTCCCATCATGGGGCGCATGGCGAACCCCATCATGGCCGGGGACGAACTCGCCGATCAGATCGCGCGACGCGTCATGGAACGGATGTCGGTGGCAGGCGCAAAAGACCCGGACAAGAAGTAGCTTTCGCGAATGGCCAAGATTCTCTCCCCGTTCAAGTCGCTCCCGCTGGAGCGCCGTCAGTGGCTCGTGCTCGAGGCCCTGGCGAAGCACAAGGGCGCCAAGACACTCTATGCGCAGCGCATTGCCGCCAAGGGCGGCGGATTCCGCGCCGCCACGTTGGTCACCTGGCCCGCCGACAAGGTCGGCAAGGAAGTGCTTCGCCTTGGCGCGCTCACGCCCCAAGACGAGCTCGAACTGCTCCAGCTGCTCTACGTCGATCTCGAGCCGCAGTACCAGATCACCTTCCTCGATGCCATGGGTGTGGGCCACGAGAACGGCGTGCTCCCCGAAGGTCTCGAAGTGCCGTACGCGGGCGTCGACGCGGTCAAGCAGGGCGCCGAGGCCGTACTGACGGCGCATGGCGACGCCGGCCGTCATTATCTGCGCACGCTGGTGGTGTACAATCTCGCCGCGTGGCCCGGTCTCGAGACCGTGGTTCCCGCAGCAGGGTAAGACGGGCGTTCGGGATGCGCCTCAGCGCATCCCGAACATGCCGCCGCCGCCGAACGGCAATCGTGGCATGCCACCGCCCTTTCCGCCCGGGCCGCCGCCCATCTTCTTCATCATCTTCTGCATCTCGCGGAACTGCTCGAGCAGACGATTCACTTCGTTCACCGGCCGTCCGCAGCCCTTGGCAATACGCGCCCGGCGTGACCCGTTGATGAGCTCGGGCTTCTTGCGCTCCTGCGGCGTCATGGACAGCACGATCGCCTCGATGTGCTTCATGCGCTTGGGGTCCATCTTCACGTCCTTGAGCATCTTCGGGTTCACCCCCGGCAGCAGCTTGAGGAGATTCTCGAAGGGACCGAGCTTCTGCATCTGACGCATCGCCGACAGGAAGTCTTCAAGGTCCATTCCTTCCTTGCGGACCTTCTTCTCGAGCTTCTTGGCTTCCGTTTCGTCGAAGGCTTCCTGCGCCTTCTCCACGAGCGACACGATGTCGCCCATCTGGAGAATACGGCCGGCCATGCGCTCGGGGTGGAACTCCTCGAGCGCGTCGGGCTTTTCGCCCACGCCGATGTACTTGATCGGCTTCTTGAGGACGCCGTAAATGGAGAGCGCCGCACCGCCGCGCGCGTCACCATCGAGCTTGGTCAGAATGACGCCGGTAATGTCGAGCGCATCGTTGAAGCCCTGCGCGATCTTCACCGCTTCCTGACCGGTCATACCGTCGGCCACGAACAGGATTTCGTCGGGCTTGATCGCTGCCTTGAGCCGCGTGAGCTCGTCCATCATGTCGATGTCGATCTGCAGGCGGCCGGCGGTGTCGACAATGACCACGCGGTCACGATTGCGAACCCCCTGCTCGATGCCCGCCTTCGCGATCTTCACCACGTCTTGCGTGGTGCGATCGGCGTACACCGGCACGTCGAGCGCCTTGCCCAGCGTTTCGAGCTGATCGATGGCGGCAGGACGGTAGACGTCGGCAGCCACCAAGCGGGTGCTCTTGGCTTCGAGCTTGAGTCGCCGCGCCAGCTTGCCGGCCGTGGTCGTCTTTCCCGACCCCTGCAGGCCGACCATCATGACGATCGTGGGCGGCACCGTGCTCATGCGCAGCCCTTCGCGCCGCTCGCCCAACATGGCCGTCAGTTCGTCATGGACGATCTTGACGAGTTGCTGCGCCGGCTGGACGCTCTTGAGCTGCAGGACGCCAACAGCCTGCTTCTCCACCCGCTCGAGGAACTCGCGGGTGAGGGCAAAGTTGACGTCGGCTTCGAGAAGGACGCGGCGGACTTCGCGCAGCCCCTCCTTGATATCGGCCTCGGTGAGAACGCCGCGACCGCGCAGTTTCGCGAAGACGTTGCCGAGTTTGTCGGTGAGCTCGTCGAACATAGACGGAAAAGGTAATCGATTGGCGCCTGGGAGGCGCGGGGGGCGACGGAGGACCCCAGTCACCAGATTTTTTCCCGGGGGGTGACGCTGAGGGCCACCCACGACGCAACTTGCGTCGGATTCACGCGTTGCTCCGATTTCTGGTCGCCGTAGATTTTCCGTATCACGATCACGTTGTCCCTTTCTTGACCAGCCCCGTGTCACCCCAGCATCCGCGCTACCCCGCCATGACAATGCCCCGCGGCCAGAGGAAGGAGGAAATCCTTCGCGCGGAGCTCCCCCCGACGCTGCCGCTCATGGCGCTGCGTTCCACGATCGTATACCCCCTGGGAACGATCGCGGTACAAATGGGGGCCCCGGAGAACCTGGCGCTCCTGCGGGCGCACGAGGAATCCGGCTTGGTGGTCGCGCTCGTGGTCGCCTCCGGGGACAACGATGACGCCATCGACCCGCACCGATTCATTGGCCGGGTCGGCGTTGCCGCCCGGGTGCACGAGCGCATCAACCTGCCGGGCGACACTGTCCAGATCACATTGCAGGGGCTCCGCCGCATCACCATCGACGCCGTCGATCAGGTCGAGCCGTTTGCCATCGCGCAGATTCAAGGCGCCCGGGAAACGCCCCCCGAACCGGCCGAACTCGACGAACTGGTTGCGCGCACCGTGACGGCGGCGGAAACGCTCGCGGAGTTGGTCGACCGCATTCCCAACGAAGTGCCGCAGATCCTCAAGATGAACGTCTCCGATCCAGGACGTTTTGCGGACCTCGCGGCCACCAACATGAACCTGCGCATCGCCGACAAGGAAGAGGTGCTCCAGCGCCTCGACATCGGCCAGCGCATTCGGTTCATTCTGTCGCGCCTCGAACGCGAAGTGGCGCGCGCGCGCGTCATGGACGACGTCAAGAAGCAGACCGAAATCAAGATCGAGCAGCATCAGCGCGAGTTCTATTTGCGCCAGCAGCTTCGCGCCATTCAGTCGGAACTCGGTGAGGCCGATCCCAACGAAAAGGAATCGGTCGACCTGCTGCGCCGCATCGAGGAAGCACGCCTCCCCGAAAAGGTCGCCAGCGAAGCGCGCCGTGAAACCGAGCGGCTGCGCATGCTCTCGCCCGCGTCAAGCGAGTACCAGGTGCTCCGCACCTATCTCGACTGGGTATTGGCCCTGCCGTGGCACAAGCGCAGCGGCGATGACGCCGAGATCGAGCTCGCCAAGGTCGAAGGGGCGCTCGAGGAGCGTCATTACGGCCTCGATGAAGCCAAGGAGCGCATCGTCGAATATCTCGCGGTGCGCAAGCTGCGCGGCGGTGACCCCACGGGCCCCATTCTCTGTCTTGTCGGTCCGCCGGGTACCGGCAAGACCTCACTTGGCGAAGCCATCGCCACCAGCATCGGGCGCGAGTTCTATCGCATCTCGGTGGGCGGCGTACGTGACGAAGCCGAAATCCGTGGCCATCGCCGGACCTACGTGGGCGCCATGCCGGGCATGCTCATTCAGGCCCTGCGCCGCGTCGAAGTGCGCGACCCGGTCATCATGATCGACGAGATCGACAAGATGTCGAGCGGCGGCTCCTCGGGTGACCCGACGGCGGCCATGCTCGAAGTGCTCGACCCGTCGCAGAACACGACGTTCGTCGATCACTATCTCAACCTACCCTTCGACCTGTCGAGCTGCCTGTTCATCTGCACGGCGAACAATCTGTTCGATATTCCGGGCCCGCTCCGTGATCGCATGGAAGTCATTCGCATCGCGGGCTACACCATCGAAGAGAAGGTCGAGATCGCCCAGCGGTATCTCATTCCACGCCTGCTCGACGATCACGGGCTCACCGAGACCGATCTGCACATTTCGGAACCGGTGCTCGGCTTCATCACCAGTCGGTACTCGCGCGAAGCGGGGCTGCGGACCTTCGAACGCTCCATCGCGACACTCATGCGCAAACGCGCGCGCGCCAAGGCCGACGGTGACGAGAGTACCTGGGAAATCGGCGTCACGCGCGCCGAAGATCTGCTCGGTCCGCCACGCTTTTCGCAGGAAGAAGCCGAGAAGGAACCGGAAATCGGAGCCGTCACCGGCCTCGCGTGGACCAGCACGGGCGGCGAACTCATGACCATCGAAGCCCTGCGGATGCCGGGCGTGGGCAAGCTCACCGTGACCGGGCAGTTGGGCGATGTCATGCGGGAGTCCACCGAGGCCGCCTATTCGTTCGTGCGTTCGCGCGCCGCGACCTTGAGCATTGCCGACAGCGAATTCCGCGAGTCGGACATGCATCTGCACTTCCCCGCCGGCGCCACTCCCAAAGATGGTCCGTCAGCCGGGATTGCGGTGACGCTGGCGCTGGCGAGTGCGCTGTCGCGTCGTCCAGTCCGCCGTGATCTCGCCCTCACCGGCGAGGTGACGCTACGCGGCAAGGTGCTCGAAATCGGCGGCGTCAAGGAAAAAGTCCTGGCCGCCTATCGCGCGGGGCTGCGCGAAGTCATTCTGCCCAAGGGCAACGAGAAAGACGTGCGCGACGTGCCCCAGGAAGTGCGCGACAAAATGGCGTTCACCTTCGCCAGCACGATGGACGAAGTGTTGCACTTGGCGCTGCTCCCCCACGCCGAAAAGCATCCGGCCGACAAGCCGGAAGTCGCAGCGACCACGACGGGCAAGAAGCCACGGACGCAGCCAGCCGACCTGCGCTGAACGTGCGGCGCGCTATTGCACAGAAGGGCCCGCGTTCACCACGCGGGTCCTTCGTGCTTACAGCATCCCGCCAACGATGTAGAGCAGCAGCCCCACCAACCCGCCCACAATCGTGCCGTTGATACGGATGAACTGCAGGTCGCGCCCAATCTGGAGTTCGATCTTGCGCGAGGTCGCGTTGGCATCCCACGCGCCCACCGTGGTGGCAATGAGCTTCGCCACTTCTTCGCGCGCCTGCTCCACCGAATACGTCACGAGCTCCACGACCCAACCGTTCACCTTCTCGGCGAGCGCAGCGTCTTCGAGCACCTTGTGCCCCAAACCTGACAGCCACTTCTCCAGCTGATCCGGTTCGGCTTCCGCGTCGGCCGCGAGCGTCTCGGCGTAGTTCGCGATGCGCACCTTCACGTCGCCCCACACTTCGCGCGAGAACTCCGCGACGCCGGGATGATCGAGCACATCGAGCTTGATCTGTTCGGCACGCGCGATCGTTTCCGGATTCTCACGGAGATTGACCACGAACTTCTCGACGGCTTCGTCGTACCGACGCCGCAATGGATGGTCCGGATCTGCCGCGACGGCTACGAGCGTTGCTTCTACGCCACTCACGATCTTGTCGCCCAGCCGATTCTCGACGGCGCCAGGCACCCACCACGGGCTTTCCTGCTTGATCCGCTCGCGAATGGCGACTTCGTTGTCGTCGAGGAATCGTGCCGCCAACCGCAGGGCGTCGTCGAGCAGCGCTTGATGGCGACCATCGGCCGTCAGCAACTCGAACGCCTTGGCCGCCAAGGGCGCGGCCTGCATCCGACGCAAGCGGGCCACGATGCCGCGATCGACGAGCGCCTGCACGTCCTCGTCGCGCATGACATTGACCGCCCCCGAAATCCCGTGCGCGGCCGCCCGGGCAATGCGGCGGCTGTTTTCCGGCCGGGCCAACCACTGTGCTGCGCGCTCACCAAGCTTCATCGCGGCCAGCTTGGTGGTGACCACTTCGCGCGTGAGAAAATTGCGCTGCACGAAATTGCCGAGCGCCGTCCCGATGCGGTCTTTGCGCGACGGCACGATGGCCGTGTGCGGAATGGGAATACCGAGCGGGTGCCGGAAGAGCGCCGTCACGGCGAACCAGTCGGCAATGCCACCAACCATCGCCGCTTCGGCGAAGGCGCGCACGTATCCCAGCCAGGGGAACTGCGCTTCGTAGAATCGGGCTGCCAGAAAGACGAGCGCGACCACCACGAGCATGGCGGTCGCAATGCGTTTCATCTGTACCAGACGCACCCGACGCACGTCGTCGTCGGCAGTGATGCGCAGGGCCATGGGCACCGACGCATCATCGGGTGGGACGGGAACGGAAGAGTTGATCGTCATGAACGCGTCATGAGCGACACCACATTACCAGCTCAACGACCCGTTGGTGGGCGATCGATGGTCATGCGGGCCACGTCGATGGGAGCGGACAGGCCTGCCGGCACATCCATGTAGATCACTACGGGCTTTCCGTCCAGCTGTTCCAAACTCAGCGTCACCGTGCGCGCCTTGCGCTTGGGTGTCGCCGGCACATCGAGGCGACGGATGACGCTGCCGGGTGCGGCATCCGGTTTCGCCATCTCGTACCGGCGGCGGGCAGCATCGGCCATGATATCGAGGAAATCGGCCGCATCGACGGATGAATCCCACACCGAGGCCCACACCAGCGCGTCACCCTGCGGCGTACGCACCACCGTGAACCGGTCGCCATCCACGCCCGTGGCCGCACGGCGGGCCAACTCGTCGTTCTTGAGATGCTGCACCAGCAGGAGTCGCGTTTCGAATTCCCCGAGCGTGTTGGAGAACACCACCGTTCCCGTTCGCGGCGCGGGTAGGGTGACCGTGTTGGGCAGGTCGCGCGTGCTGGCATCGCCCGAGAAATACGCCGAATCGTTGAGGATCTGTTTCGTGCTCACCGGCAAATCGGCCAGCAGTTCCTTTTCGGGGCGCACGTTGATGAAGCGGCGCACGAAGTCGGCGCCACCGAGATACGGGAAGAGCAGCCCTTCGCGCACCGCGCGCGGCGCACTCGCAAACACCGGCATCCCGCCGCTGCCGTCGCGAATGAGGTCCCGCAGGCGGTCCCAGCCTCCGGGCATCTTGAGCATGGGGCCGGCATTGGGGTCGATGCGCAGCTGCATGAACACGGCCTGCCCCTCGAGCACGGCCTGCGCCGCCACCTGACGGTCCCCGTTGTCAACCTGTGCCTGAATGGAGTCGATGTTGACGTACTGGTCCTGCAGCGCGTGCACGAGTTCGTGCGACACCGTTTGCTTGAGCAGCAGGTCGGGCGCACCGTCGACCACATACAACACCTTCGTCACGGGGTCGTAGTAGCCCACGATTTGCTCTTCGAGCAGACGTTGCAGCAGGGCGCCAAGGTTGAGCGTGTCGGGGATCATGCCGAGCAGCTTGTACACCGCTTCCTGGCCGGCCACCTGCGCCTTGCCACGCTCGCTCTCGAGCTGCTTCCGCACGAAAACGGCCACCTGCTCCTTCGTGCGCTGCTCGATCTTGGGGGGCGTCTTGAACGGTAGCCCCATCTCCTTTTCGATCCTGGGCACGAACTCCGCCACGAGATCAGCGTACGGGCCATCGCCAGCGGCGGGCGCGTCTCCACAACCGCCCGTGAAGGCGACACTCAGGAAGAACAGCAGCGCCGCGGCGGTGCGCTGCGGCGAAGTTTTGGTCGTTGACATGGGCTGACTCAGGCGGAGAACGCGCGCTCGATGTACCAGGTGATCAGAGCCTCACCCCAAAGCAAGGTGAGCAGCGCAGCGGGCGCAAGGAATACGCCAAAGGGCACGTCGGGAAACTCGAACGGCTCCCCCCGTTTGGCGGAGCGCAGCTTCACGATAGGCCCGACAATCAGCAGGAAGGTCACGGCACCAACGAACGCCCCGACGATGATCGTCAGCAACGAGCGTTCCGCGCCAACGGCTGCACCGACGACGGCCATGAGCGTCGTGTCGCCAAAGCCCATGGCCTCGCGCTTCATGATGACTTCGGCGAGCCACCCGATGATGGTAATGGCGCCAGCCCCCACGCAGGCACCAAGGATCGCGGGCCACGCGGAGACGAAATGCGACCGATCGTCGATGAAGAAGTTCACGATCGCAAAGAGCAGCATCATGACCAGCCCCGACACGGTGAAACCGTCGGGGATGAGATAGTGCTTCGCATCGGTCACGGCGATGCCGAAGAGCAACGTGGCGAAGACCGACACACGGAACGCTTCGAAGCCGAAGCCCAGGAAGTAGAACGCGAGCACCCACATGAGCCCCACGAGCGCTTCGACGGCGGGGTATTGCAGCGAAATGGGGAGCGCGCACCCGGCACACTTCCCGCGCAACAGCAGCCAGCTGACGATGGGAATGTTCTCGTACGACTTGATGGGGCGCTCGCAACGCGGGCATCGCGACCGCGGCTTCACCACACTGAGGTCGAGCGGCCAACGGGCAATGCACACATTGAGGAATGACCCGATCGAGGCGCCTACCACGAACACCGGGAGCAGCACCATGAGCAGTTCGGTCATCGACAAATGACCGATAAGGCCGGCGGTCAGCCCCCCCGTGTATTCCACGGCTCCGAGGGCAGTCGTATCGAGTGGCAGCGTCGCTTGCATGCCGTCAGGACGACCGAGGCGTCTGAGACGCCACGCGCAGTGCATACAACAGGATACCGGTAGCGACGGCCACGTTCAGCGACTCCACCTCGGCTGCCATGGGAATGGTCACCGTACGCGACACGGCGGCGGCCACCTGCGGCGAAAGGCCAGCCCCTTCATTGCTCACCACCAGCGCCAGCCGATCCGGGCAGGAGGTTGGCCGCAGGCTGTCGAGCGCGTCGCCGTGCAGGTCGGCGGCCCACAGGGCGAGCCCCGTCGATCCCGCGAACTCAGAGAACTGCTCCCAGGAGCGCATCGCGACCGGATGGTGGAACAGGGCACCCATGCTGCTGCGGACCACTTTGGCATTCCACATGTCGACCGTCCCCGGCAGTGCAATGGTAGCGGTCACCCCCATGGCCGCCGCGGTCCGCACGACGGCCCCGACATTTCCGGGCTCCTGGAGGGCATCCAGCACCAGGTAGCGGGCTGGCCCGGTCGGTACCGCCAGCGGCTGGTCGGGGATCGTCGCGACGGCCAGCACCCCCTGCGGCGTATCGGTATCGGCGGCGCTTTCCAGCTCGGCATCGGACACGTCGACTACGGAGATCCCACGCGCCTCGGCGGTGGCCACGAGGCGCTGCCCCCGCTCGTCGGCACGCAGGCCGGCGGTGACCAGCAGCCCAGTGACGGCGAACCGGGAGGTCAGCAACGTCTCGACCGTACGAACCCCTTCCGCGACGAAGCGGTGCTGGCGTTCACGGGCCTTCCGGCGCTGTAGGTCACGGGCGAGTGTGAGTAGCTTCACGTCTTCGGGAGGAACTCGCGGGGTTCGCGGGTACAAGAAGGGCGACACGGAGTCGAGCTGGCCGCACCGGAGCACGGGCGCCGCTCGCATGAACGAGAGCGGAGGGAATATGGCGCGATTATCCCGTCGGACCAGCGTGGTACGGCGACTGAGCATGGGCGGTGCGGTGCTGCTGTTGGCGTCCTGCGTGCCCAATACGGCGCAGGAAGTCGACATGGGCAACCAGTACGCCCAACAAATCGAACAGCAGCTCCCACTCGTACGCGACCCCGAGATCGTCCGGTACATCAACGTCCTTGGCGACTCCATCGCGCGGGTGGTCGACGACCGCAGCCTCACCTGGCGTTTCAACGTCGTCGATCAGGACGAGATCAACGCGTTCGCCGTCCCGGGCGGGCACATTTACGTGAACCGCGGACTGATTGCGCGCACCACCAACATGTCCGAGCTGGCGGGTGTGATCGGGCATGAAATTGCGCACGTCACGCAGCGCCACAGCATGAAGCAGATGGCCGCCGCACAGCGAGCCAACGTGGGGTTCGGGATCGGGTGCATCGTGGCGCCGTCGCTCTGCCAAGGAATCGCCGGGACGGGCGCCTCCGTACTGGCGCAGGCGGGCTTCGCCAAGTTCAGTCGCGATGACGAATCGGAAGCCGACAAGTTCGGCGTGCGCTACGTTTCCCGCTCGGGTATCGATCCGCGCGGCATGCCCAGTATGTTCCGCATTCTACTGCGTGAGCGGGAGCGCAACCCCAGCGGCGTGGAGGCGTGGTTTGCCTCGCACCCCATCGAAGAGAGCCGCATCCGCGTCACCGAAGAGGAGATCGCCAAGATCGATCCCGTCGTGCTGCAGTCGCTGTCGCGCGACTCCCGCAGCTTTCAGACGTTCAAGACACGACTGGCCGGCCTGCCCAGCTCCCCACAGCGCGGGCGCTGACGCGCCAGCGACACCTCGCGCTTGCGGGCGGGCCATCATGGTCCGCCCGCCGTCGCATGACGGACGCCGCTCACAGACGTCGCACGAACTCCATAATGAGGCCTTCAAAGCGGCCGGCGACCGAGCGGCCGGTGTCCATCACTTCCTGGTGGCTCAGCTTGTGGTGCGACAAACCGGCGGCCTTGTTGGTAATGCACGACACCGCCACCGCGCGCATCCCGATGGCGCGCGCCATGATGACCTCCGGCACGGTCGACATCCCGACGGCATCGGCGCCGAGCGTCTCGAGCATGCGCACCTCCGCCGGCGTTTCGTAGGTCGGCCCCACCAGCCCGCAATACACGCCCTCGTGGAGTGGCACCTGTACCGCGCGTGCCGCTTCGCGCATACGCGCACGCAGCTCCGGATCGTAGGGATCGCACATGTCGGGGAAGCGCTCATCGCCCTGCTCCGTCGGCCCAATGAGCGGGTTGCGGAACATGAGATTCATGTGGTCGGCAATGAGCATGAGATCACCAGCCTCGAAGGTGCGGCGCACGCCACCTGCGGCGTTCGACGCGATGTATATCGGCGCCCCCAACGCGTGCAGCACTCGCACCGGGAACGCCGCCAGGCCGGCATCGTGTCCCTCGTACATGTGAAACCGGCCCGCCAGCATGACCACCGGGCGCGACGCCAGTGTCCCCACAATGAGCTGACCGGCGTGCCCTGCGACCGTGACGTGCGGAAAGCCGGGCACATGCGAGAACGGTATGCGCAAAGCGGTGTCGAGGCGGTCGGCCAATCCGCCGAGTCCGGAGCCGAGCACGATCCCCGCCACCGGCGTTTGCCACGTAGGACCGACACGCTGTCGAATGTAGGCAGCGGCCGTCATCGCAGCCGTTACCCCCACCGCGACGGTCTTCAAGACCCGTGCTCCTCGGCCAAGAACATCGGAGGCACCCCGGTGGCCAGCTGCGCCATGTCGCGCGCCGCCGTGGCCCGCAGGGCGAGACGTTCGGCGTGCGGCAGGAACGCCGCATCGAACGCATTGAGCGACACCGTGCAGAGCGTACCGAAGTCCCAGCCAAGCAACTGCGCGCACGAGGCGAATTCTCCGGTGAGCGTAACGCCACTCATCATGGTGTTGTCGGTGTTCACCGTAACGCGCGCCCCCAGTTCGAGATAGCGGCGCATGGGGTGTTCGCCGAACGTGGGCACCACGCGCGTCTGCACGTTGCTCGTAGGGCACACCTCGAGCGCGATGCCGCGATCAACGAGGTACGCTTCGAGCGATGGATCCTCCTGCAGTCGCGTGCCGTGGCCGATACGATTGGCACCGCAACGATGGACCGCCTCGTGAATGGACGCGGCGCCGTCGCCTTCACCCGCATGGACCGTAACGGCCAGGTTGTTGTTGCGGGCATACTCGAAGGCGGCCGCGTGGGCGTGCGCCGGGTGACCGAGCTCCCCACCAGCCAGGTCGAACGCCACGACGCCGTTGTGCTTGTACGCCACGGCCAACTGCGCCATGTCCATGCTGTGCGGCCAGGGGAAGCTGCGCAGCGCACACACGATGCACCGGGCAATCGTGCCGGTCTCCTTTTCGCCACGACGCAGTCCGCGGATCACCGCGTTCATTACGTCGTCACCGGTCAGCCCTTCGCGCATGTTGAGCGCCGGACAAAAGCGGACCTCGATGTAGCGCACCCCATCCAGCGCCGTGTCGAGCACCAGCTCGTGCGCAATGCGCTCGAGCTCATCGGCCGTTTGCATCACCGCCAGCGTGATCTCGAAACGCGCCAGATACTCTTCGAGGTTGTGTGCGTCATCCACGCGCATCCAGGTGGCCAAGGCGGCGGGCTCGTGGACGGGCAGCGTGATCCCACGCGCTTCGGAGAGAGCCAGCAGCGTGCCGGGGCGCAACGATCCATCGAGGTGGCAATGCAGCTCCGCCTTGGGCAGCGCACGCAGCAGCGCGACGAACGCCGGATTGAGCGGCGCCGCCGGAGACATTGACGCGTTCATGTGGTCGCGTCCTCGAGCCGTTCGCGCGCGGTCACCACCCGAAAGATGGCGCCTCCATTCACCGGCGTTTCCGCGGGCGTCGGCAATCCGCGACTGTCGGTGAGCCGCAAGCGACCGGCGGCGATGCCTTCGGCATCATCGGGGAACAGCGCCCGCACCGCATCGAGGGCACTCGCCCCGGCGGGCACGGTCACTCCGCGCTCATTCACGAACACGCGCACGTCCGCGTTGGACATCACAAGCTCCCGGGAGTAATGGCTCGGATGCGAGCGGTGTCGTCGCCCTGCACCGGTTGTGGCTGACGACGCAGAAACGCGCTGACCGCGTCGATATCCTTGACCGTCAGAAATTCCGTACTGACCGCCGCCGCAAGGATGTCACGGAAGTCGTTTTCCACCATGAAATCACTGAGCGCCAGGCTGTACATGCGCGTGGGGTCGAGTGGCATTCCCCGGAGGTCGGTCACGCGTGCCACGCGCGCGCCTTTGGGGCGCGCCGGATCGAACTCCACCGTCAGCCCGCTCACGTGCACATCGGGGCGCCCTCGGCTTACGCCCGCTTCGAGCACTTGCAACAGCGTGGCGCCGCGCAGACGCACGCGCGTAACGAGATTGCCGAACGGCGCGACGTAGTGCACCCCACCGTAATTGAGCGGTCCCGCGGCGAGATCCGCCCGCACGCCGCCGTTGTTCCACATCCCCACGTCGGCGTCGGCGCCGCTGCGCATTGCATCGGCCAGCAGATTGCCCACCGCGTGCTGCGCTCCTGTGCGCCGCATCGGTGCCGCCAGGGTCGCCACCGGCGTCGACAGCCGGCCTTCCACGCTGGCGACGGCCGCCTTCACCAGCGAGTCCACCTGCGGGTCTGCCTCGGCAACCGCCTCACCGCGCACCGGGACAATCGTGCTGGTGGCGGTCCCGCCACCCACGGGGATATCGACAATCGCAATGCCGCGACCGCTCGAGGTGGGCTCCACCGCCGGCATCCCCGCAAAATCGAGTGCGAGGTTCACATGCGCGTGCCCCATGACGTACACGTCCGGACGATCGGCCCCCAGTGCCCCCAGTCGCCGCCCAATGTCGATGCCTTCACCCGTACACACGGTGGGCTGGTCGCGTTCGCAGCGCCCGCCATCGTGAATGACGGCCACCACCACCTGCGCACCGGCCGCACGCAACGCCTTGGTACGCGCCGCAAAAACCGGCACGGGGTCAAGGAAAGTGAGCGCCCCGACCTTGCGACGGCTCGCCGTTTCCGGCGTGTGCGTTCCCGCCGCGCCCACGATGCCAATACGCACCCCATTGCGCACCACGATCGTGTCGGCGCGCAGCCACGTGGGCATCGTACCATCGGGGCCGCGCACGTTGGCACCGAGCACCGCGTGACGGAACTCGCGCACGCGGGCACGCAGCGTGTCCTGCCCAAAATCGAATTCGTGATTGCCGAGCGCCCCCGCGGCCACATCGAACCGGTTGACCACCTGCACCGTGGGGCGACCTCCGTTCCAGTCGGATGCCGGCGATCCGGTGAAGAGGTCACCGGCATCGATCACCACATGTTCACACGCCGGAGAGACACACCCCTGCTGCGCACGACGGATGGCCGCCGACAACGCGACCGCACCGCCAACCGGATGATTGTTCTGGTCCAGTTGCGGACGGAGCGCCGCATGGAAGTCGCTCATGGCGATGATGCGAACCGTCTTGACGGCCGGACGCGAACCGCTCGCCTCGGCACCACGCCCGCGCGTCTGCTCGGCGTACGCCTGTGCACGCGCTTCTGCCGGTTCGAGCGTCCAATTGCGTTGGGCGTAGCGCTCCGGCGAGAGCGTGCCCACCCTGGTCACTTCGTCGATGATGAGCTGACGAATGTCGACTTCGCGTTCGAACACCACGGGTGCCCCGGACACCATGGCGAATCCGCCGCCACCGCTCTGGCGATAGTTGTTCACCGCCATGGTGAAGCTGTCGGTGGGCTGCACGTCGCGTCCGCGGACCTGCAAGCGCGTAATGCGACGGCCCACCGGCTGGCGCAGATCGATGGTGTAGTCGGCGCCGCTTACCACATCGAAGTTGTATCCCGGCACCGCCGGATCCACGATGCCGTCCGGCGCACGCCCGCTCGCGTTCACGGAGCGATAGTAGCGCGCGGCATGTTCGAGGAACGCGCGCAGCTGGGCCCCGGTAATGCGCACCGCCCGCAGCGTATTGTCGTACGGATACAGGCGCGACAGCTCGGCCTGGGTCACGGCGCCCGTATCGAGCGCCGCCTCGAGCGAAAAGGCCGCCGTGGCCGAAAGATCGGCGCCGGCGGTGCGTCGCATGACGTCGTTGACGAGGTCGGTAATGGGGAGGTCCGCCACGCGCGCGCTGTCGCTGCGCCAAGCCACGGTGGTGCGCCCCACCGGCGCATTGACCCAGGCCACCGTCGCATCGTGCGTACCGGCCGCGGCTGCCAGCACCTCCGGATGCTCTCGGTGTCCGGCCACACGTACCGCGCGCCCCACACGACGCACGACCGTCCATTTGCGACCGCGACGCTCGAGCGTCAACGTGCCCAGCGCCACCGAACCAGCCCAATTACGCGGCTGCATGACCAGCGCGCCGTTGATGGTCGAGTCGACCAGCTCGCGGTGCGAGTGTCCGTACACCACCGCGTCGATCCCGTCGATCTCCCGCGGCACGCGGCCCGCGACGTTCTCCGACGGCAACCCGGTGGCAACAGTGTCATAGCTCGCCGGCTCGGAAAGCCCGGAGTGCAGCAGCACCACCACCACGTCGGCGCCGCGCCGCCGTGCTTCCTGCACACGGGCCCGGACGGCCGGAACGATATCGGTTACCGTAAGTCCGGCCGCTTTGAGGTTATCGCGGTCCCACACCATCGAGCCGGGGGTCGTGCCGCCCACGATGGCCACCCGCACGCCCCGGCGAACCACCATGGTCATGGGCGCCACAAACGGACGTCCCTGCGCGTCCAGGACATTCGCGGCCACGAACGGAAAGCCGGCCTGGGCAACGGCCTTCCGCAGCAGCGGGACGCCGTAGTTGAACTCGTGATTGCCCAGCACCGCCGCGTCGTAGCGCATGACGTTCATGGCGGCGATCACCGGGTGCACGGGAGTGGGGCGTACCCGGGCGGCCACGTAGAGCAGCGGGTTGCCCTGCAGAATATCCCCTCCCTCGACGAGGAGGACCCCGCCTGGGTTGGCACGCCGCGCCGAATCGACGATGGTGGCGGCGGCGGCCAGCGAGTGGGTGGGGTCGGCCGTACCGGCGTAGTAGTCCCAAGACCGAAGTCGGCCGTGCACGTCGGTGGTGGCCGCAATGGTCAGCTCCACCCCGCGCGGCTGCGCGTGGACCGGGGTGGCAGGCAGCGCAGCCAGAACGGTCATGGCCCCGAGGGAGAGCAGCGCCGTCGCCGAGCGAGCCCCCCCGGCGTGGCCCCGCAGATTCGATGGACGTCCCATGGGGGAATGCTAGTCGCTCGCCCCGAGACTGTGGAGTGCCGCGAGTTGCCTTGCCCTCTCCCCTGTATCGTCGCGAACTTCCGCAGACGGTGACAAGGGGCCGACGGTCGGTACCTGTTCGTTACCGGGTCGTAACAGGTCGGAAACGACGGCGGAACAGGTTGACTCATCTCTCGTGGACGAAACGGAACTACCGCTCATGAAACCGCTCGTTATTGGCATCGCGGGCGGTACCGGCTCGGGAAAGTCCACGGTCGCCCGCAAGGTGGCCGAAGCCTTACCGAACGCGTCCGTGGCGTTCCTCGAGATGGACGCGTACTACCGGGATTTCCGGCACCTCACGTTGCAGCAGCTGCACCATGTCAATTGGGATCACCCCGATGCCTTCGACGTGGAGCTGCTGACGCAGCATCTGGAGGCGCTCAGCTGCGGCGCCGCCGTGGACGTGCCGGTATACGAGTTCGCGACGCATTCCCGCAGCACCCGAACCCGGCGCATCGAGCCGGCCGATGTCGTCGTGGTCGATGGCATTCTGCTCCTCGCTGATCCGAACATCCGGGCTCAGTGCGACGTGAAGGTGTTCGTGGACGCCGATCCTGATATTCGCCTGATCCGCCGCATCCGTCGTGACACGGCGGTGCGTGGACGTACGTTGGAGTCGGTGCTCGATCAGTACCTCACCACCGTGCAGCCCATGCATCTGCAATTCGTCGAACCGAGCAAACGCTACGCCGACGTCATTGTGCCACGGGGAGGCAGCAACACGGTCGCGATCGAAATGCTCGTGGCCAAAATTCATCGTCGGTTGCAGACACGCGTTGCGACGCGTGCCCGGCTCCCCGACGACGTACCGGCCGACGCCGGACCCCTGTGACCCCTGCATGAATCCACCGGCTCCCCCGACGACCGACCGCATTCTGGTGGTCGACGACGAACCCGAGATCGTAGCGCTGGTGGCCTACCACCTCGCGAAGGCGGGCTATCGCGTCTCCACCGCCTCCTCCGGACAGGATGCGCTCGAGTTGGCGCGTCGGGATCGCCCCGCGCTCATGGTCCTCGACCTGATGCTGCCGGGCATGTCGGGCTTCGACGTACTCGAACAGCTCCGGCTCGACGAGGCCTCGCGAGACGTTGCCGTCATCATGCTCACGGCACGTCGCGAGGAGCCCGACCGCATTCGCGGGCTGTCGCTGGGCGCCGACGATTACCTCACCAAGCCGTTCTCACCGGCCGAGCTGGTTCTGCGCGTCGCCGCCATTTTGCGGCGCACCGGGACGGCCGCGCCGGCAACCGGTGAGACCCTCGTGATCGGCTCGCTGCACATCGACCGCGCCGCAATGAGTGTCCATGTCAACGGCGAACTCATCGACCTTACCCCCACCGAGTTCAAGCTGCTGCTCACGCTCGCCGAACGGCGCGGTCGCGTCCAAGGCCGTGGGCACCTGCTTGAAACCGTGTGGGAAGCGGCGCCGGACATCCAGACGCGCACCGTCGATATGCATGTGCAACGATTGCGCACGAAGCTCGGCAATGCCGGCGATCTCATCGAAACCGTCCGCGGCTTCGGCTATCGGTTGCGGTCGACCGCCCCGCGCGGCTACTGAGGGCAGCGACCGTGCGCCTGACGCAGCGTCTGCTGCTGCAGAGTGCCGTCGTGGCCACCCTGCTCGTGGTCACCATTCTTGGTGTGGTCGAATGGCGCGTCCGTCACCGGCTCGACCTGGCCTCTCGGGCGCAGGCGACGGCAACGCAACCGCTCGACGAAGACGCGGCAAACGCCGCCCTCCTGGCGGCCATCTGGCACGATGTCGCCATCGCCAGCGGCTTCGCCCTGCTCATTGCGTTGCTGCTCGCACGGGTCCTTGCGCGCAACGTCACGCGCCCCATGGAAGAGTTGCGCGACATGGCGCGCGACCTCGCCGGCGGTGATCTCACCGCGAGGCCGTCCCGCTCCATCAGCGGCGGCGAGGTAGGCCAGCTCGCCGACAGCTTGCGGCAGGTGGCCGAACAAATGGAAACGCGCCTCTGGGAGATGCAATCGGAAGAGGCCCTGCTGGTGGCGCTCACCGAATCGCTCAACGAAGGCATCGTGGCCGTCGACGCCAGAAAGCGGGTGGTGCGGGTCAACCAGACCGGCCGACAGCTGCTCGACCTGATCCAACCGGTCCCTTTCGCCGCCAGCGAGCTTCCGCAGGAGAGTCAGCTGCAGGAGGCGCTGCAGCTGGTGCTCTCTGGGGCGCCGCCCATCATTCGCGAAATCCACCTGCGCGGTCGCACGGTGGCCCTCACCGTGCGCGCCCTCAGCGGGGGCGGCGCGGTGCTTGCCATGTACGACCTCACCCAGGTGCGGCGCCTCGAAACGGTGCGCAGCGATTTTGTCGCCAACGTGTCGCACGAACTGCGGACGCCCCTCACCGTCATCGGGGGGTTCGTCGAAACACTGCAGGATGACGACATCCCTCTCGATCTGCGGCATCAGTTTCTGGGGATGGCCGAAGCGAATGTACAGCGGATGCAGCGCATTGTGGACGACCTGCTGGACCTGTCGCGCATCGAGTCCGGCGGGTGGCGTCCAGCCCCTGTCGAGCTCGACCTGCCCGACGTGGCCGCCGAAGTGTTCGCCCCGCTCGAACTGCGGGCGCGCGACAAGGGGGTCACGCTGCTCGTGGAGTTCGCCCCCGACGCCTCGCGCGTGCTCTGCGACCCCACGGCCGCCGGCCAGATCCTTTCGAACCTTGCCGAGAACGCCCTGCGGCACACGACCACCGGCTCGGTGACGATCTTCACCGGGCGCGAAGGGGCGGGTGTCTGGATTGGTGTCCGGGACACGGGCTCTGGTATCCCCGCCGAACATCTCCCACGGATTTTCGAGCGGTTCTACCGCGCCGACCCCGGACGGTCGCGCGAAGCGGGCGGCACGGGGCTTGGCCTCTCCATTGTCCGCCACCTCGCCGAGGCCCACAACGGCAAGGTCAAGGCGGAAAGCACCGTGGGTGTGGGGACGACCATCGCGGTCTGGCTCCCCACGCCCACGGCAATGCCCCAATAACGGCCAACGCGCGCCGTCGGATCAGTCGGACTGCCGACGCGGCCGGCGGCCGGCAAAGGCTTCGGCGACGAGCCTCGGCAGCATGACCCCGGCCGGCCCTTCAATGGGCAGGATGCTCGGCCCGCTGCGCTGCCCGTCCATGGTGGGATTGACGACGATGACCGTGGCGCCGTGTGTCGCGGAGATCCATGGTAACGATGCCGCCGGCTCCACCACGTTACTGGTGCCGACCGAGAGGAACACGTCGCAGGCCACGGCCGCATTTCGCGCCGTCTCGAACGGGGGCATGGGGAGCGGCTCGCCAAACCAGACCACGTCGGGGCGCAGGAGCGCCCCGCACGAAGGACAGGGCGGCACGTCGCCATGCGGCTCATCGGTTGGGGCAATCGCCCCGGGACACCCCGCACTGCAACGCACGTGCATGAGCGATCCATGCAACCGCACGACATCACGGCTGCCGGCCCGTTCGTGCAGATCGTCGACGTTTTGGGTGATGAGCGTGCAGTGCGCCACTCGACTGGCCAGCGTCACGAGGGCCGTATGCGCGGGGTTCGGGGTGGCGGCCCGTACCATTGCCCGGCGCGCGGCGTACCATTGCCAGACGCGCGTGGGGTTGGCCGCGAAGGCTTCCGGCGTGGCCAGTTCCTGCGGTGAAAACTGGGCCCAGAGGCCCGTTTGGGCCTCACGAAAGGTAGGAATCCCGCTTTCGGCGGAAACTCCGGAACCGGTCAGGATGCACACGTGCTCCGCCGCCCGCAGGGCTTTGGCGGCCACGGACAGCGCTTCCGCGCGCGTTTGCGGATCGGTCGGAGGGGGCGACGCAACGCGTCGCCGCTGGAGAGTAGGGTCTGGTGGCACCATGCTGGCGCGACGATACAACATTGCCACGCATCGCACCAGACACCCCCGCCAGCTTTTGCGCGGCGCGGCCCGACCACCGCCGTCGTGACACACCTGTTGCAATCCTGTAGGCGAACGGAGACCTGAGTCACGGAGCTTCAAGGCACTCGGAGGACCGCCCTGCGGTTGCCGTGCACCGAACTTTTCTCTTCTCTACGAACATCATATGCGGATTACCGTGAACGGGTTGTATCGCAGCGCGCGCCGTTCGATGCTTGCGCTGTCGGCGGCCGTCATTCCCGCGCTGTCCCCGTCGCTGCTCGATGCACAGTCGACCGACGCCGCAGTCGGTAAGATTACCGGTCGCATTCTGGACGGTGCGTCGGGACAGCCCATCGCAGCCGCCCAAATCCAGGTGGTGGGAACCGCCCTGGGCGCCCAGTCGGGTGTTGATGGGCGCTACACCATTTTTCGGGTTCCCGCCGGCACGGTCACCCTCGCCGTTCGGCGCATTGGGTACGGCCCGAAGTCCATCACGGGTATCGTGCTCGCTGCCAACGGCGCTGTCGAGCAGGATATCTCGCTCAAAACCGCCGAGTTGCAGCTTGCGGCCGTCAGCGTCACCGCCAATAAGGAAAAGGGCTCGGTCAACGACGCTCTGAACGCACAACGCAACGCCACCAACGTGGTGAATGCCATCACGGCAGAGCAGATCGCCCGCAGTCCGGATGGTGACGCCGCTCAGGCCGCTCAGCGTGTCAGTGGCGTTACGGTTCAGGACGGAAAGTATCTGCAGGTGCGTGGTCTCTCCGAGCGGTACACCACCGCGTCGCTCAACGGCGCCCGCATTCCGAGCCCCGAGCCGGAGCGCAAAGTGGTTCCGCTCGACTTGTTCCCGGCAAGTCTCATTCAGGACGTGACGACCGCGAAGACGTTCACCCCTGACATGCCCGGCGACTTTGCCGGCGCCAACGTCAACATCCGCACCCGCGAGTTCCCGGCCCGTCGCCAGGTGAACTATTCGTCGAGCTTCGGCTTTGGCGACCGTGTGTTGGGCAACTCCCTCCCCTTCGCTCCCCGGGCCGGCGGTGAGCTGCTCGGCAGCGCCTCCAGCAACCGGCAGCTTCCGCGTGCCATTGCCGATGCCAACTTCCTGGGCACGGTGTCGCAATCGCAATACAATCAGATGGCGCGCCAGCAGCGGAATGTCTGGTCGCCTTCCATCCGGAACGGCGGCGCCAACGGCTCCTTCGGCATGTCCACCGGCGGCAACACTATCCTTGGGAAGCGCGTCGGGTACGTCGTGAGCGGCAACTACGGCTACTCCGAAGAAGTGCGCGCCGACGAGCGCTACGCCGTAGGTAATCAGGGCGCCAACAACACGGTCGTACCGCTCACCGAACTGCGTGGGCAGACCGGCCGCAGCAGCGCCCAGTGGGGCGGCATTGCCAACCTGTCCACCATGGTAGGCAAGAGCTCGCGCCTGGCCATCAACAGCACGATGACCCGGAGCGCGGACAACGAAGCGCGCACCGATCGTGGTTTTGATGAAAATCTGAACGACAGCATTCAGCGCACCACACTCCGCTATGTGGAGCGCGGTGTGGCCACGGTGACGGGTCTCGGTGAACATCAGCTCAGCGACCGCAATAAGACGGCTTGGGCGTTGTCGTATGGCAACACCGTGCGCCGTGAACCAGACCGGTCCGATGTCGTGTACGCGCGTACGCCGGAAGGTCCGTACCAGATTCTTGCCTCGCTCGACGGTGCCCGTCGTCTGTACTTCGATCTCCAAGAGGACAACCTCACCGGCCAGGTGGACCACACATTCAACCTGGGCTCGGTTTCCAATCAGAACACGCTCAAGGTGGGCGCGTACTATCGGTCCACCGAGCGCACCTCCGATGCGCCGATCTTCGCGTTCATCACGCGTGCCAGCCAAAGTATTGTACGGCAATCGCCCGACGTCATCTTTGGCGAAGCGCAGGCCTGTGAGACCTGCACGGCTATCAATGTGCAGCCCATCGGACAGGCCGGTTCCTACAGCGCCAGCGATCGCACCGGCGCCGGGTACGTCATGACGGACCTCGGGCTGACGGATCGTATCCGCATCATTGCCGGTGCCCGTGTTGAACAGGCCCGCATTACGGTGGATGCCTCGACGCAGGGTGGCTTTACCACCACGTCAGAGCTCGACAACACCGACGTGTTGCCGTCGCTCCTGGTGAACACCAAGCTCACCGAAACGCAGAACCTGCGCTTCGGCCTCACGCGCACACTGGCCCGCCCGGAGTATCGTGAACTGGCGCCGGTCACGTTCCGCGACGTGCTCGGGGGTGTCAGTGTGACCGGCAATGCGTCACTGGTGCGTTCGTTGATCGACAACGTGGATCTGCGCTGGGAAATGTTCCCAAACCCGGGTGAGGTGTTGAGTGTGAGTGTGTTCGCCAAGCGCTTCGATCGCCCCATCGAACGCCTCGAGCAGGCGACCTCTGGTGCCTATCAGGCCCGCTTTCAGAACGCGATCAGCGCCACCAACCTTGGCGTCGAGCTGGAAGCTCGTAAGCAGCTGGGTTTCCTTGGACGCTGGGCAGACGCGTTCACGGGGTTTTCGAACGTAACGCTGATGCAGTCGTCAGTGGATCTCGACACGCTGGGTGGTCTCACGGTAACTGACAAGACGCGCCGCCTGGTGGGTCAGGCGCCCTACGTGATCAACACCGGCCTTACCTACTCCAGCCAGAGTGGAAGCACGAATGCCACCATTCTGTACAATGTGGTGGGCGAGCGCATTACTGCGGCCGGCGTGGTACCGCTCCCGAACATCGTAGAGCGGCCGCGCCAGTTGGTCGATCTGTCCCTGCGCTTCCCAGTACGTGGGAACCTGTCGGCTCGCGTAGACGCGCGCAATTTGCTCGATGCGCGGTACCGCTACATGCAGGGCAACCTCGAGCGTGAAGGCTGGAATGCCGGTCGTACGCTTTCCATGGGACTCAGCTGGAAGCAGTAAACAATCCGCTACCGCATGACGCGTTTGCGTGATGTTGGTGACATGGCCCGGTCTCGGTGACACAACCGTGACCGTGCCATAACACAGTCTCCACATTTACGGTCTCTTTTCGTCCTACAGGTCCTGCACGATGCAGTACCCGCCACCCCTCAGACTCCAAGGCTCCCGATGACGAAGTTCGCGCGCATTCGCGCATTCGCGCTGGCGTCGTTCGCCACCATGGCCCTCGCGGCGTGCAACAGTGACAACGATCCCGTCACACCGCCGACGCCTGCCAATGGCTCGCTGGCGGTGACTGTGTCCGGCCTTCCCGCTGGCGTCAATGCCGCGTTGACCATTACCGGCCCCAACAGCTTCTCGCAGACGGCCACCGGCACCACGACCGTCAGCGTCGTCCCCGGCAGCTATTCGGTCGCCGCCGCACAGGTGACGAGCAACAACGTGCGCTATAACGCGACCGTCACGGGTTCACCGGCCACGGTCGCGTCCAGCCAGACCGCCACGGTTACGGTGGCCTATGCTGTTGCCGCCAACCCCACTGTTGTCATTTCCGGCTCCATTGCGGCCAACCGCACTCTCACGCCCGACACCAACTACGTGTTGCGCGGCTTCGTATACGTCAACAGCGGTGCCACGCTCACCATCAATGCCGGCACGCGCATCGTGGGAGACACCACCGCGCTTGGCTCGGCGCTGTTCATCCTGCGTGGCGCGCGCATCAATGCCATCGGTACGGCCGCGGCTCCGATTGTGTTCACCTCGCAGCGTACGCCCGGCAACCGGTCCCCTGGTGACTGGGGCGGCCTGGTTATCGTGGGCAACGCCCGCGCCAACCGCACCGGCAACGTGATTGTGGAAGGCTCGAACGGTTCGGTGGTCGGTGCGGATCCGGCCGGCATCGTGTACACCGGCGGTACGGTGGACAACGATAACAGCGGAACAATGCGCTATGTGCGCGTGGAGTTCGCTGGGTATGCAACGCTCACCGACGCGGAACTCAACTCGTTCACGTTCGGCGCCGTGGGCAGCGGAACAACCCTCGAATACCTGCAGGCTCTGGCCGGCCTTGACGACCACTTTGAGTGGTTCGGCGGTGCGGTCAACGGCAAATGGCTCGTGTCCTACGAGTCCGGCGACGACCACTTCGACGGCTCAGAAGGCTATCGCGGCCTGAACCAGTTCCTCATTGGCCTGCAGACGACATTCATCACGCCGCGCGCTGGCGCCGGTGCAGTGTCCACCGATCCGCAGGGTTTCGAAGTTGACGGTTGCAACGGCGGCGGCTGTGTGGCACCGAGCGGTGCCAACGCGCAGAGCGCTGGCCGCGACGAAGGGCTGTACAACATGAACGTATTCGCCAACTTCACGATGATTGGTGTCCCCGCTGGAACGACCGTTCCGGGTAGCGGTGGCGTCGGTGCGGTGTTCCGTCGTGGTACGGGCGGCTACTACATCAACGGCGTGATCGCGCGCTGGTCACGCGGTGGCATCTCGCTGCGTGACTCGACGTCCAATAACCGCTTCGTGGTCGACTCGCTCATCGTGCGCAACGTCTACTTCGCCGAGAACGGCGGAACTGACGGCGGGTTCGATGCCGGCGCTCCCAACTTTGGTACGGCCGCCGCATTCGCGGCGAAGAACTCCAACATCGTGGTGGGGACCGGTGTCACGGCGGCGAGCTTGTTCACCGCTCTGCCGGCTACCCCGACCAACGCCGCCAGCCTCGACTGGTCTCCGGCGGCGAGTTCGCCGATTGCCACAGGTGGCTTGAGCGCCTTCACCGCCGATCCGCGCATTGCGGCCCGCGTGGGCACGTTCATCACGCCGACCGCGTATCGTGGCGCCGCCGCTCCTGGTGGCACCAAGTGGTGGGAAGGCTGGACCAGCTACGCGCGTAACTGACCATGGCCGCTGACGCGGAGTAGGTTTCCCTTCCGCGTCAGCCGCTGGTGAACAAGACGGCCAGCGTCTCGACTGCGACGCTGGCCGTTTCACTTCTCCCCTGTCTTTTCATGCGACCGCTTCTTGCCGCGGTGCCATTTGTGTTGCTTGGCGCCTGCTCCGATACCACGCCACGTACGGCAGCCGATTCTCAGGCCGCACATGTCGCCGAAGTTGCCGCTGCCGGCGGAACGGTCGATAGCATTTTCCCCATCGAGGAGCAGCTGCGGCGTTTCCGCGACGGTCTCCCATCCGTCGAGAGGCTGCGGAACGGTGCTTCTTCACGCGATGAGCTGGTACGGCAATTCGTCCGCGCCGCGAGCGCCAGCGACACGCTTACTCTCAATCGGCTGCTGCTCGATCGGGCCGAGTTTGCCTATTTGTATTACCCCCACGCGGCCATCAGTAAGCCGCCGTACGAGGCCCCTCCACAGATCTTGTGGGGCCAGATTCTGCTTGCCAGCAACGAAGGGCTCCCACGAGTTCTTGCCCGGGCCGCCGGCCAGTCAATTGACGTCGCAGGCGTTACTTGCGCGGACTCCATCGTCGTCGAAGGTCCCAACCGCCTGCATGAGAAGTGCATGCTCACGCTTCGTATTGGCAAGGGGTCCGCGATTGATACCCGTTGGTTTGGTACCATCATCGAACGTGACGGACGGTTCAAATTCCTTGGCTACGCAAACCCGTTGTGAGGCATCGCTTTCAGGGAGTGGTGCGTAGCAGCCGCGTATTGGCATCCAGCGCGCTTATCTTCTGCAGCAACGCCTGTGACCGCCCAGACGACGTGCAATCTGCGAAGCCCGATAGCACCATGGCCGCCCTACCCGACTCCCAACGGGTACAGCTCACCGGCACTGGGGCGACGCTCCCCTATCCGCTCTATGCGCAGTGGTTCAACGCATACGGGGACATCGCGCCCGTGCGCATCAATTACCGTTCCCAAGGGTCGGCCGAAGGGCTCGAAGCTCTTCTCGCAGGTCAAGCCGACTTTGGTGCCACAGACGTACCTATCCCTGACAGCCTGCTGCAACGTTCTCCGCAGCCCATCGTGCACATCCCCATGGCGGTTATGGCCGTGGCCGTCACCTACAACGTGCCGGGACTCAACCGACCGTTGCGTCTGACCGCCGACGCCATTGCCGATATCTTTCTGGGCCGCATTACGCAATGGGATGACCAGCGACTGCAGTCGTTGAATCCCACAGAATCACTTCCCTCGCTTCCCATTTCCGTCATCCGACGATCCGATGGGACCGGCACATCATTCATCTTCCGTCGCTATCTCGAAACGTCCAGCGCGGTATGGCGGAAGACCGCCACCTCTGAACGCGAACCGAACGGGCAGCGCGTACGCGATGGCAGCGAAGCGGTGGCGTCAGAGGTTAAGGTCACCGAAGGCGCTATTGGGTACGTCGAGGTTGTGTACGCGCGACAGAACCGGTTACCGGCCGCCCATCTGCAAAACCGCTCTGGCAAGTTCGTTGCGGCGATGCCGTTTGAGATCGCATCGGCGGCCGTGAATACGCTGGAGGCATTGGCGCCGCTCGACGATGAAGAAGCCGGTGGCTTCCGGGTGTCGTTGCTTGATGCACCGGGAGACCAAGCGTATCCCATGGCCTCATTCACCTGGTGGATGGTACGGCCCGCCACGGTTTCTGAAATCGCTCGGCTAGAGCTTTCGCGTTTTTTGCACTGGGCGTTGGAGGACGCCACCGACCTGACGTCCCGAATGGGCTATGTTCCGCTTCCTTCCGTCGTGGCTGCGCGGGTGCTCGAGCGTACGGACAACGCATTGGGGTGCGCACCTTGCGCGCAGCGGCGCATGTCCGGTACGGTTCGGTGATGCCTCGGGAGTGCCCCGCGCGGTGCGCTGGCCCCCATTGGGCGCCTGATTCCCGGTTGCCGCTCTGTTGATGACGCTTCCCACTCCGCCACAAGCCGACATCCGAATCGCCGCCATCGACATCGGCTCCAATTCGATCCGCCAGATCGTCGCTGATGTGTCACCGGCAGGTCAGATTCGCGTGGTCGACGAAATGAAGGCGATGCCGCGCCTCGGCGAGGGGGTAGACAGCACCGGTGTGCTCTCCGAAACGGCAGTCGAGGCGGCGGTATCCGCCGTACACCGCATGGTGACCTTGGCCAAACAGCTCGGCGCCCAGCGTATCGAGGTGGTCGCCACCAGTGCCGTGCGTGACGCGTCCAATGGCGCCGACTTCACCGAACGGGTGTTGCTCGCCACCGGACAGTCGGTGCGGATTCTGAGCGGAGACCAAGAGGCGCTGCTCTGCTATCGCAGCGCCCTCGCGCATTTCGAGTTGGGCGCTGGCCGCACCGTGGTGATGGATATCGGGGGAGGCTCGCTGGAGCTCGTGCTCGCGAAAGATGGCCTGATCGAACGCGTGGCCTCGTTACCCTTTGGCGCGGTGCGGTTGACGGAGAAGTTCTTGTGGCCGGTGGTACGTCCACGGCGCGTTCGTGCCCTGCGCGAGTATGTACGCGATGGGCTCAAAAAAGCCGTCCCCGTGAAGGACTGGCGCGGAGCCCAGGTCATCGGATCGGGGGGCACGTTTACGAACCTCGCCGGCATTGTCCTTTCGCGACAGCATGCGTCGGTGCGGTCGCCGCATGGTACCCGCGTCACGAGAGCCGAGCTCGAGCATGTGCTCGAGTGGCTGCAGCGCATCGAGTCGACTGAACGACAGGCGGTCCCGGGGCTCAACCCGGCGCGCGCCGACATTATCGTGGCCGGGCTCGCCGTAGCGGCTGAGGTGTTGGGGCGCTTCGACCCGCGCGATCTCATGACCTCCGCGTACGGCATTCGCGAAGGTTTGTTGCTCGAAGCCGCCAGGATCGAGCCCACCGTGGCGGATCCCGGCGTCGCACGCGAGCGATCCGTGCGCGAATTCGCCGAGCGGTGTCATTACGAAGAGCCGCACGCCCGTCAGGTCATGGCGCTGTCGCTCCAACTGTTCGACGCGCTGGCCCCAAAGCTCGATCTCACGGCCGCCGATCGGTTGACGCTCTCCGATGCCGCCCTGCTGCACGATGTGGGATACCACATCAACTACGAGAAGCACCACAAGCATTCGTTCCACCTCATTTCGCATGCCGATCTGCTGGGGATGACACCGTCGGAGCAGATCACGATCGCGCACATTGCCCGGTATCACCGTGGCGCCGCGCCCAAGCTCAAGCATCCCGGGTTCGGAGAACTCGACAAGTATGTGCAACGGCGTATCATCAGGCTTTCCGCCATCCTCCGGTTCGCGGACGGCATGGACCGCGGCCACGTGAGCGCGGTCGGACGGATGTCGGTGAAATGGGGGGGCGATGCCGTTCGCATCACGGCGCACGAAGCCGAAGGCGCGACGAACGTGCGCCTCGAATGCTGGGGCGCGAGCCGGAAGCGTCGCCTGCTCGAAGAGGTCCTCGACAAGCCCGTGTTCGTGTTCCTGCCGGACGGCACACACGTCTCAGCAGACGAAGACGGCGACGGCGAATAGTCGCCGTCGCCGCATCGACGCTACGCGTTGCCCTTTTTCTTGCGTTGGGGTGGCCGTGCCGCCGCCGTCCCCCACGGCTCCTTGATCAGGATCTGCTGCGTGGCTTTCGACTCGGCGCCCGGGTCGGGCTCGCGACGCCGATATTGTCCGTCGGCATGGAGTTCCCACGCCTGCCGGTTGTCCGCGAGACACGTGGCCAACACCGCATCGAGCCCCTTGTGCAAGGCCTGATCTTCGATGGGCGCCAGCACTTCGACGCGCCGGTCGAAGTTGCGCGGCATCCAGTCGGCCGACCCCATGTAGTACTCCGGATTGCCGGCATTCGCGAAGAAGGACAATCGCGAATGCTCGAGGAAGCGCCCAATGATGCTCACCACCCGAATGTGGTCACTGATGCCCTTGAGTCCCGGCAACAAACAGCAAATGCCGCGCACGATCAGGTCGATGTGCACCCCCGCCTGCGACGCGCGGTAGAGCGCCGCGATAATCTCGGGGTCCACCAACGCATTCATCTTGGCAATGATGCGCCCGCCCTTCCCGCCCTTGGCGTGTGCCGTTTCGCGGTCGATCAGTTCGAGGATCTTCGCGCGGAGCGCGACCGGCGCGACCGCCAGACGTCGGTAGAACTTCTGGCGAGACACACCGGTGAGAGAGTTGAACAGATCCGTTAGGTCTGCCCCGAGTTCCGGCCGACAGGTGAACAACCCCATGTCGGTGTAGAGCCGTGCCGTCTTGCTGTTGTAGTTGCCGGTTCCGATGTGCACGTAGCGGCGAATGCCGTCGGGATCCCGACGCACCACCAGCACGGTCTTGGCGTGTGTCTTGAGCCCCGGCAATCCGTACGCCACATGAATGCCGAAACTTTCCATGGTCCGCGCGAACGTGATGTTGTTCGCTTCGTCGAATCGCGCTTGCAGCTCGATGAGTACGGCCACCTGCTTCCCGGCTTCGGCCGCGTCGGTGAGCGCGCGCACAATGGCCGTGTCACCCGACGTCCGGTACAGTGTGAGCTTGATGGCCAAGACGTGCGGGTCGTTGGCCGCGGCGTCGAGAAACGCTTCGACCGACGCGCCGAACGATTCGTACGGGTGATGCACCAGGACGTCGTGCTCGCGAATGGCGTCGAAGATGGTGCGGGTGTCCTTGAACGCCGGTGGGACCTGCGGCACGTGCGGGGGATCGCGCAGCTCGGGGACATCGACCATGGCGAGCTGCATGAGGTCGCCCATCTCGAGCAGGTCGTCGATGTCGTGCACATCGTCGGGTCCGAGTGGCGCCACCAGCTGCGTTTCGCTTTCGCTCAACTCCTCGAGCAGCAAGTGCCGGATCCGTTCCGGCATATCCTTCTGCACCTCGAGGCGCACGACTTCGCCAAAGCGCCGCTGAAACACCTGCTGCTCGATGGTTTCGAGCAGGTCTTCCGGCTGATCCATCTGACCGAGGTCGAGGTCAGAGTAGCGCGTAATGCGAAAGGTGAACCACCGGACCACTTCCATGCCCGGGAACAGCGCGCCGAGCCGCGTCCCGATGACCTCTTCGAGCGGGACGTAGCAGTGCCCCCGCCCAATAGGGATCCAACGCGGCAGCGACTTGGGGACCTTCACGCGCGCGAAATGGTCCTTGCCGGTGACGGGGTCCTTGATGTCCACCGCCAGCGACAACGACAAGTTCGAGATGTACGGAAAGGGATGCCCCGGATCGACGGCCAGCGGTGTGAGTACCGGGAACACCTCCGCCTCGAAGAACGCGTGCACCCGCTCGCGCTCCTCGTCGGTCAAGGTATCCATCGGCACGAGACGGATATCGTGTCGTGCCAGCGCCGGAAAAAGCTCTCCCTTGAGACAGCGGCGACGACGCGCGATGAGCTCGCGCACGCGGGTCCGAATGGCGTCGAGCTGCTCGTTGGGCGCCAGGGGGTCTGGCGCATACTGCTTGGCGCCGGACGCCACTTTTCGGCGCAGCCCTGCCACGCGCACCATGTAGAACTCGTCGAGATTGGTGCTGAAGATCGCCATGAACTTCAGCCGCTCGAGCAAGGGCACGCGCTCGTCGAGGGCTTCCTCGAGAACGCGGGCGTTGAAGTCGAGCCAGGAAAGCTCACGATTCAGGTACGGCAGCGACAGCGAGGTCACCGAGGACATTGGTGCATCGGCTGCCGCACGCGAACGCCCGGCTGCCGTCTCCACATCAGAGGGGATTGAACGCCGCAAGCAGCCAGTACAGGAGCGCCGCCATGAGGGCGCTGGCCGGAATGGTGATCACCCACGCCCACACGATACGGCTGGCGAGTCCCCAGCGCACCGCCGACAGCCGATTGGTGGCCCCGACGCCGACGATGGCGCCGGTAATGGTATGGGTGGTGGATACCGGGATACCGAACCGTGAGGCCAGCAGGATCACCATGGCCCCACCGGTTTCGGCACAGAATCCGCCGACCGGCCGCAGTTTGGTAATGCGTGTCCCCATGGTGTGGACGATGCGCCACCCGCCGAAGAGCGTACCCATCGAGATCATCGTGTAGGCACTCAGTTCCACCCACACGGGAATGGTGTCGAGTGAGGTCACGTGGAAATGCGACAGCAGGCCGGTCTGGCCGGCGAATGACGCCTGTGTTGCGACCAGCAACCCGACGATGATGCCCATGGTCTTCTGCGCGTCGTTCCCGCCGTGCGCCAGCGACAGCAGCGCGGAACTGGTCAGCTGCAACACGCGGAAGGCCCTCTCCGCCTTCGCATTGATGACGTTTCGAAACACGTTGAACACGATCACCATGAGGATGAACCCCATGAGGGCACCGAGCGCCGGAGAGAGCACGATCGCCGACAGCGTCTCGATCCACTTCTTGCCCCACAGCAGCGCCCCGAACCCGACCTTGGCGACCGCCGCACCGGCGTAGCCGCCGATGAGCGCGTGCGAACTGCTGGACGGAATACCGAACCACCACGTAATGAGATTCCACGTGATGGCCCCGAGCAGGCCGCCGAGAATGACGTTGGCATCGACCACGTTGAGGTCGATGAACCCGGAGGCCACCGACTTCGCGACGGCGGTCCCGACGAAAAAGAGCGCCGAGAAGTTGAACACCGCCGCCCAGATCACGGCGGCGAGAGGGCTCAGGACCCGGGTGCCGACGATCGTGGCGATCGAGTTGGCGGAGTCGTGAAAGCCGTTGATGAAATCGAATGCGAGCGCGACGACGACGATGAAGATGACGAAGGAAACCACGGGTCGATACGCGGTCAGCTGTTCTTGAGCGCAATACTTTCGAGCGTGTTCGACACATCTTCACACTCGTCGATCGCTTCCTCGAGCGCGTCGAAGATTTCCTTCCATTTCAGCACTTCGATCGCCGGTTCCTCCTTGGCGAACAGTGCCCCGACCGACTGCGCGTACAACACATCGCCTTCCTCTTCCAGCAACTTCACCGCGCGGCCGTGCTCCAACATGCGCTGGCGATTGGAAATGTTGCCCACGGCCTGCAGAATCTCCTTGCCCGCCCGGACCAGCACGTCGGCCATTTGCACGCCGCCATCGCGCGGGGCGGTCACACGGAACATCACCACCCGACGCGACGCCCCGTTGATGAGATCGATGACGTTGTCGAGACGCTTGGCCAGCAGGTGAATATCTTCGCGATCGAGTGGCGTCACGAAGCTCGTGTCGATCCGCTGATTGATCAGGTGGACGATCGCGTCACCGTCGGTTTCCACCTTCTTGATCTGCACCGAAATCTGCGCGGCATTGCCGGGATTTTCGAACAGCGTACGGAGCAACGTGGCCGCTTCACTGATGTGCACCGCGAGACCGCGGAAGTGATCGAAGAACGTTTCGTCTTTGGAGAAAAGCTTCACGGCAGCGTTATGGACTGGAGGGAGGCGCGTTCGGAGGTACCGTGCCAATGCAGTCCCGAGCACGCAGCGGTGCCAGCAGGACGGGCAGCGAACACGAATCATGTAACGAAAGCGTCCCCGGGGGCAGACCGCCATCTGCAATCGCAAGTCGGCCAACCGTTGTTACACGGGCGAGACAATTTGCCAAGCGCGGTAACACGCGGCATCGGGTCAGGACCAGACCACCTTGGCGTCGGACACGGCCGTGCGGCGTCGCACGAGCTCCGCGTTCTCGAACCACCGTGCCAGCAGCACCCCGGCCACGAAACCGCCCACATGCGCCCAGACCGCCACACCGCCCGAGATTTCCCGGCGCAGCGGTGAGAGCTGCGGCAGCCCCGCCAACACCTGGCTGCCGAACCAGAAGAGCAGCACCAGCCACGCCGGAAAGCGCAGCAGGAAAATGGGCGGGAGGTACGTGCGCACCCGCACTCGGGGATACAGCACCAGATACGCCCCCATGATCCCCGAGATGGCCCCGGACGCCCCCACCGTGGGAACGGGCGACGTGGGGTCCACCAGCAGATGCGCCATGGCCGCCGCGACACCCGTGAGCAGGTAGAACGCGACGAACCGCCCCCGCCCCATGCTGTCCTCGACGTTGTTGCCGAACACCCAGAGATAGAGCGAATTCCCAATGAGGTGCCCCCAGCGGCACCCCCAGCCCCAGCGGCGCCTGCCGGCTCACCTCCCCCGGCACGAAGCCCAGGTCGCACACACTCACCGCCAGTGCCATTGGCGCGCCGCCCCCCTGCACAAAGAGCCACACCGCCCAGGTGACCCCCAAATGAGCAACGTCATGACCGGCGTCCGGAGCGTCGGATTGTCGTCCGAAATGGGAAACACGGCAGTCTCCTCATGCAAAAATGGCAGACTGCCGGAGCGACAGTCCCGTTCCCGCTGCAAATCGCGGCATGTGCGCCGCTCCGGCAGAATCCATCCGGCCCAACGCTTGCCATTCTATGGGCGAGAGTATCAGAAGGTGCCGGCGCCTCCGCCGCCCTTCTTCAAAAGCTGGACCTCAACACGAGATCCCCATGGCTGAAAAAGTTATCGGCATCGACCTCGGCACCACCAATTCCGTGGTGTCCGTGCTGGAAGGTGGCGATCCGGTCGTCATCCCCAACGCCGAAGGCGGTCGCACCACGCCCTCCGTCGTCGGGTTCACCAAAGACGGCGAGCGCCTCGTTGGGCAGATCGCCAAGCGGCAGGCGGTGACCAACCCGCAGAACACGATCTTCTCCATCAAGCGTTTCATGGGCCGCCGCGTCACCGAAGCGCAGGCCGATCAGTCGCGCGTGCCCTACAAGATCGTCGCCGGCCCGAACGACGTGGCTGCGGTCGAAGTGGGGGGCAAGCGCTACACGCCCCCCGAAATCTCGGCCATGATTCTGCAGAAGATGAAGCAGACCGCCGAAGACTACCTCGGCCACAGCGTCACCAAGGCCGTCATCACCGTCCCCGCCTACTTCAACGACGCCCAGCGCCAGGCCACCAAGGACGCCGGCAAGATCGCCGGCCTCGAAGTCCTGCGCATCGTCAACGAGCCCACGGCGGCGGCCCTCGCCTACGGCCTCGACAAGAACAAGAAGACCGACGAGAAGGTCGCCGTGTTCGACCTGGGCGGCGGGACGTACGACATCTCCGTGCTCGAGCTCTACGACGTCGACGGCACGCGCCAGTTCGAAGTAAAGTCCACCAACGGTGACACCCACCTCGGCGGCGATGACTTCGACCAGCGCGTCATGGATTGGCTCGTGGCCGAGTTCAAGCGCGATCAGGGCATCGACCTGTCGAAGGACCCGATGGCCATTCAGCGCCTCAAGGAAGCGGGCGAAAAGGCCAAGATGGAGCTGTCGAGCGCGAGCACGACGGACATCAACCTCCCCTTCATCACCGCCGACGCGTCCGGCCCCAAGCACCTCAACTACACGCTCTCGCGTGCCAAGTTCGAGCAGCTCGTGGACGACCTCATCCAGCGCACGCTCGAGCCCATGAAGAAGGCGCTCGACGACGCCGGCATGAAGCCCAGCGAAATCGACGAGATCATTCTCGTCGGTGGCTCGACGCGCATTCCCAAGATTCAGGAAGTCGTCAAGAACTTCTTCGGCAAGGAGCCCAACAAGGGCGTGAACCCCGACGAAGTCGTCGCCGTGGGCGCTGCCATTCAGGGCGCCGTGCTCACCGGCGAGCAGAAGGACGTGCTCCTGCTCGACGTGACGCCGCTCTCGCTCGGCATCGAAACGCTCGGTGGCGTGATGACGACGCTCATCCCGCGCAACACGACCATCCCGACGAAAAAGGCCGAAAGCTTCTCGACGGCCGAGGACAACCAGACGACGGTCGAAATCCACGTGCTGCAGGGCGAGCGAGATCTCGCGGTGTACAACCGCACGATCGGCAAGTTCCAGCTCACGGGCATCCCGCCCGCTCCGCGTGGCATGCCGCAGGTCGAAGTCACCTTCGATATCGACGCCAACGGCATCTTGCATGTGACGGCGCGCGACAAGGCGAGCGGCAAGGAACAGAAGATCCGCATCGAAGCCTCGAGCGGCTTGTCGGACAACGAAATCGACCGCATGGTGAAAGATGCGGAGAAGAACTCGGCCGAAGACAAGAAGCGCCGCGACGAGATCGACACGCGCAACCGTCTCGACTCGCAGACGTACGAAGTCGAGAAGAACGTGAAGGAGTGGGGCGACAAGGTGGCCGCGCCGCTCAAGGAGCGGATCGACGCGGCCATCGAACGGGCCCGCAAGGCTCTGCGTGGCGACGATCTCAACGAGATCCGTGAAGCGCAGGAAGAGCTGAGCAAGGCCTACAGCGAAGCCGGTCAGGCGTTCTACCAGCAGCAGGCGTCGACGGATGGGGCGCCGACCGCCGACGGTACCGCCCCGCAGGGCGATGCCGGTGCCCAGGGCGCCAAGCCGGACGACGTGGTCGAAGCCGATTACGAAATCGTCGACGACAAGAAGTAATCGCCCGCTGGCGTGACACCGAGCCCCGCCGGAAACTCCCGGCGGGGCTTTGGTGTCGTACTGAAGGACGTTTCGAAGCAGGTTGTCGAAGAACCGCTGGTTTCGCACCATCAACATCATTCGAGCCATGGCTGCACGATTCACACGATTCCGCTTCGCCACCGCCGCTGTCGTCAGTTTTGCCGGCGGTGTGCTCTTTGCGTCCGGCATGGACTGGACGAAGATCAGCTGGGCCCAGAGCACCACGGGCAATCGCCCGGCGGTCTCCGCCCGCGGCCCCATGAGCCCCGAGGGCGTCGGGAGCTTTGCCGACATCGCCGAGCGTGTGACGCCCGGTGTGGTGGCGGTCAACACCACGCGCACCGCGCGCCCGCGCGCCAACATGCGCGGCCGCGCCCCGCAGGGGATGGAGGATTTTCTCGAGCAGTTCGGCGGCCCGCAACCGCGGGAGCAGCGCGGTGAAGGGTCGGGCTTCCTCATGAGCAGCGACGGCTACATCGTGACCAACAATCACGTCGTCGCCGACGCCGATCAGGTCTCCATCACACTCAGCGACGGGCGCATTTTCAAGGCCAAGGTCGTCGGCACCGACTCCACCACCGATGTTGCCGTCGTGAAGATCGACGCCAAGGGGCTCCCCACGCTCACCATCGGCAACGACGAGAACACGCGCATCGGTGAATGGGTGCTGGCGGTAGGCAACCCGCTCGGCCTCGACTTCACCGTGACGGCGGGCATCATTTCGGCCAAGGGACGCGGACGGGAAATCAACCTGCCCAACTCCGGTGTCTTCACGATCTCCGACTTCATTCAGACCGATGCCGCGATCAACCCCGGCAACTCGGGCGGTCCGCTCATCAACATGCGCGGCGAAGTCATCGGCTTGAACAGCGCCATCGCGAGCCAGACGGGGTTCTATTCGGGCTACGGTTTCGCCATTCCGATCACGCTCGTGAAGAACGTGACGGATGATCTCATCAAGGAGGGGCGTGTACGCCTCCCCGTCATGGGGGTTTCGGTGATGCCCGTGTTGCCGGAGGACGCTGGCATCAACGGATTGACGCGTGTGGCTGGCGTGAAGGTTATGGGCTTCACTCCCCCCGATGCCGGCCCGGCAAAGACGGCGGGTATCGAAGTAGGTGACCTTATCGTCACGGTCGACGGCAAGGCGGTTGACCGTGTGAGTTCGTTGCAGCGCATAGTCCGCATGCGCAAGGTGGGTGACCGAATCCCCGTCGAGGTCATGCGCTTCGGCACCAGGAAGCGTTTCGATGTGCGCCTCGAAGAAGCCAACGCGACGGGTCGCCTTGCCGTGAACACCGAGTCGCCGGAGACGGCGAGGACCCCGACGGCAGGCAAGCTCGGTCTTTCGGTGGAAGCGCTCCCCGCCGACGTGGCGGCGCGCCTGCGCACCAACGGCCGCGGCGTGCGTGTGGCCGACGTCTCCGAAGACGGTCCCTCGCGCGACAAGATCTTCGCCGGCAGCGACATCGTGCTCGCCGTGCTCTACCCCACCCCCCGCCGCGACGTGCGCAGCGTGGGCGACCTGCAGGCTGCCGTCTCGACGCTCAAAGACGGGGACTACGTGAGCCTGCTCGTGCAGTCGCTCGATCCCCGGATAGGTCAGCGCGTGGTCAACCTGCGCATTGGTGGGTGAACGATGTTGTCTCGACGCGGACACGCCGTTCCGCGTGTCCGCGTCGAGCTGTCGGCACAGGGACTTATCGGCGGAAGAGGTACAGCGAGACGCCCGCTTGCACTCGAGTGGCCGTCGACCGGAACGTCTGGTCGGTCCGGTTGGAAAGCTGGCTCGCACGCGTGAGGTTGCCGAAGGTCCAGAGCGCGGTGCCGTTGAGGGCAAGCTTTGGAGTGACGTACAGGTGCACGCCCGCGCCGCCCGTGGGTGCAATGCCGTCGAAGTCGCGACCGGCGTTGGCGGTGCGTCCCGTGGCGCCCGCGGTCACGAAGAGCCGAAGTGGCGATCCCGCCCCCGGTAGAACATGCACGCGCAGCAGCGCGTCGTACTGGGTCAGCCTGACGTCGATCGCATTGTCCGACCCTGTGAGGACACTGCGATCGAAGTTCACCAGTACCGACACGTTGTCGCTCAGGCCAAGGCCGGCGTGCAACCCGAAGCCATTGCCGAACTCGAGGTCCTGCGCAGCGCTCGATACGTTGACCGAGGTGCCGGCGTACTGAATGCCGACGAACAGGCCCTTGGTGGAGCCCGCCTGAGCGCGTGCGGTGGTGGACATGGCACACATAGCCAGCGCCGACGCGACGACATGCGAACGCAACGAATGAATCATGGTGCCTCCCGACACGAAGGACCGACCCATCAGTCGGTATTGATGAAACGATAGATCACCCGAATGAGGCGATAGGCATCGGGCATGGATTCCCGGGTGAACTCCACCGTCGTGGGGTTTACCAGACGAATCTCACGAAAGGCCGACGCCACTTCGGGAATCGTGGGGTCACGCATTTCCATGCGTACCACGTATCGCGCCAGTCGTTCCGGCGGCGCCTTGCGGGCAGCCGCCACCGTGCTCTTCGCCACCTCCTGAATCTCTTTGCGGGTGTCCGCCAGCGGACGCAGCTCCACCGCACGGGAATTGATGGCGCGCTTCACCACCACTCCCCGGACCATCGGGGTCGTTTCCTTCTGTTCTGCCACGGCCACATCATCTCCCGTGACCATGATCACGGGAACGCCGTACCACTTGGCCAGGAACGCATTCATTCCGCCTTCGCCTACCGACTGGCCGTTGATCTGCAGGTCGTGCAGCACCCCAGAGCCTGTGTGCGCAAACACCCCACGGGGCGATCCCGCCTTGGCATGGTAGCCCACAAAAATGATGGCATCGAAGGTGGAGTCGAGCCCTTCCATCATCCCGTGCCGCTTGAAGCTGTGGCTGATGAGATGCGCCCGCGGATCGAGATCCTCGGGGAGGATGTTGCGCTGGCTGCCATGGGAGTCGTTCACGATGACCTGTACCGCTCCACCCTCAAACGCCCCGCGAATCGCCGCGTTGGCGTCCTCCACCATCAGCTTGCGGGCGCGCCCGTACTCGGCACCGGCAGCCGATGTCTGATTGTCGCTGTTCACACCGCTGATGCCCTCCATGTCCACGGAGATGTAAACTTTGCGCGCCTGCGCGTGCGCCGGCGAGGCAAGGCAAACGCCGGCAAGTGCTGACAACAGCAAGAGTGAGTAGCGCATGGTCACGTATCGAAGGTGTTGAGAGGTTGGCCCGACGCTAACGACAGCGGGGCATCCGGAAGGCCCCGATGCGAGTGGAGTAGGACGTGGCACCGGCTCGCAGATAATCGCCCACATACCAAATGGTGCAGTCATCCACCGGATCCATCGCGGTCTGGGTATAGTCTTCCCAGCGCAGCGTGGTGGTTTGCGGCGCGGCACCATCGGCGAGCGTGGCCTCACGAAGGCCGAGCGTGCCTAGTGGCTGCGCTGGCGTGCGGCCGGCAAATCGTTGTCCGGGGTAGGTGTGCTGGTCACCGGTGGAGTATCCCACGCCAATGTTGCCATAGCGGTCCATGGCGGCGCTGGGGAGCCAGCGATACAGACTATCCGGCGCATAGGTGCCCTGCTGGTGTACGGTCACGGCTCCTGCCGGCGATACCCGCAGTTCATACCAACGCACACCACCGGTTCCTTGCCCGGTATTGATGGAGTGCGCCACAACCATGGCGTCGTGCGTGTTCAGACGCCGATACACCAACCGCGGCATGAGCTTGTCGCCTTGGGAGTCCAACCGTCGATCAGTGCCGGGCTGCGGCACACAGCTGGTCAGCTGCCCGCCGCACAGGTAGCGGTACGGGGCCACCGCCAGAGACTCGGGGCCACGCAAGACGGTCCGGCTGGTATCCAGCCAATTCACTGAGAAGCGCCAGAGCTGCAGTTCCTGGCTCTCCACCACGCCGCGCAGCTGCGTGCCTCCGGCGGCCAGAATCAGATTCGCTGTGCCTGGGGCCGGCGCTCGTCGGCCATCCAGATCGGCCGTATTGAGGAAATTCACGCCTGGGACAATGCGACACAGCTCCCGCGCGGGGAGCCCCCGCAGCATGCGCGGGCGCTCGGCCACGCACAGATGTTTCTCCACCACGTCATCGCCGGTGCTGGTGGGCACGTAGTAGCCATCGGGCCACACCGCGGGGCGTGGATAGTCTGGGAACAGCCGACGCGTGAACTCGTAGCGATGCCAGGCGCCCAGCGGATTGCTCGTGGCGCTGACGGCGTAGCACATGGCGTAGTCGCCACTCACGGTATCGGGTGCGCCACGGGGCGGCAGCGGGCGAAGCGCGCTGTCGCTCACCCTTGGTGGAATAATCAGTCGCGCGGTACGCGGGCCAGGGGCGCCTTTTCGCGCGGCCACTCGGCGGAAGATCGGTAACACCAACAGCCACCGATCGGCCAGCTGATCGTAGCGCACCACCGCGTCACCGCTCAGCACATCTTCACAGGCGCCACCGAATCCCTTGAACACCGCATTGGTAGGGAGCGGGCCATATACAGGGGTGCCATCCTTGCGAAAGATGGCCCACTGGCTGTTGACTGTCTGCACAATGTGGGTGCGGCCAACGGCCAGGGAGTTATCGCTCGGGTTGCGCAGCATCACCGCCCCGTGCGGGCCCACGAATCCGGCCCCCAGGCCGTCGAAGGCGCGCACCAAACGCACGCCAGCGTCGGGGCCCATGCGCCGCTGTTCTACCGAAGCGCCACCGGCGGGGATGCCGGTCGTCGTGGTCCCGGCAGGCGGCGCCTGGGCCGACAACGCCCCGCCGCGCACAACGGACAGAACAGCGCACACCAGAGCGGCCAGGCGCTGGATGCGAGGCGCCATGGAAAGCGGTGAGGGAAGCATGGGCAACGTTACCACTCCCCAACGTACGCTGCTACCTTCGGTGCTATGACCGCACCGCTCCAGCTTTCCCGCGACGACATGCAGGCGCTTGGCTCCCGCGCCCTCGATATGGTCATTCACCATTTCGAAACCAACCGGGACAACCCCACGGCTAGGACGCTGACCCGCGAGGAGGCAACGGCGCGGTTGCATACGCCGCTACCGGAGGGACCAACGCCGGTAGCAGAGCTCATGGATCTGCTCGCGCGCGAGGTGTTCCCCAACGCGTTCCACGCCGACCATCCGCGATTCTACGCCTTCGTGCCGAGTCCCACCAACTTCGTCAGTGTGGTGGGTGACTTCCTCATGAGCGGGCACAACATCTTTGCGGGGCATTGGCTCGCGTCGTCTGCGGCCTCGCAGATCGAGCTGACCGTGCTGGAGTGGTTGCGCGACGCCTGCGGGTTGCCGGCCACCGGTGGTGGCATTCTGGTGAGTGGCGGCTCCATGGCCAACCTCTCGGCCATCGTGGCCGCGCGTGAAACTCGGCTGGGCGGTCATGACATGCAGGCGGTCGTGTACTGCTCCGACCAAACGCATTCGTCCATGTTCAAGGGGCTGCGCATTCTTGGCTTCGGGAAGCAGCAGCGTCGCGCGGTGGCCACCGATGCCCAATATCGGATGTCGGTGCCCGCACTGGCCGCCGCCATTGCACACGATCGCGCGAACGGCATGAAGCCCTTCTGTGTGGTGGCCAATGCGGGCACCACCAACACCGGCGCGATCGATCCGTTGCACGAACTCGCGGATCTGTGCGAACGCGAAGGGCTATGGCTGCATGTAGACGGGGCCTATGGTGCCGCGGCCGTACTCACGCCGCGTGGCCAGTCGCTGCTGACGGGACTGGAACGTGCCGACTCCATTACCCTCGATCCGCACAAGTGGCTCTTTCAGCCGTACGAACTCGGCTGCCTGCTGTTGCGTGATGCCGCCATGTTGCGGCACGCGTTCCGGGTGGAGGAGGACGACCACGCCGATTACCTGGCCGATGTGTCACGGCACATTCAGCAGGATGTGAATTTCTACGAGCGCGGCGTGCAGCTTACGCGCGGGTTCAAGGCGCTCAAGCTGTGGCTGTCGCTGCGGACGTTCGGCGCGGCGGAATTCCGTCGCGGCATTGACGTTGGCTTTGCCATGGCCGAGGAGGCTGAGCGTGTGTTGCGGGAGGATGCCCGCTGGGAAATCGTGACACCGGCAGCCATGGGCATCGTGACGTTCCGCTGGTCACCCTCGGGGCTCGACGCTGCGGAAGCTGACGCCGTCATTGCCCGTACGGCCGACCGCATGCGCGCCGACGGCTATGCGCTGGTGATGTCCACCATGCTCAAGGGGCGTCCGGCGTTCCGGTTGTGTCCCATTCACCCGGCGACGACCGCCGAGGAGATTCGGGAAACGGTCGTGCGGTTGACCCGGTTCGCCGAGGAATCGACCACGGGGTAAGACCCTATTAGCTTGTGAGAGCAGTACGCGGACGTGGCGAAATTGGTAGACGCACCAGCCTTAGGAGCTGGCGGGGCAACCCATCCCGGTTCGAGTCCGGGCGTTCGCATTTTCGGAGGGGAAATGGCCTCAAAATGCTGGCCGGTTCGGCGCCTCACCAAAAGGCAATGTTGTACAGCACGTTGTTCTGGAGTTGGGCTGCCTGACGCTCATCCATGTCTCCCCCGGCCGCAGGCCCAGATAGCCCTAGGCGCCTTTGCCAGTGATATGGGGTACTAACGAGCGATTTCGACGAAACGTGCGCCCGCCGCCATCGTCGTTCTCATACTCTTGGCGCGGATGCTGCGATTCCCTCAGAATGCCTTGGGTCGATCCCAACTCTATATTCCTCCTGCCCGCGCCTGCGTCCGGGCGTTCGCCCCAAGCTGACCTTTTGTGCCGACCTTGATCCACGTTGCCCCTCGCATGTTGCGCTGGGCCCGCGAGCGCGCCTCGCTGGCCCCTGCGGAGCTTGCCAAGCGAGTTGGTCTAGTGGTCCGTCGCGTTGAGGCGTGGGAGGAGACCGGCGAACTAAAGTTCGAACACCTCGAGCGACTGGCAGAGAAGACACACACTCCGGTCGGGTATTTTTTCCTCCCCGAGCCGCCGGCCACCGAGCTAACGATAAGCGACTTGCGTCGAGTCGCGGGCGAGGGCCCCCAGCCCCCTAGCCCGGAGTTGATCGATACCGTCAGTCAGTGTCAGCTCCGCCAGCAATGGTTCCGTGAGCACCTGATTGCCGAGGGTGCTGAGCCCCTGAACTGGGTTGGTAGTGCAAACTTGGACACCGCCCCCGTTTCGATCGCACTCGCGATTCGGGCGGCGCTGCAGCTCGATCGCCGCCCGCTCAGCATGAATTGGACCGAGGCCGTCAGGAGCCTTTACCAGCGCGCGGAGGAATTGGGAGTGCTCGTCGCGCGCAACGGGGTCGTGGGCAACAACACGCATCGTAAGTTGCGCGTCGAGGAGTTTCGGGGATTCGCACTCAGCGATCGGTACGCACCTCTCGTGTTCATCAACGCGGGCGACAGCAAGGCCGCGCAGATGTTCACCCTTGTGCACGAGCTCTGTCATCTGTGGCTTGGGCAGTCCGCCGTGTCTGACGGCGACCCCACCACCAACGTGGCCACTGAGCGATTCTGTAATGCCGTGGCCGCCGAGGCGCTTGCACCAGCCAGTGAGTTTCGGGCGGCATGGGACCCGGCCGTTCCGTTGTCAGAGTTGACGGCGCGCCTTGCGCGCCTCTTCAAAGTGAGCACCCTGGTTGTGCTCATTCGGGCACGTGAGGCCGGGCTCTTGGTAGATGACGCGTTCAAGGCAGCTTACGCTGCCGAACGTGAGCGCGTACGAGACATCGACGTGAAAGCTGGCGGCGATGGGGGCGACTTCTACAGCACCCAGAACGCGCGGCTTGGCGGACGCTTTGCCACGGCCGTGATTTCGAGTGCGCTAGAGGGCCGGACGCCCTACACCGAGGCGTTTCGCCTGCTTGGCTTCAAGAGCACCGCAACATTCGACGAGTACGCGCGCAAGCGGGGGTTTTGCCCTGATGGCGTACCTGTTGGATGCGAATGTGCTCATCACGGCAAAGCGCGACCACTATCGGTTTACGACGTTCCCGTGCTACTGGGACTTCCTGCTGCAGCGCGCCAGCAACGGCGCGCTGCGCAGCGTCGATTCGGTTCGCAAGGAGCTCCTCAACAAGGAAGATGATCTGAGCCAGTGGGTGGAGAGCACTTGCCCTAAGGTGATGTTCGAGACACCCGATGGAGCGACCGGCGTCGCCCTCTCGCAACTTGGGATCTGGACGATGGACCCGCAGCGCAAGTACACGCCGGCCGCACGAGCGGAGTTCCTGAACGTCGCGGATTCGGTCTTGATCGCCCACGCACTCGCGCACGAGCACACTGTGGTTACTCACGAGAAGCCCGAACCACAGAGGATCAGCAAGGTTAAGGTCCCTGATGCCTGCAGTGCGATGGGTGTGCGATGGATCGATCCATACGCCCTGCTCGAAGAGCTCGGGGCGCGATTCTAACCCTGCCGCGACTCGTCCCGGCTTTTCGTGAGCGGCCCCGCGCCCTTTGCGACGGACGAGCGACGGACGGCCCGACGTCATCACGGTGGGCGGAAGCGCCCGTCTCCGCCTCTTCGCTCGGCGCTCCCCACGCACGCTCTATGGCCCTATTCCACCGCTCCGCTGTCTCCGTCTTCGACGGTTGTTGCGTTGCGCGAGTAGATCCCGAACGTGAATACGGAACCGCCCCAGATGCCGCGGAGCGTGTCGAGTTGACTCTCCAACCAGAATATGAAGCTGTCCTTGCCGCCCGCCGAGGTGTATTCGGGGAGCGTCATGGTGCGCAGTCGTTCGATCGGCCACGCGTCCAAGAACTCCTCCCTGATGGGAAAGGAGCCGCAGAGCCTGACGAATGAAATTTGGAAAGGCGTTCCACCGAGAATGCCTTGCTAGGGCTTTGCAGGCAAACACCTTGCCTCAGAGTTGGCGTCGCGACCGGTAGGGGTGACAATAACGTCGGCCCAGGAATGCTCGCGGCTACTGGATTTGACACGTGGTCAGCGTCGCAGGACAATGATGGAAAGGTGTTGCGGAGAGCCGGTCTTGGTCGTACTACTGGTATCACAGAGCCCAAAGATCCACTGGTTTAAGCGCAAGCTGATCACGGTCGCGGGCCCCAAGACAGAGCCCGGTAGAGCCTAAAAACTCTGCCGGGCTTTCTGTTTTCAGTTGTGCGTCGATGATACTGAGCACGCGCCAAGCAGCGACGCGTGTATGCAGCACCGGTCGGGTGCTTGATGGAGCCTCGTCACTTTCGACAACAAGTGCCATCTGTACCGCACGGTAGCAATAGAGGGTCGAAGACTGATCACACCCTCCGTGATCGTACAGTGACCGCCTGCAACTCCGCTGCGATATGCTTAGGCGCGCAGAGGACTCCCGTATTCAGATCAAACGGGATAACCCAAAGCCGCAGCTCCTCGGAAAACGCGAAAACGTCGAGAGCGGCATCGAAGGTGGACGTTTTCGGATAGACCAGCGCCACATTGCGTATTCCGGCGGAATCCGGCCACTGATTCCGGTTGAATCCGGCCACCCATTCCGGCGGATTCCGGCCACCCGTTCTGGTTGAATCCGGCCAGCGATTCCGGGCGAATCCGGCCACCCTTCCGGCGGAT
>VYMF01000037.1_pt1 | contig 72234 bp, 54 predicted proteins | sample 5115271 | NCBI WGS metagenome assembly VYMF01 (sample SAMN12291778, study PRJNA351875) | freshwater metagenome | isolation source: freshwater lake | place: USA: Michigan, Wintergreen Lake | collected 2013-08-08
GAGGTGCTGCAGGTCGCCGAGACCCATGGGCTCCTGTCGCATGAGCACTTCACCGTTGATGGGACGCTGCTCGACGCGTGGGCCAGTCAGAAGCGTGTGCAACCGAAGGATCCCGCCGCCCGGACGCCGCGCGACGATGGCGATCCCAAGAATCCGACCGTCAACTTCCGGCAGCAGCGGCGCACGAACGACACGCACGCGTCGACGACCGACCCCGACGCACGGCTTGCCCGCAAGAGCAATGGCACCGCGTCCATCGTGGGCTATCTCGGCAGTGTGTTGATGGACAATCGGCACGGGCTGATCGTCGCCACGGATGTGCGCGCGCCAGGCTACGAGAGTGAGCGAGACGCGGCACTCGAGATGCTGACGACGCTGGAGCCCCGGGCCCGGCGGCGCACGCTCGGCGCGGACAAAGGCTACGACTCCCCGGCCATTAGTGAGGATCCCGATGCGACAGGTAGTGGAGGCACTCTGCCTCGCGTTTGGCCAGGGCCGCAGCCAGCGCGACATCGCGCAGTCGCTCCACGTCTGAGACAGCAGAACCCTGAAGAGCCGGCTGGGCTCTATCGGGGTGCCTCGCGGTAGGTCGCCACGTTCTTGGCCCGCTCCAGTTTCACCCACGCATAGACGATGAGGCGCGTCGTCGAATCGAAGCGGTAGAACAGCCGGTAGCGGCCATGGCCGGTCTTCCCGCGGAACCAGCCGGGAGGCAGCGAGTCCCCGCCGCGGTAGATCGCGTCACCCGGCCGCTGCGGGATCTTGTCGAACATGAGGTCCAGCAGGTGCCCGAGCAGCTTCGCGTTCGGCCCCGGCCCGCCGTCCAGAGCCTTCGCCCGCTCCCGCTCGACGACCACCGTGAGCGCCTCGATCTTGTTGAGCAGCAGCGGGTGCATAAGGATCGACCAGCCGTGCGCTTCGGGGAGCGCCGTCTTCGCGGCGCGCGCTGTCGAGGCGCCCTGCCACCTTTCCCTATCGCGGCCCTCGCCGGCCTTGCCGCCACCCTTCTTCCCGGGCTGCCGGTCGCCCATGCGCACGCCTCAGAGCAGCATCGCCCCCTCGAGGGGGGCGTCGTGGTCGATCTCGACGTCTGCGGTCAGCGCGCGGGCGTGCGCCAAGAGCGCCGGCGGGAACGCAACCGCGCCGTCTGCGGCGGGCCCCGCCGCGATGTGGCGGCCGAGGAGCGTGAGGAACTGCTGGAGGACGGGGTCCACGTGCTCGCCAACGGTCTCGGGGTTAACCAGGCGGACGCCCTCGGCGTCGAACAGGTAGCCCAGCTCCCCGCCGCCCTTGAGGCCGAGCACCTCGCGGACGGCGGGGGGGATCGTGGTCTGATCGCGGACGGTGATCCGCCGGGTGATCATCCGCGGCTGCACGTCGGCAGTGGGGAAGGGCCCACCCCCGCGATCCTCGCGATGGTCGGCGCCGTGCTTGGCCGCCGTTTTCCGGGCAGAGGGAGCCTTCCGCTCGACGATGATGCTCTTGCCGGCCTTCCCCGTCGGGAGGGCCTTCGCCGCCCGCCGACCCGTGGCCTTCGCCGACTTGGCCGACCTCGCGGCCGCGTCCGTCTTCGCGGGCTTCGCGCCCCTCGCGGTCGAGGGCTTCTTCGAGGACGTCGTGGGCAAGGGGCGCTCCGGCTCGGGGACGTTCGGAGAATAATGCGGTTGCATTGGGCGGGCAACCCACAGGCAATGCAGTTGCATTGTGTCTGACAGGCGCATCGCCGAACACGGGGCGAAAACCGGAGACTCTCCCCGCTGGTGCACGACGGAGCCGGGCAAGGCGCACTGCGGGGTGCCCGTCTCAGCCGCGGCAATAGCGGAGCGTCTCAAAACTGGCCGACGCGGACAGCTTCGCCGCCAAACGACATCGACGAATGGGCGGCCGCTGTGCTGACGAGCGCCGGCGCGTACGGTCCCCCATCGTTTCACGCGGTCACCCGGAGCGGCACGCCGCCACTCGCCGCGAAGCCGGCCAGCAGCGGCCAAATCAGCGCCTCGGCCCGCTCATCCGGCCCCAGCGTCACGAACATGACCCGCGACTACTTGAGCCCACACTCGGCGACGTGCACGCGCCGCCGCCCCGTCCACGAGGCGCACCTCGACATGGCCGAAGTCGACCTGCGCGGACTCGCCGGCCACCCCCTCGATCCGCTCCATCACGTGGGCGGGCAGCGTCGGCCGCGTCACGCCGATCAGGCGCTACACCGTGGACCGCCCATGGCGGTGGCCCGCCTCCCGCAGGCGCCGGTGCACCTCGCCCGGCGGCAGACCGGGCGCGTGGTCAGACACTCCTGCAGAATGGTGGTACCGAATTCACCCGGGTATATTGATTTCAGAATACTATCCGGATAAAATTATGAGTAATGAATCACCCTCCGGTAGACCGCAAAGCCCTCGCCCGCGCGTACAAGGAATCACGCCGCCCCATGGGTGTGTACTGCGTGCGCAACCGGATGCTGGCCGAGGGGCACGGCAGCTACAGCACACGACCCATCGAGAGGCACTCATGACGTCACCGCATGGTTCGCCGACGGTTACCGCGTTCCGCGGACACGAGCTGTTGGCGGCGGGAGCGCTGCGTGACGTTGCACAGGTGGTATGGCGCGTGGTGAAGGGCGCTGAGCCACATCACGGGGCGGTGCTGGTGTTCGACGACGCGACGGCTCGTGTGATCGATCTCGAGATGCGCGGCGATGAGGCGGCCATGCTGGCGCATCTCGACGCCATGCTGCGCGCCAATGCCGCTGCAAGCGCGGAGCATGTCGACAGTCCCGATACGCGCTCGCTTATCGACTCCACCCCACGTCCGCGCGGACGTCCGAAGCTTGGCGTGGTGGCGCGCGAGATCACGCTGTTGCCACGCCATTGGGAGTGGCTCGCCGCACAACCCGGTGGCGCTTCGGTGGCGATTCGCAAACTCGTAGACGCCGCACGACGCGCCCCATCGGACGACGACCGCGCAAAAGCGGCGCGTGATGTGGCCTATCGCTTCATGAACGCCATGGCCGGCGACCTGCCCGAGTTCGAGGAAGTGATCCGCGCGTTGTATCGTGGCGACGAGGCGCGCGTTCGTGAACTCATGCAGGCGTGGCCCCGTGACATTCGCGCGTACTCGGCGCGGTTGGCGTTTCCCGAAACATCAACGCACGATCGTGCTCGATAACGGCGCGCCAGCAGGTCGCATCAGACGGCGTCTGGCTGTTCCGTCACAAGTTATAGGCTGAGCCGGAAGCCGTAGGTCGGGGCGGTGCGGTGGCCGCCCACGCGGTACATTCCCGCGATGCCTGTTCATCGCCTTGCCTTTCGGGCCGACCGCCGCCTCTCGTTGGCTCTCGCTCTGCTCTGCGTCGCCATCGCGACGCCACTCCGCGCGCAGTCCGCGCCACCTGCCGCGCCGGTGGTGTCGGCATCACTTACCACGCTCGACGCGCATCGGGTCGTCCCGATTCCCACGAGCGTGGTGGCGAGAACGGGGGCGCCGTTCATCTTCTCGGCGTCGACGGCCATCGTGACCGATGGCCCGGTCGAGTTGGTGCAGTCTGGCGAGTTGCTCGCGCGCATGCTGCGCAAGTCGACGGCGCTCCGGTTGCCGGTGCAGCGCGCCGGTCGCGGCGCCACGGCACCGGGCAACGTGCTGCTGTTGCGCGTCGATACCAGTGCGCTCGCCAATGTGGCGACGACGCCAGCCGCACGCGACGAGGGCTACACGCTCGACATAACGGCCGACACGATTCGCATTGTGGGGCGTACACCCGCTGGCGTGTTCTTCGGTATCGCCACGCTGCGTCAGCTGCTGCCGTGGGGGATCGAGGCGGAACAGAGTGCCCTGCGTCTCGCACCAACGGTCGCGGTGCCCGCCGGCCGCGTTACCGACGCACCTCGCTTTGCGTGGCGAGGCTCCATGCTCGACGTGGCGCGCCACTTCCTTACCGTTGACGAAGTGAAGCAGCACATCGACCTGATGGCGCTCTACAAGTTGAACCGCCTGCACCTGCACCTCGCCGACGATCAGGGGTGGCGCATTGCCATCGCCAGTTGGCCCAAGCTCACTCAAGTGGGCGGGAGCACCGAAGTGGGGGGCGCGCAGGGCGGGTTCTACACGAAGGCCGACTACAGCGACATCGTGCGCTATGCGTCCGCGCGACACATTACGGTGGTCCCCGAAATCGATATGCCGGGGCACACCAATGCCGCCATTGCGGCATATCCGCGCCTCGGCTGCAGCCGTCCCACGCCGAGCATTTACGGGGCGGGCACACAGCCGGCAGGGGTGTACACGGGCATTCGCGTTGGATGGAGCGCCTTGTGCCCCGACAAGGTCGTCACGTGGCGCTTCGTGAACGACGTGATTCGCGAAATTGCCGCCATGACACCGGGCGCGTACGTGCACATTGGTGGCGATGAAGTGGAAGTGCTGAACCACGAACAGTATGCGCGGTTCGTGGAGCGCACACAGGCCATCGTGCACAAGTACGGCAAGACAATGGTGGGCTGGGAGGAGATCGGCAAAGCGACGCTGCGCAAGGGGAGTATTGCGCAACTCTGGCGCAGCGACACGGCGCTGCTGGCGGTGAAGCAGGGCAGTCAGCTCATCATGTCGCCGGGCCCGCGCACGTATCTCGACATGAAGTACACAGGCACCACCGAAGTGGGACTGCGCTGGGCGGGCTACATCGAGCTGCGGACTGCGTACGAGTGGGACCCCGCTACCTACTCGCCCGGGCTTACCGAATCATCGATTCTTGGCGTGGAAGCGCCGTTGTGGAGTGAGACCGTGAAGAATCTCAACGCGGCGCAATATCTGCTCGTGCCGCGGCTGCCGGCGCTGGCCGAGGTGGGGTGGAGTGCCACCGCGCAGCGCAGTTGGGACGGGTTCCGCACGCGTATTGCGGGGCATGCGCCGCGCTGGCGGCTGCTGGGCATCAACTACTATCCGTCGCCGCAGGTGGAGTGGGAGCGATAGGCGCGCGCTGGGCCTTACGGGCGCAACAGATTCGCGCTCGCGCGTCCCGCGGCCGCGTCGTCCAGATTGGCGATGGTCGTCTGGGCAATGGTGGTCATCGCTTCCTGCGTGAAGAACGCCTGATGGCTCGTGAGCAGCACGTTGGGGAACGAAATCAGGCGTGCCAACACGTCGTCGTGCATGACGGTGTCGGAGAGGTCACGGAAGAACTTGCCGTCTTCCTCTTCGTACACGTCGAGCCCCACGGCACCGACGTGCCCCGAATCGATAGCGGCTACCAGCGACGGCGTGTCAATGAGCCCGCCGCGGCTGGTATTGATGATCGTGACGCCGGGGCGCGTTTGCGCGAGGGTCGTTGCGTTGAGCAGGTGATGCGTATCCGGCAGCAGCGGCACATGCATGGAGATAATGTCGGACGCGCGGAGCAGTTCGTCGAGCGGTACGTAGCGGACCCCGAGCGCGAGCAGCTCGGGCTGCTGGACGACGTCGGTGGCGAGCACCGGGCAGCCGAAGCCGTGCATGATGCGCGCAAAGATCGTCCCGATTTTCCCGGTACCGATGACCCCCACGGTTTGTCCGTGGAGGTCGCGGCCGAGCAAGCCGGCGAGACGAAAGTTGAACTCTCGGGTGCGGCTCCATGCCCGATGAATGCGGCGATTGAGCGTCTGCAGCAGCCCCACGGCGAATTCTGCCACGGCATGCGGCGAGTAGTAGCCCACGCGATAGCACGCGATGCCGTGCGCCGCGGCCGCCGCCAGATCGAGATTGTTGAAGCCCGTGGATCGCTGGGCGATGCAGCGCACCCCGCCAGCCGCAAAGATGGCCATCACCTCGGCGGTGGCGCGATCGTTGACGAACAGGCACACGGCGTCGAAGCCGTTGGCCAGCGCGGCCGTATGGGCGTCGAGTTGCGCGGACGTAAACGTCAACTCGTGCCGACCGGCGGCCGCGGCGGTGAGAAACTCGCGATCGTAGGAGTGTGTATCGTAGACGAGTACGCGCATGGTTACCGTGTGCGGAAGCGGAGCCCCACCAAAAACCGGTTCGTGCGGAAGAAGCTAATGCCCTGATGCTCGACGGACAGCGAGGGCTTCCGTGAGTACCAGTTGCCCGAATCCGGCCACGTACGGAGCGGTCTCCGTGACGCGCATTCCCGTGCGCGACGGTTGCTGTCGGGCGCTGTGGCGCCGGCGCTTATTGTGTACGTGGTCTTCTGCGCGTTGTCGCGGTCCGGCGGGCTGCGGACGAGGACGGGCACTAGTCCGTGCGAGCGGGCGAAGTCGAACTGCGCTTCGCCGCCGTCGCTTTGTCGCGGCCCGCGCTGGCGGCGGTCGCCGGCGCCAATGCTGCGCCGGGCCACGCCGAACGTGTCCGAGCCCACGTGACAGAAGCCGTTCGGTGAGACGAGCGACCCGACGTCTGCTCCGAGGCGGCCACCGTTGAGCGCTCCATCCTCGACACCCGGTTTCTCGACCCACCACAGGCATTGCCTGGATGGGACGAGGGTGAAGCGACTGCACTGGGCCGTCGCGTGGGTCCGACAGGTTGAATGCGATTGGCGGTACGATATGCGGTGCCGGGACCGTGCCGGGACGGTGCCGCAGCGGGACGAGCACAGGAGGACGCGGTTGCCTGCGAAACGCCGATGCCGGGGGGACATCGCGCGCCGATAGGATGATATGGCTGAGGTCGCCAGCAACTGCTACAGAAATTAATGGGACGCAATGCTTGCCAGTCACGATACCGTACCAGCATCTTGTCAAATTGTCCCTTCGAGCTCGGCGCGTCCTGCGGGTGCCGGCTCCACCCCGAGGGACATCGCGCCTGTCTGCGCTCACCTGATTGGAGGAGTTCTCCCTTTGAGATCCGTGCACAAAGCGGCCCTCGCCGCCCTCGCCCTGCTTGTTTTGTCGACCCAGCGCCTGGAGGCGCAGCGGCGGCTGACGGGCAAAGTCACCGAGGAGGGGAGCAGCGCTCCCATTCCCGGCGCCTCCATTCTCGTGGTCGGTGGTACGGCCGGCGCGCTAACGACGGCGACGGGCACGTACACGATCGAGATTCCGGCGGGTGCGGTGACCATTCGGGTCCGCCGCATTGGCTATCGCGCGGAGAACGTCGCGATTACCGCCAACCAGACGGTCGCCGACGTTGTGCTCAAGAAGGACGCCCTCCAGCTGGACGCCGTGCTGACCACGGCGCAGCAGGGTACTCTCGAAAAGAAGAACGCCGCCACGGCCACCATTCAGGTGACGGGCGAGGAGCTGATGCGTGTTCCGGCCGTGTCCGTCGATCAGGCGCTGCAAGGCAAGGTGGTTGGTGCGCGTATCAACATGAACAGCGGCGCGCCCGGCGGCGGCGGCCAGATTCAGGTGCGCGGTGTGACGTCGGTGCTCGGCAACGGTGAGCCGCTGTACGTCATCGACGGCGTCATCATGTCGAACGCGTCGATCGCCGGCGGTCAGAACTCGATTTCGCGGGCGGCGGGCTTCGCCGGCAACGTGACCAGCGTGCAGGACAACCGCACGAACCGGTTGGCCGACATCAACCCGAACGAAATCGAAGATCTGCAGGTGCTCAAGGGCGCTGCGGCCTCGGCGCTGTACGGGTCGCGCGCCACCAACGGCGTCGTGATCATCACGACCAAGCGTGGCAAGGCGGGACAGACGCGCTGGAACGCGACGCAGCGTGTGGGTCAGGCGTCGTTGCTGCGCGGTGTGGGGCAGCGCCGCTTCCTGGACACGACGAGCGCCATTCAGGCGGCGACGCAGGGTGCCAACGCGGCGATTGCGCGCGAACAGCTGGCGGCCGCGATGGCGGCCAATGGTGGCCAGATTCCGTACAACGATTTCACGAGCCAGCTCTTCGGCCGGCAGGATCTGTCGCACGAAAGCGCGGTGCAGGTCACGGGCGGGACGCAGGCCACGCGTTTCCTGGCGTCGGTCGGCCGCAAGTTCGACAACGGTATTGCCGTGAACACGAACGCCACGCGCGACAACGCCCGTATCAACATCGACCAGACGGTGTCGTCGAAGCTGACCGCGCGCGTCGACCTCGGGTACACACGCAGCGTGTCCAACCGCGGTATCTCGGGGAACTCGAACACGCCGGTGACCAGCCCGCTGTACGTGTTCGGCGCGACGCCGAGCTTCTTCACGCTCGATGGGCGGGACGCGCAGGGGAACTTCCTGGTGAATCGCTTCGGTGGCAACGCCAACCCGATCAACACGTCGAATCCGTTCCAGACGCTTGCGCTGGTCAAGAACGAGGAAGGCATCGATCGTATTCTGGCGGCGGGTGAACTGAACTATCAGGTGCTCGAAACGCCGACCAACAAGCTCAGTGTGAGCTACACGTTGGGTGCCGACCGTTTCACGCAGGACAATCAGATCTACAGCCCCAACTTCATGCAGTACGAGCCCAGCGATGGCCAGCTCGGTACGGCGGTGCAGCAGACGTCGAACAGCCGGCAGCTGAACCAGCTCATCAAGGCGACGCACCGCTTCACGCCGGCCTCCTTGCCGTTCATGCTGACCACCACGGTCGGTGCCACGCAGGAAGAGCAGGGGCTGAACCGTGTGAACGTTCGTGCCATCGGCCTGGTGCCGGGCATCGCCAACGTGAACCAGGGCCAGCAGCTGTCGTTCCAGAGCCGTGAGTTGCAGCGCGACCAGGCGTGGTTCGCGCGTGAGGAGTTCCTCGGCTTCGACGAAAAGCTGTACGTGGCGGCCGCCGTTCGCGGCGATCGTTCGAGCAACAACGGTGACGTGGCGAGGTACTTCATCTTCCCGTCCACGCAGGCGTCGTATCGTTTCGTGAACGTGTTGCCGGCCGTGGAAGAAGTGAAGCTGCGTGCGTCGTGGGGGCAGACGGGTAACCGTCCGCTGTACGGGCAGCGCTTCCTGACGCTGCAGGGCGTGAGCCTCATCGGCGGCGTGAACGGCCTCGGTACCGTCGCGACGCTCGGCAACCCGACCATCAAGCCGGAGCTCAAGGAAGAAACCGAACTCGGTGTCGATCTGCAGGCATTCAACCGCCGGGTTGCGCTCGAGTACACGTACTTCGACGCGAACGTGCGTGACGCGCTACTGCTGCGCAACTTGCCGAATTCGTCCGGCGTGACGACGCAGTTCGACAACGTGGGACGCCTCGCCAACAGCGGTCACGAAGTGGCAGTCAACCTCGTGCCGGTGCAGAAGAAGGACCTCACGTGGGTTTCACGCGTTGCCTTCCAGCGTATTCGCAATACGGTGCAGGCGGCGGACAACGTGAACCCGTTCCCGCCGAACGTCGGCTTCGGTGCGGCGTACGGCCGCCCCCGTTTGGCGACGGGTGTGTCGACCACGGCGATCTGGGGTAACCGCCCGATCTTCACGCAGGTCAATGGTCGCGACACGGCCTTCGTGCGCGATACGATCATCGGTGAAGGTACGCCCGATTTCGAAATGTTCTTCACGAACACCTACACCATGGGGCGCTTCACCTTGAATGTGCAGGTGGATTGGCGTCGTGGCGGTGACGTGTCGAACGTCGGTCAGAACGTGTTCGACCAGTACCGCAACGCCCGTGACCACGATGACGCGTCGCCCTGCCGTGGAGCGACCATTGCCCGCGAGGATTGCGTGATCATCGCCGGTGGCCGTCGCACGCTCCTCGATACGTCGTCGACCGCCCGGCTTGGTGACTACCGCTGGGCCAAGTGGAACGGTGGGCAGGACGCTCGCATCATCACGCAGGACGGTTCGTTCGTGAAGCTGCGCGAGCTCTCGCTCAGCTACGACGTGCCCGCCTCGGTGACGAAGCGGGTGTTCGGCGATCGCGGCAACACAGTCCGTCTCAACATGGTCGGCCGCAACCTCGCCATCTTCACCCCGTACTGGGGCATGGATCCCGAGGTCAGCAACTTCGGCAACAACAACGTGGGACGCTTCGTCGATCTTGCCGCCTTCCCGCCGAGTCGTCAGTTCTTCTTCTCCGTCGACGTCGGGTTCTGAGCCATGACTACTTCTCACATGAATTTCGTTCGCGGGATCGCCCTCTCCGCCCTTGTCGCGCTTGCTGCCTGCAGCGCCGACCGTCTCAACGTGCCCAGCTACAACGACCCGGCGGTCGGCCCGTCCGACCGTCCGCTGTTGCAGAATCTGGCGAGCGGTATCCTCGCCGAGCAGCGTGGTGGTATGGCGGGGCTCATCAGCAACGTGGGCATCTTCGGCCGCGAGTCGTACAACTATACCGGCTCCGAGCCGCGCAACGTGACGCTGTTCCTCTCCACGTTCCCGCTCGACAACTCGGGCTTCACGAATGGGCAGTGGGACCCGCGCTTCCGCAACATCCGCAACGCGCTCAATCTCATCACGATTGCCGAAGAGGCCTCCTTCCTCTCGGATGGCGAGAAGAACGCGGTGCGTGGTTTCGCGAACACCATGCGGGCGCTGGATCTGTACTACGTCGTCGCCACGCGGGATACGATCGGGGCACCGACCGCGATCGATCTGGTGGGCAACACCGCGCAGCCGTTCGTGAGCCGTGACTCGGTGTACCGCTTCATCTCGGCCACGCTGGACTTGGCCAATACGCAGCTGTCGGCCGCCGGCTCGGCGGCGTTCCCGTTCAGCCTGACGACAGGCTTTGCCGGTTTCAACACGCCGGCCACGTTCCGTCAGTTCAACCGGGCCCTCGCTGCACGTATGCAGGTGTATCGCGGCACGCTGGGGTGTGGCGCGACGTGCTTCAACGCCGCATTGACGGCGGTGAACGAGAGCTTCATCAACTCGGCAGCGGGCGCAGATCTTCGTCGTGGGGTGTACCATGTGTACTCCACGTCGTCGGGTGACGCGCTCAACGGCCTCAACAACGCGGTGAGCCCCGACGTCATCTCGCATCCGAGCATCCGGACGGATGCGCAGTTGCAGACGACCGGTCAGCCCGATGCGCGTTTGGCGGCCAAGACGCGGACATTGGTGCCGGCCCGCACGGCCCCGGGCGCCAACCTTGGCATTCCGACCGACGTCGGCTTCAACATCTACCCCGACCAAGCCAGCCCCATTCCGATCATCCGGAATGAAGAGCTGATTCTGCTCCGTGCCGAAGCGAACATCGGGTTGTCCAACTTCGCCGCCGCGACGACGGACCTGAACTACATCCGTGCGTCGGCGGGTGGGGCGCTGGCCCCGTTGGCGGTGCCGACGAGTGCCAGCGAGGCCATCACGGCGTTGCTGTACGAGCGTCGCTACTCGCTGCTGCTCGAGGGACATCGCTGGTTCGATGTGCGACGCTACGGCCGCATCAACACGCTACCGTTGGATTTGCCGACGCACTTCCGGGTCACGGTCATGCCCGTGCCGCAGGCGGAGTGCGTGTTCCGCGCCACTCAGCCGCAGGCGCTGCGTGCTCCGGGGTGCTGATCACGGCGGTTGTGTGAGGTGACGATGTGCAAAGAGCGGCGAACCGAGGGATGGTTCGCCGCTCTTTCGTCATGCCTGCCATGCCCGCCGCATGTTCACGCAACAGCGGGCCCGGACGACGATCACTCGACGCCGCTGTCGTACCGAGGAGTGGGCGATGAGCATCACCGCCATCGGATCCGCGCATGCCTGATCACTGGCCTACGACCGGTCGCTGGGCCGCACCGCAGGTTCGTCGAGAATGTCGCGGATCATGCGCGCGGTACGGTGGGTTTCGTATGGCTTGTAGACGAAATGCGTGCCGGACGGGAGCTCGCCGGTTTGCGAGACAAGGTAGTCCCCGGTGTACCCGCTGACGAACATCACCTTGATGTGTGGGTGAAGCGCGCGTATGCGTTCGGCCAGTAGGAAGCCGTTCATGCCCGGCATCATGACATCGGTAAAGAGCAGGTGCGGCGGTTCCGACGTCGTTTCGGCAATCTCGAGCGCTTCGGCGCCCCCCGAGGCAACGAGTACCTTGTACCCTTGGCGTCGCAGGAAGCGCTCGGCAACGCGGCGTACGGCATCTTCGTCTTCGACGAGCAGAACGGTTTCGCTGCCTGCTCGTCCCGTGGGGTGCAGGGGGAGCGCGGGGAGGGCATGCCCGGTGCTGTCGGCGGCGGGAAGGATTACGTCGACAACCGTGCCCTCGCCCGGACTGGACTCGATGGTAATGGATCCGCCGTGCTGCTGAATGACCCCGTAGGCGGTCGCGAGTCCCAAGCCCGTTCCTTCACCAGGCTTCTTGGTGGTGAAAAACGGCTCAAACACTCGGCGTTTGATCGATTCGTCCATGCCGATACCGGTATCGCGCACGCGCATGCGTATGGAGGGAACGCCGGCATGCAGCACACGCCCCACCGCGATGGTACAGGTGCCCCCGTCGGGCATCGCGTCGCGCGCGTTGGCCGTGAGGTTCATGAGGACCTGCTCGAGCTGATTGGGGTCGGCGTTTACCCAGAGATCGCGTTCGAGCGCCGTGATGTGCAGTTCAATGCGTTCGCCGAGCACGCGCTGCAGCATGCGGGAAACATCTTCGACGCGTTTGCCCGCATCGAAGGAGACCCGCTCGATGACCTGCTTGCGGCCGAAGGCGAGGAGTTGTTTGGTCAAGAGGGTGGCACGCTCGCTGGCCCCGATGGCGTCTTCGAGTGGTTCGCGATTGGCACCGTCGGGAAGATCCTCCAGCGTGAGGTGCAGATTGCCGTCGATGACCGTCAGCAAGTTGTTGAAGTCGTGGGCGATCCCCCCGGCCAGCCGCCCCAGCGATTCGAGGCGCTGCGCATGCAGCAACTGTTCGGCCAGTTCCCGGGCCTCGCGCTCCGCCCGGGCGCGCTCCTCCATTTGCGTTTGCAAGAGGGCGTTCGCCGTTTGCAGTTCGGCGGTGCGCTGGGCGACTTTGGCATCGAGATCGGCCAAGGCATCGTCCAGGGCTTGGCGTTGCCGGCGATCGAGTGCGGTAAACTGCGCGAGCTCACGGAGGTTGCGCGCGCGAAGCACAATGAGCGCGATCGCAACGGCAGACGTGGCCGTGATCATGGCCAGATAACGACCGGCCGTGGCCCCGTCGGTGACCACGAGCAGCACAGGTGTGGTGACGACGAGCAGGATGGCGGACACGGCGACGCCCCAGCCCACCAAGGTCATGCCCGCACCGGCACCCACCAGCAGGATGCAAATGAACCCCGCGTTCAACGGCATGCGGTGCAGCCACATGGCGAGCAGAATGTTGCTCGCCAAGAGCAGGATCATGGCGGTGGCCACCGGATGCGCCTGCGTTTCACGCAACCGGCCGGACCGAATGCACCACCAGATGATGGCACAGACGGCAGCGGTCACCGCATCGTGCGTCATCATGATCTCACGACTACTCGGCGGGGACCCGAAAAAATTGTAGGGCACAAAGCCGAGCATCACGGCCGCGGCGACTGCGGCCATGGGGCGCAGAACGTCGAGCGCGCCACCGCGCGCACTTGGCGCGACGTCGCTCAAGACGTCCTGACGTGTCTTTGGTTCCGTCGGCTGCGGCACAGGGCAAGTCTCCGTGGGGCACTGGGGCGCCCCGACTTCGGGACGGACGCAATATGCCTGCGGCGGAACGTACCTGCCACGAACCGGCGTGGAGGCGCCCCTTCAGAAAGCGTCGACGCGCGCCCGGCCCCGTTCCTTGAACCCCGTGGTGCCAGCCATGAGCGGACAGGCGGCTGCGATGGCCGTCAGGGGCCAGGCGCGTCGACGGGCATTGGCATGGACGATGGCTACGAGCCACCATGCCGCGCCAGTGGCGGCGTGTGTTACGCGGCGGGTGGCATGGTGAGTGGGGGACCGAGTGTGGTGAGTCCGTAACGCGCGTCGAGCGACACCAACTGGTCCATACTTGGCAGGCCGCCGGCCGGCGTGATGGCGGAGAGATCCATGAAGAAGTGCGCGAAATCGCCGGGGGTGGTGACGATGAGCAGCCGTGCCGTGCGTGCCGTCATGTTCTGATAGCGATGCGGTGTGCCGCGTAGCAGGCCCACGGAGCCACCGGCATGAACGGTATGGCAGACGCCGTCGACTTCGAAAACGAGCTCGCCCTCGAGCACGTAGAAGAATTCGTCCTCGCGGGAGTGGACATGCAGTGGGGGGCCACTCATGGGTGGCGCTTCGAGATGAAAGACGGAGTAGCGTCCCTCGCAGTCTTCGGGCGCGATCTTCACGAGGGTCGTTTCGCCGACGATGTTGAGGGGGGCCGGCGTACGGCCGGCGTCGGCGGCGAGAATGACGGTCGAGGCGGCGTTCATGGTGTGTTGGGTGGCGTAGCGAGGAGGGCCTGCATGGCGTGGCACGCGGCACGGGCGGCGCCGGCCGGGGAGAGCTGTCCGCGATCGCGCAGCAGTTGCCAGAACGGTGCGCTGTAGATGGCCACGCAGGTGGCGACCAGCTGCGCGCCCTGCGCGCGGCTCATGGTGGCGAGGCGTGGCGCGAGCGCGCGTTTGAAGGCGGCGCGTCCCTCGATCGAGCCGTGTCGACTGATGTTGGCACGCGGGGCCGCCGCGATGACGGCGCGGGTGAGCACAATGTTCCGCTCGAACTGCGCGAAGAGGGCGCGGAGGCATGGAACGATGGCGGCTTCGGTTTCGGGCCAGACGGTGCCGGTGCGGTCACGTAACTGGCGCCAGACGGCGGCAACGAGGTCGCTTTGCGTGGGGAAGTAGCGATACGCCGTGCGGGGGGAGACGCCGGCGGCGGCGGCAACGGCCTCGTGATTGAAGGGTGCGTCGGGGGTATCCCGCATGAGGGCAAAGGCGTGATCAGCGAGGAGGGCGGCCACGGCGCCCCGTCGGCGGCCGGCGCACTCCGACGGGGCGTCGGCGCCGGAATCGGTGGCGGGCGTGCATGGACGGGCAGGGGCCAAGCGGGCGGCCGGTGACGCGGGGCGGGGTGACATGGCAGTAAACTGACAGTTTTGGCAGTATACTGTCAATAGCAGCACCGGGGGGCGCCTCTGGGGGCGCGCGGCTGGCCGGACGCGCCGAGGCGCTGGGCGCCCGCCCTGGTGCAGTGCAGGACAACAGGGGCACATGCTGACCGGCGGCACCACCCATGGTGTCCTGCACGGGGATTCCGTGGGGACCGCGTGTACGGCTCCTGGCGAAGCAGTCGATGCGGCGGCCCGACCGGTGAACGGCGACGCGGGCTTGGGTCCCGACTCCACGTCCGTCAGTCACTGCGAGGGCCACGGCATGTGGCTCGAGGACGATCTGGTCTTTTCGGAATCGGGCGCCGAGCTGTCGACGCCGCAATCGCCAAGGCTGGGGCGGCCGTGTGCTGCGGCGTGACCGCTGGGTAACGCGCACCCGTGGTTGTGCGTAGCCTGAGGTACCCTCTCCTCCGGTCGGTGTCGCTGTGCCCTTGCTATCTCTGCTGCTTCTTCCGCTTGCGCTGAGCGGTTCGCCGCTGCCGCCGGTGCGTCACGCGGAAGAGCCCGGGCCGGTGTTCAACGGTCGGTTGGGCAAAACGATCGTGGCCTTGCCGCGCGCTGAACGTGCGCCGGTGGTGGATGGTGTGCTGGATGAGCCGGAGTGGGGGCGCGCCGCCGTGCTCACGGGCTTCTCGCAATTCTTTCCCACCGACGGCGTCGCCGCGCGTGACAGCACGGAGATCCTGGTGTGGTATAGCGGCACCGCGTTGCACGTCGGCGTCCGGGCCTTTGCCGCGCCGGGGACGGTGCGCGCCACCCTTGCCGACCGCGATCGCATTACGCAAGACGACAACGTGCAGCTGTTTCTGGGCACGTACAACGACAGCCGTCAGGCGCTCGTGTTCGCGGTGAATCCGTTCGGCATTCAGAGTGACGGCGTGCTCACGGAAACGGGTGCGGTCACCGGTGGAGGCCTTGCCGGCGGCACGAGCAAGTCGCGTGAAGCGGCTGACCTGGCGCCGGACTACGTGTGGCAGTCGAAGGGCCGACTGACCGCGGCCGGATTCGACGTGGAGATCGTCATCCCGTTCAAGAGTCTGCGCTATCGCCACGCGGACGTGCACACCTGGCAGCTGAATGTCGTGCGCACGGTGCAGGTGAGTGGGCACGAGCAGACATGGACCGCCACGACGCGCGCCGGGTCCAGTTTTCTGGCGCAATCGGGGACATTGAACGGACTGCGCGATTTGCAGCGCGGGGTCACGGTCGATCTCATTCCGACGGTCACCTCGACCGCCAGCGGGGCGCCGGGACCATCCGCCGGCAGCTGGCGCTATGCGACGCAGCGACCGGAGGTTGGCGGTAGTGCCCGGTGGGGGATCACGAGTAACCTCACGCTCTCCGGCACCGCCAACCCGGATTTTTCACAGGTAGAAGCGGACGCCACGCAGTTCGCGCCGGATCCCCGCAATGCGGTATTCTTTCCCGAACGTCGCCCGTTCTTCCTGGAAAGTCAGGAACAATTCACGGTGCCCAATCGGCTGATCTACACACGCCGTATCGCGCAGCCGATCGTCGCGACGAAGCTCACCGGCAAGCAGCGCGGCTTCGACATCGGCGTGCTGTCGGCCATCGACAGCAGGGAGGCTTCCGCGTCCGGACGCGATGCACCGCTGTTCAGCATTGTCCGGCTTCAGCGTGACCTCGGGGCGCAGAGCCGCATCGGCATGGTATATACGGACCGGAGCGAGGGCAGCGCGTGGAATCGCGTGCTGGGCGTCGATGGTCGACTCGTGCGCGGCGTGTACAGCGTGCAGGCACAACTCGTGCGCAGCATGACGCGCACCGCTGCCGCCACGACGGCGGCCCCGCTGTGGGACGTCTCGGCGGTGCGCAACGGGCGGGCATTCTACGCGCGCTATACGTTCGTCGGGATCTCCGACGATTTCGACGCGCAGAGCGGGTTCATTCCGCGCCCCGGCGTGGCCAACATGAGCGCCACGCACCGGTGGAACCGGTTCGGGAAGAAAGGGGCGCTCGTCGAACTGGCGAGTCCGGAGATCTACCTCAACGGCCGGTATCAGTATGCCAACTACGTGAACCGGCGCGCGGCGCAGGATGTGCAGCTGCATGTGCGGAACAACATGCGCTTGCGCGGTGGCTGGCAGGTGGGCACGCAGATCTTCCGCGAGGAATTCGGCTTTGATACGGGGCTGTATGCGAACTACGTGCTGCAGCGGCCCTCGACGGGAGGCCGAGTGGACACGCTCCCCTACACGGGGACGAAGCGGCTGCCGAATCTCGATTGGCTGGTGTCCATCGGTACGCCGGAGTTCAAGCGGTTCAGTGCCAATACCGTCGTGATCTGGGGGAAGGACGAGAATTTTCAGGAATGGAGTTCCGCCGACATCTTCTTTCTCAATCAATCACTCACGCTGCGCCCAACGGAGCAGCTGCGTGTCTCGGGGACATGGGCGTACGAAACGTTCCGGCGCCGAACCGACGGCTCCATGGTGCTCTCGCGCAATACGCCGCGGGTGCGCGCGGAGTATCAGCTGAATCGCCAAGTCTTCGTGCGCGTCATCGGCGAGCATTCCGTCGTCGAGCAGGATTCTCTTCGAGACGATTCGCGGACGGAGCTGCCGGTGTATCTCCGGCAGCGCGACGGGTCACTGCGCCGCGCGGAAGCGTTCCGGCGGACCCGCGCGCGACTCGATGTGCTGTTCTCGTATCTGCCGTCGCCAGGGACCGTGGTGTACTTCGGTTACGGTGACCAGCTTCGCGCTGACGAACCGAGCGGCCCTCGCACGCTGCGCCGGTCGGCCGATCTCTTCTTTGCCAAGGTCAGCTATCTCTTCCGGCTCCAATAGCCCGCGCAGGCGCTTGACGAGGCGAACCGGCATGGTAAAGCCGGGCACGACGTCGCTGCACCGCGCCTGCACACCGCCCGTGTCGCTCTTCCATGTCGTACATGTCGCCCGAGCCTTCGGCGTAGAGATTCTCCGCGTAAGCGGCGAAGGCCTCGTGCACGCACATATCGGCAAGATCCCTTGCTCGAAACACGACGGCCCGGGCGGGACCTGACGGAACTGCAGCAAACACGGGATTCGTGTCGTCGGGATTTCACTCTTTCACGGGGCGAGGTTACACTGGGGGGTGATCCTCTTTTCGACGCAGGTCGAGCCTGTCGAGGCTCCCGAACGGTTCCCCAGTCCCTTCGATCGCGGCGCCATACATCCACTCGCGCGACGCGCGGCTGCGGAGACGATGACGATGCTCGACGCGGGGCTCGGGGACGCGTGGGAGCTGGGGCAGGCCGGCGGCGGCAAGATGTTCGGGGTGCTTGTCGTTGCCGGGCCCGATGGTGCACTGGGGTATCTGCGCGCCTTCTCCGGCATGCTGAACGGGACCTGGGCGATGCCGGGCTGGTCGCCGGCGACATTCGATATACAGGCGCGCGACGCAATCTGGATTCCTGGCGAAGCGGCGATGGGAGCGCTGACCGACGGAGCAGCACGCACCGCGCTGTCGCGGGAGTTGCTGCCAGCCATTCAAGGCACGTACGCCTTTGCCAACGCACGTGGTGAGGTGCGGACACTGCGCGAGCTGTTCGCCCCTGCGGAACCACCGGCGGGGGCAGGTGATTGCGCCGCACCAAAGTTGTTGGCAGACGCCTACGCCAAAGGGCTGCGTCCCATGGCCCTCGCCGAGTTCTGGTGGGGTGCGCCGCCGCGCACGGGCGACCGGCGATCGGGCTCGTTCTACGCGGCGTGTCAGGGGAAGTGTCCCCCCATCCTCGCGCACATGCTCGGCGGGCTTCCGGCTGATCCTCCGCCACAGTACGGGGTGGCCGCGTTGGCGCCGCACGAGCCAGCCGTCGTGTACGAAGATGCGCACATCGTCGTCGTCGACAAGCCGTCGGGCATGTTGTCGGTGCCGGGGCTCAGTCAGAAAGACTGTGTGTCGCATCGCCTTCGTGCGCGCTACCCCGATGCGACTGGGCAACTGGTGGTGCACCGACTGGATCTCGACACGTCGGGTTTACTGCTCGCCGCAAAGGATTCGCACACGTTCTCCGCGCTGCAACGGCGCTTTGCACAACGTGCCATCGCCAAACGCTATGTGGCATGGTTGGACGGTGTGCTGACTGATGACAGCGGGGTTGTGGACTTTCCGCTGCGCATGGATGTGGAGGACCGGCCGCGTCAGATCCACGATCCGGTGCATGGGAAAGCGGCCGTCACCGAATGGTCGGTGCTCGAGCGCGCGAACGGTCGCACGAAGGTGGTGCTGGTACCGCTCACGGGCCGGACGCACCAGCTGCGTGTGCATACGTCGAATCCGCTCGGCCTCGATGCGCCCATCGTGGGCGACCGTCTGTATGGACGCGTGGCACCCGAGTACGGCGAACGATTGCTCCTGCATGCGGAATGGCTGTCGTTCGTGCATCCGGTAACGGGAGTGCCGCTCCAGCTCACTCGTCCCGCGCCGTTTTGAAGGAACGGTGCGCTGATCCACACGGATGATCAGTTCACGACGGGCCCTGCGGATCGCGGCGACGTGGCCTCGCAGCCTCGCGGCCTTTCCGGCATCGCGAGGGTGGCGCGCTGTATGTACCTTGGGACAGCGCCGCTTCCACTCGTTTGAACTCCTTGCCGCCTGACTATGATGTCGTTTTCCCGCTTCATGAGTGTCCTTGCGGCCGCGGCGTGCGTTTCCGCGTGGTCGCCGTGTCAGGTCCGTGGACAGCGTCCCAGCAGCATGGCCGGTCGGTCGGCGGTGTATGCGCCGAGCGCGATGGTGGCCACCAGTCAGCCACTCGCGTCGGCAGCGGGGCTCGAGGTGCTGCGGCAAGGAGGCAACGCCATCGATGCGGCGGTCGCGGCCTCGGCCGTATTGAGTGTGACCGAGCCGCACATGACCGGCATTGGCGGTGACATGTTCGCCATTGTCTGGCTGGCCAAAGAGCAGAAGCTGGTGGCCATCAACGCGAGTGGCCGTGCGGGATCGCTGATGACCCGAGAACTGCTGCAGTCGCGTGGCTTCCGGCCTGGTTCACAGCAGGGGGCCATGTCGGTCACGGTTCCGGGCGCGCTGGCCGGCTGGGACACGCTCCTGCGCACCTACGGGAAGCGCACCTTGAAGCAGGCACTGCAGCCCGCGATTGGATATGCGCGCAACGGGTTCCCCGTGTCGCCCATCATTGCGCAGCAGTGGGGCAAAGAAACGAGTTTCTTGCAGAAGGACTCGGCGGCAGCGGCAACCTATCTGCCCGGTGGGCGCGCTCCGAAGGCTGGCGAGTGGTTCCGCAATCCGGACTTCGCGCGCACGCTGCAGACGATTGCCGATAGCGGGATCGCGACGTTCTACGGCGGGTCCATTGGCAAGCGCATCGTGGCGCGGCTCACGGCGCTCAACGGGTTCATCACGCTCGACGATATGCGGCGGAACGCGCCAGAGTGGGTGACGCCCATTTCCGTGACGTTCGGCGGGTTCCGTGTGTGGGAGCTGCCGCCCAACAATCAGGGCGTGGCCGCGCTCGAGATGCTGCGCATTCTCGAGCCGTACGATCTCAAGGCGATGGGGCACAATTCGCCGACGTATCTGCACCATCTCATCGAAGTCAAGAAGCTGGCATACGCCGATCTCGATCGCTTCGTGGGCGACGCCGCGCATCTCGACATGCCCGCGTCGGCGATGTTGACGGACGAGTTCATTGCGGAGCGTCGTAGCCATCTGGATTCGAAGAAGGCGCAGGAGCGGGTCGATCCGGGGCCGGTGCGCACGAAGAGCGAGACGGTGTATCTGGCGACCGCCGACGGCGAGGGGAACATGGTGTCGTTCATCAATTCGGTGTACGACTATTTCGGGTCGGGGGTCGTGGTGCCGGGCACGGGGTTCGTGCTGCACAACCGCGGCGCGGGCTTTACGCTGACGCCGGGATTGCCCAATACCGTGGCTCCGGGAAAGCGCCCCTTTCACACACTCATTCCCGGTTTCGTGACCCAAATGGTGAACGGGCGCGAGCAGGCGTACATGAGCTTCGGACTCATGGGTGGTGGTGTGCAGGCGCAGGGACATGTGCAGTTTCTGCTCAATCACCTGGTGTTCGGGATGGACGTGCAGGCGGCCATCGACGCGGCGCGTTTTCGGCACTATGACGGGCTGCGGGTTGCGCTCGAGCCGCCCATTGTTGACGGCGTACGCTCAGCGCTGCAGGCGATGGGGCACGTGCTCATCGAGCAGCCGACGATTGCCTTTGGCGGGGCGCAGGCCATCATCCGGTTGCCCAAGGGGTTTGCGGCGGGCAGTGACCCCCGCAAGGATGGGCTGGCGATCGGCTACTGAGCCTCAGGGCGACGCCGGGGGCGTTTTGCATACGCGACGCGGCTTTCTCGCGATCAGCGCACTCGCCGCCATTGCTTGCGTGGATCGCACGTCGGGGGATGTGCTGGACTCTGTCGCGGGGCGGGCGGCGTCGGACGATCCGGTGAGGCCCATGTACGTCGGCACGTGCCCCAAGACTGGCATCAGCAAGGGCGTTTACCGCACCACGATGAACGCACGCATGCTGGCCTTCAGTCTCCTTACGGTGGCAGCGGAGACCGCAGATCCATCGTTCCTTGCCTCAGCGCCAGATGGCCGTACGCTGCTTGCGGTGAACGAATGGCTGTTCTTCGAGGGGGACGTGTCGGGTGCCCTGTCGGCGTTCCGTCACGATACTGCGACTGGTGCATTGACGGCGATTTCGCCCAGGCGCTCGTCGCATGGCAATGCGCCCCGCCATGCGCACATCGATCGCCGTGGACGCTACGCACTTGTGGCCAACTATGTGGGCGGCAGTATTACCGTGCTCCCCATCGCCGCCGATGGGTCGCTGGGCAATCCTACGTCGCGCTTCGCTTTCGGGGGCACGGGCCGAATGCGACACGGCAGGAATCGCCGCATGCACACTGCATCATGCTCGATGCCGACAACCGGTTGGCGTACGTGGCGCACCTGGGCACCGACCGCAGTCATGTGTTCGCGGTTGACACCGAGAACACGCCGGCATCGGTGTGCCTGTTGTTCGCCTGAACGGCACGAGGGCTACGGCTGAATCTGCCGAGAGAATTCTGCCGGAAAGAACATGCAGGTCTCTTCGCCGAAGTGGGCATTTCCCGCTCGCCGTGGCACGCACGAGACTACATGCCGGCGCGCGCCTTCCAGAGCGCCAAGAGCGCCTGCTCACGCTCCGGGGTGAAGCCCGTCTTGATGGCGGCCTGACGATCGGCGGGCAGGGTCTTCCACCACGCCAGCGTATCGCGCGCGGTGTCTTCCATGGGGCGCACGGTGAGTCCGGCCTTGAGCTCCGGGGAAATGTCGAAGCGCGCGAAGCCCGCTGTGCGTCCGCGCATGACCTGATATACGGGCAACTCGCGGCCGTACGGGTTCGCGCCGTTGGCGCGCAGGAAGTCCGCGTCTACCCACGTGTAGGTAGGGTTGCTGCCGACGCCCTTCTGAATGCGCGAGACGAACTCGCGGAACGGCTGGCCACCCTGAGGGCCGACGCCGTTGAAGACGCCGAACGTCCGGTTCTCGACGAGGGTGACGCAGAACTTCACGAGGTCGCGTACGTCGATGATCTGCACATGATCGCTGCCGTCGCCTGGGACGAGGACTTCACCGCCGCGCGCGATGCGCACAGGCCAATAGGTAAAGCGGTCGGTGTCGTCTTCGGGACCCACAATGAGCCCCGGTCGCACCACCGTCACTCGGCCCGGCATGATCTCGTGCAGCGCCTTTTCCGCGTAGGCCTTCGCGTGACCGTAGCTGAGCGGCTTCCCCGCTTCGATGGGGGAGTTCTCGAGCGTCAGCACCGGCGCGGCGTTCGTCATGGGCACGCTGCTGAGATCGAAGTACACCGAGCGCGTGGAGATGAACAGGTACTGTTCGACGTTGTCGCGCAAAAGTTCGCCTGAAAGCTTCACCCACTCGGGCGCGCTGGCGAGTGATGCGGACTCGTCGATGACGGCATCCCACTTCCGTCCTTTCAGCGCGCTGAGATCGGAGGCACGGTCACCCGCGAGCTCCTCGACATCCTTACCGAACATCCCCTTGCCGCTCTTCCCGCGGTTGAAGATGGTGACTTCGTGTCCGCGCTTGAGCGCTTCACGCACATTGTGCGGCCCTACGAACCCCGTTCCGCCCAGGATGAGCAGCTTCTTGGCCGCGCGGGCCGGTACGAGATAGCGCGGGTCGACCAGCGAGGCGGCGCCCAGCGCGGTAAGCCCGGTGGCAATGAAGTCGCGGCGGCTGTACATGAGGAGACGGGCTAGGGGACTGATCGCAGCACGGGAGAGATGCGCGTCAACAGTACCGCCTCAGCCCCCCTTCGGCCAGCAATCCGGGCCGGCCGGAAGGTCCGGGCGGCCCCGGTTCCGATTATCCTTGGGCATGGTGAAATCATGACCCAGTCCGGACGCCCATCGTCGGACCTCGACATGGATGCGGCCGAGCTCGAAGCGTTTGTGGGAGCCCTGCGACAGGCCACGCAGTTGCTGGAGCGGGTGATCCGCGACCGCACACTGCTCATGCGCCTCGACGAGCAGGACCGCCGCCGTTTTGACGAGGCCGTGGCGACCGTCTTCCAGCCCGACGTGCGAGCCCGGCGGGCCATGGTGAAGGCAACCGCGCGCGAGCGGAAGCTGCAGGCAGCGCAGCGCGACGACAGCGTATTGCATGAGACTGGTATTCGCGCGCTGCGGCGGAAGCCGGTGTTCACGACGCCGAACGTCTACCTGCTGGGTGATCCGGGCGCCGGGTTGTCGTCAGTTGTTGGCGACTCGGCGGAGGCCGAAGTGCCGGAGCCGATTGCCGAAGCCGTCGTGCCACAGCACTGCTATATCTGCAAGGAGAAGTTCACCAAGATCCACCACTTCTACGATCAAATGTGCCAGGCCTGCGGTGATTTCAATTATCGCAAGCGCACAGAGCTGGTGGACCTGAGTGGCCGCACGGCGCTGCTCACTGGCGGTCGCGTGAAGATCGGCTATCAGGCCGGGCTCAAGCTGCTGCGCTGTGGTGCGCGTCTGCTGGTGACGACGCGTTTCCCGCGCGATTCGGCGATGCGCTACGCCGCCGAGCCGGACTTCGAGCAGTGGGGGCACCGCCTGCAGATCTTCGGGCTCGATTTGCGGCACACGCCAAGTGTGGAGGCCTTCTGCCGGCAGCTCTTGCAGACGGAGCCACGCTTGGATTTCATCGTGAACAATGCCTGCCAGACGGTGCGCCGTCCGCCGGCGTTCTATGCGCACATGATGGAAGGGGAGCGCGCGGTGGCGAGTACGCTCTCTTCATCGGCGCGGCAACTGCTGACCGGCTACGAGCAGCTGCGCGACGCCGAACAGGGCACCGCGAGCGCCGTTGCCACGCTGCCGTCGGGTGACGCGACCGCGTTCGATAGGTCAGGGCTCGAGCGGGTGGGGCTCACGCACGCCGCCGCGTTGTCGCAGGTGGCGCTGTTGCCCGAGGATGTGGATGTGGCGCACGAGCTCTTTCCCGCCGGCAAGCTCGATCAGGACTTGCAGCAGATCGATTTGCGCACGCGCAACTCGTGGCGGCTGTTGCTGGACGAAGTGCCGAGTGTGGAGTTGCTGGAGGTACAGCTGGTGAATGCGATTGCGCCGTTTCTGATCAACGCGCGGCTCAAGCCGCTCATGCGGCGTACGGAGAATCGGGACAAACACATCGTGAACGTGTCGGCCATGGAAGGACAGTTCTATCGCAACAACAAGACGACGCGTCATCCGCACACGAACATGGCCAAGGCGGCACTCAACATGATGACGCGCACGAGCGCCGCTGACTATCAGCAGGATGGTATTCACATGAACAGTGTGGACACCGGCTGGATTACGGATGAAGACGTGGCGGAGCTCGCGGCACGGAAGGTGGAGAACCATCGCTTCCATCCGCCGCTCGATATTGTGGACGGGGCCGCGCGCATCGTGGACCCGATCATCGCCGGCGTGGCCACCGGCGACCATGTATGGGGGCAGTTCTTGAAGGACTACGCGCCGACGGACTGGTAGCCGCCCGGTCATGGCCGCGTAGATGTGTCGCCTTCGGCACACGCCGAGTTCCCTCAGGGAGTATCGTTTGGCCCTTTCCGGTCGTCATATGCCGACGCGTCATCACACATACATGGAAGCGCTTATCCGGCGCGTTGGAGGACGGTAATGGCCACTGCCACGGTGCCCGGGCACGTTGCGATCATCATGGACGGCAACGGTCGGTGGGCGAGCAAGCGTGGTCGTCCCCGCTGGATGGGCCATGTGCGCGGGGCGCATACGGCGCGCGAGATCGTGGCGCACTGCGCGCGCGCGGGAGTTCAGCAGCTCACGCTGTACGCCTTCTCGAGCGACAACTGGAAGCGTCCACGTGAAGAAGTGGGCTTTCTGCTCGACCTCTTCACGTCGCACCTCGACCGGCAGCTGGCCACGCTCATCAAGCATGGCATCCGGCTCTCCATCATCGGACGCCGAGACCGCCTCCCGCCCGCCCTGGTGACAGCCATCGCGCATGCCGAAGCGCGCAGTGCGCCGGGCACGCGCATGCATCTGCGCGTGGCGATCGATTATTCGAGCCGCGCTGCCATTACCGCGGCACTGACCAGCGGTGAGACGCCGGCGACGGACTCGCTCCTCCCCAACGTCGACATGGTGATTCGTACCGGTGGCGAACGCCGGCTCTCCGATTTCCTGCTCTGGGAGTGCGCGTACGCCGAGCTCGCCTTTCTCGATGTGCCTTTTCCCGACCTGTCGACGTCGGACGTCGACGCGGTGTTCGCCGATTTCGCGGCGCGGGAGCGTCGCTTCGGTGCAGTGGGCAAGCAGCCGGCGCCTGCCACCGACGTGGTGCTCGCCGACGCCTGAGGGCGTCAGCGTTGCCGGACGAGCGGATGGATGTTCACGTCGACGGCGCGCGCGGCGAGCACTGACACGGGCGGGCCGCTCAGGAAGAATCCGGCCAGCGCAGCCGGTGCCGTGGTGTGCTCCAGCAGAGCGGGCTCCGCAATCTGATACGGCGTATGTGAGACACGGCCTTTGTACAGCGCCCCGTGCTGGTCCGCGCTGTACAGCACGTATCGCTCGACGAGGAATTCGCCGAGCGTATTCGCGCTGGCTGGCGCGTACTGCCCAGACGCGCTCGGCGATCTCCACGCAAAGTCCCACGCCGGCGCCGCGTTGCCACGCCGTTGGCAGCGATAGCGAATGCTTCCATCGGACCGACTGGCGGTCATGCGGGCGTGACGATACGGCAGATGGAAGAACGTCTGCGCGAGCATCACGGCTATCGGCTGGTTGCAGTCGAGCGAGTAGAACCACACGCCGGGCGTGCCGTGTGCATCGCGGACATACGTGCGGACATTGAGCTCGAGGAACCACGAGAGCCATGGCAGTGGCGGCGCGAACGCCGGCCGCACGCGCTCCATGCAGAACGGGACGATGCCCATGTACGCCTTGCCGTCATACGTGTCGACGGTAAGCCCCGCCGGGAGCGACGACTGCACCAACCCGGCGTCGACCTCCCAGTGCAGAAAGAGCAGGTCGTTCCAGCGTTGCTTTCCGAGTATCATGCGAAGTGAACGGCACGGCCTGCGCCAGAGTTTCCGCTGGGTGCCCTTGGCGCCGCCCGCAGCCACGATTACAATCGCACGCCATGGCCGATCGCGTACTCACCGGCGAGTAACGCCCCTTATTCCTTAACCTCGCAGGCCTCGAGCGGATTGCCGTCGAGGTCAGTAAAGCGGAAGTACACCACGCCGGGTGTTTCGTGTACCGCCTGCACCGCGACCCCGTGCGCCGACAGCGCCGCATGCGCCGCTCTGGCGTTGGTCGTCGCCAGAATGGGATACGTAGCCGACGCCACGAACTCTGCGCCGTCATCGATCTGCCAGAGCGTAATGGTGGAGCCGCTGCTGAACTCGATCACCGCCAGTCGCTGATCGTCGTCTTCGTACACCTGTTCACCGCCGAGATGCGCGGCGTACCAGGCACACGCGGCGTCGATGTCGCGAACACGTACGATGATGGTGTCGATGCCGGAGAAATGCGACGTCATGTGCTCTGAAGTGTTTGGGAGAACGGCACGCCGTCGCGCCGAGACGCGTGGCGTGTGTGGTTACGGGGCATGATTGACAATGACCTCGAGGAACGCATCGCCATACCGTTCGAGCTTGGCCTGACCCACTCCCGGCACCTGCAGCAGTGCCCTGTGGGTCTCCGGCTTGCGATCGACCATCTCCAGCAACACGCGATCGCCGAACACGATGTACGCCGGGACGCCGACTTCGTCGGCGAGTTCACGGCGCAGCGCGCGGAGCGCATCGAACAGTTCGCGATCTTCGACGCTCAGGTCGTTCACGTCGAGTGACGCACGCGATGTATTGCGGGCCGTCGGTGCCGATCTTCGCCATCCGGCCATAGCCACCCGTTCGAGATCGGCGGCTTCTTCCAGACGCGCTTCCACCGATTGGCCCGTGCAATGATCGCACGACGTGCCGCACGGGTCGGCCACTTCGTCGAAGTGCTTGACCAGTGCCTGATGCCGGCAGCCGGGCCGCTCGATGAGGTTGAAGAGCGCCACTGTGGAGGCACGCGTGCGCGCACGCAGGGCGTCGTCTTCGATGCGATCGAGAAATCGCTCGTGCAGCATGACGTCGGCCCACGAGTAGAACATGACGCAGTCGCTGGGTAATCCGTCGCGTCCGGCGCGGCCGATTTCCTGGTACCACGATTCGATGTCCTTGGGCATGTCGCGGTGAATGACGAAGCGCACGTTCGACTTGTCGATGCCCATGCCGAACGCCACCGTAGCAACGACCACATCGACGTTGTCGCGCTGAAAGGCATCCTGATGACGCGCGCGCTCATCGGCGGCGAGGCCGGCGTGATACGGCAACGCGCGGACCCCCTGACCCACGAGAAACTCCGTCGTCTGCTCGACGCCTTTGCGGCTCTGACAATACACGATGCCACTCTCGCCGGCGTGGGACCGAATGAGCGACAGGATCTCTTGCCGCGTGTTGCCGCCTTGCCCCTTTTTGCGCACGCCAATGCGCAGGTTGGGGCGGAAGAACGAGCCCTTGAAACCGGCGGGTTTCTTCATCCCCAGCTGCCGCAGAATATCGCGCGCCACTTCGCGGGTGGCGGTGGCGGTCAGTGCGAGCACCGGCACATCGAGCTGCTGTTTGAGCCCTTGCAGGCGCCGGTACGACGGGCGGAAATCGTGTCCCCACTGGCTGATGCAGTGCGCCTCGTCGACGACCAGCAAGGAGATGGGGCACCCCTGCACGAAGTCGCCGAGGTAGCCGTCGAGCGCTTCGGGGGCGAGGTACACGAGCTCGTAGGCGCCGGCACGGAAGGCGTCGAGTCGGGCGCGCCGCTCGTCGGGATCGAGGGTGGAGTTGATGGCCGCCACCCTGTAGCCGAGGCTGGCCACCGCATCCACCTGGTCCTTCATGAGGGAAATGAGCGGCGAAATCACGAGCACCGTACCGCCCAGCAGGCGCGCCGGCAGCTGGTAGGTGAGCGACTTGCCGGCGCCCGTGGGCATGAGCGCGATGCAGTCTCGCCCCTCCAGCACGGCGGTAATCACCTCGCGCTGCCCCGGGCGGAATTCTTCGTACCCGAAGACCTCGCGCAGGATGTCGTCGGGGGTGCGGCTGGTGGCAGGCGTAGCGGTCACGGTAGCTGTTGGCGCGGCGGTGAACGAGGCTCCTGCAGTCTAATCACCGGGACAATGTTCGAGGGTCTCATTCTGCATGCAGCGTGAACCTTGGGAGCGCCCAATGACAAGGATAGTTTTGGCGTCATGTCCTTGGCCAATCAGCCGTACCTGCTAACCGATCTCACGGTGGTGCTGGGGCCCCCGCAGGCCCCCGGCGACGCATTCGTCGACTTCCAGGGGCGTGTGGCCTGCGGGGAGTCGGTGGCGGACCACCCGTGGGAGGCGCACGAGTATGCCGCGCTCGACGCCCTCACCGCCCGCGAGGGCACCATCAGCACGCACACGCTCCTCGAGACGATGATTGGCGGCGTGTTGCAGGTAGGCGCCATTACGGCCGACGTGGAGCGGTCGTGGGTACGACACGAAGACGGACAGCTGTACGCCGCGCTGACGGTGTCATCGGAAGACGTGCGTCCCCGTGCCGGTGGCGAGGCGTTTCGCGACCCGTCGCTGGTCACGGCGCTCAATGCGGTGAGCGATACCATTGCGCCGCTCGATGGCCGCGCGTGGATGCGCTGGAGCAGCCGCACCGTGGCCGACACCGCCGAGCCGACGATGCTCGCGCGCTGCGCCGCGCTGGTAGGCACCATGGCGGAGCTGGTCATTGCCGACTCACCCGCGGGGCTCGAGCAGGACGACAACACCGACGTCGAACTCGAGGCGGAGTTGCTGGTGGCGATCCGTCACGGCCGGGCCCATGCGAGCATGCCGATGGCGGAGATTACCCGTGAGCTGCGCGCGGTTCGCCATCGCGATCCCATGCGCTACGAGTGGACGCGCATTGTGATGGACGCGTTCTACCTTGGGGCACTCGACGTGCAACAGTTGCGTGCGCGCGCCGCTGCTGGTGGGACGTCGGGGCTGGCGTACTTGTATGTGGGCAAGGAACGATCGGACCGGCTCAAAGCCGATCCGGTAGTGACGCCTCGTTTTCGCGGGGAGATTGCGGCGAAAACGTTCATGACGGCGTATGCACTCGAGCGCCTCGCGCCGGTGGTCTCCGGCGCGTTGTTCGAGGCGATGTCGGCGTAGCGCCCTACGGCGTGGCGAGGCGCGTGCCGGCGATCCACACCGAATGCTGACGTCTCACGTTTTCAATGCGGTCGAGTGGCGACGCGTCGAGTACCACGAAATCCGCCCACTTACCCGCTTCGAGCGTTCCCAGCTCCTTGTCGAGGCGCATGCAGCGGGCGGCATCGCGTGTCGCGGACGCGACGGCCTGCGCGGGGGTGAGTCCCGCCTTCACCATCATCTCGAGCTCCATGAGCTCGAAGTAGCCCTGGAAGCGCCCCACGGGGCCCGTGTCGGTCCCCATGGCCATGGTCACGCCCGCCGTATGCAGCGCTTTAAGATTGCGTTCGGCAACGGGGAGCTGCGCCTTGTACCGCTGCGCACTGCTACTCGTGCGCATCGCCTCCTGCCGTGCCGGCTGCGATACGGTGGCCATCCACTCGCGGTTGGCGTGCGCCAGAAATTGCGAGTCGGCAAAGAACGTCGGTGTCGACTCGTACACGAAAGTGGAGACTTCACGCATGAGCGTGGGGGTGTAGCACACACCGCTGGCGGCGAGCGCCTTGCTGAATGGCCCGTCGACCAGGCTGTCGCGCACGCTGTGTGCAATGAAGTCGGCGCCGGCGGCCAACAGGGCGCGCGCATCGGCCAAATAGTACAGGTGCACCGCTACACGGTGCCCGCGGGCATGGGCTTCGTCGATGACGGCCCGATAGACGTCGGGCGGCATCTTCTTGGCGGTGCCGAGGTTGTCGTCGACGCGGATTTTCACGATGTCCACGCCGCGTTGCACCACATCGGCCACCTGCTGACGCGCGTCAGCCGGTGTGGTCGGGGCAAGCACCGGTCCGGCCACGAAGACGCGCGCATGCGACGGTGGCGTGGACTGCTGTGCACGCCGCGCCGCAAAGACCTCGGGAGTTTCGTCGCCGAGCGAAAAGACCGTGGTGATGCCGTAGGCCGCATAGGTGGCGAGGTTCGCCACCGACGACGCGTGGCCGTGCGTGTTGATCAACCCCGGCATGATGACTTTCCCGGCGAGCGACACACGCTCCGCGTTGGCGGGAATGCGTACGCGCGAGGCCGCGCCGGCCGCCACCACCCGACCATCGCGCACGAGTAGTGTGGCGTTGCGGACGGGAGTGCTGTCGGTGCCGTCGATGAGCGTGGCGCCGGTAAACGCGCGAGTCACGCTCTGGCTGCGCGCGGCGTGTGGAACGAGCATGGCGGCCACCGCCACGAGGGCCACTACGGCACGGGTGTGGGAGAGTCGGTTCACGATGAGCGGAGTGCGGGAAGACTGCGGCTACCAGCGGATGCGCGTGATCGCGCCGGCGCGCGGCGCGTTCCAGTGTGTGCCCACGTATGGCGCGAGCCGACGCACGAGGGCGCTGGCGTCGATGCCGCGCACGACGCGCTCGGGTTTCTCGGAGGAACGGAAGAAATCATCCCAGTGACCCAGGATGACGTGATCGGGTGCGAGATGCGCCAGCAGAATGTCGGGATAGAGCGGCAGCTGATCGAAGTTCGCGGCCGTGGCAATCACCACCGTCGTGCGTGCGTGGGGAAGGCCGGCAACAATCTCGCCCGCGCGACGCTGCGCGTCGGGACCGGCCGCTGCATCGTGAAAGAAAAGGCGGAGTCCGGCGGTACCGTCGTGCTGCAGGACATCTACGGCGTACGCATACACCGCGCCCTTCTTCCAGCCGAAGACGGTGCGCGGGAGGGTGCGACGAGGCGTACGCTGGTCACCGGGAGCGACCGTCAGGCCACCGATATTCGGTGCGTGCTCCCACGCAATCGCGCGCACGCGCAGCGCGGTGCCGACATCGAATGAGGTAACGGCGTGCTGAGCATTTCGCGCCGCGATCGAATCGACCGCGAAGCGTCGTGGGGTCGCGGAGGGCACAGGCGCCAGCAGATTGGCCACGGTGCTGCTGCCGAATATGCGCGCGTCGGGCATGTGCGGCAGCAGCGGCGGCACGTCCATGAGATGATCGTAATGGCCGTGGCCGACGAGCAAGGCGCCCACGCGTTCGAGCCGCGAGGCGTTCGCCGCCGGCATGGCATTCAGGCGCCGCGCGATGAGGGCCGTGTCGGGACGCGTGCCAAAGAGCCAATCGCCGAAGGTCATCCACCAGATGGTGGGATTCGTGAACGACGGGGCGGTCATGACGAGCTGCGTCGTGTCGCGCCACGGCACGATCAGAAAGCCGTCGACCCCGGTGGCCACGACATCGGCGGAGTCGGTGCATTGGCGCGTGCACGCAGTTACGAGGTGCACCGCCCCGGGCGCGGTGGGGCGCAGGACCGCAGGGTCTCCCGTACGCAGGTACCGGCAGCCCGTTAGCGTAATCGACAGGAGTGCGAGCAGGAGGCTCAGCCGCGTTCCTGTCGCTGGCTTGGTCGGGGCGTGGCGGCGCACGCCGGTCGGGAAAACGATCACTCCCTACGATAGCACGGGCGCCGCCGTCTCGTGCTCTCAGGCGGCAGTCAGTCACCACAGCGCGTGGGAAACGCAGGTGGACCTGAGCGTCTGCCGCGACCTCGCCACGCCGCACGGAGTACGTCCCCCCCGGGCAGCGCATTACCCGACGGCCCAATGCTGATACCGGGGCCGACGGTCGAACGGTCACGATCGCCACGGCCACCAGCGGCACCCTCGCCGGTTGAAACGGACAGCTCGGCCTTGGCGTAGACTACAGGATCCCGGCGCCTCAGGGGCGCCTCCGGCCCTTTCGCATCTCTCCCGGATACCGATGCCTGCGACCCCCTCGCGCAACCTGTTGGCCGTGGCGCTCTCGCTGAGCGCGCTGGCGGCGTGCGCTCGTTCAACCAAGCCCACCACCGCGCCTTCGCCGGCGGCCGATCCGCGCAATGCGCTCAAGCCCGGCTTGTTCGACGCCGGTGAGTACGCCTCCAACATGCGCGTCCTCGCGCGGGCGCAGTCGCCCAAGGGCTTTCTCGGGGAGACGAACTCCGACCTCGCGTTTACCGGCAACTACGTCATCCAGGGCAACTACAACGGGCCCGTGGTGTGGGACATCAGCAATCCGGCCAAGCCCGAACTGGTGGTCGCCTACGAGTGCCCCGCGTCGCAGAACGACGTGTCGGTGTACAAGAACCTGATGTTCATGTCGGCCGAAGCGATGAATGGCCGCGTGGACTGCAAGCTGGGTGGCGTGCGCGAGGCGGTAAGCAAGGAGCGGGTGCGCGGCGTGCGCATCTTCGACATCAGCAATATCCGTGAACCCAAGCTCGTCGCCAACGTGCAGACGTGCCGTGGGTCGCATACCCACACGGTGCTCGAGGATCCAAAGGACAAGGAGAACCTCTACATCTACGTGTCGGGCTCCTCGGCGATCCGGCCCAAAGGTGAGCTCGAGGCGTGCAACAACATGGCGGCCGACGATCCCAACTCCTCGCGCCTGCGCATCGAAATCATCAAGGTGCCGCTCGCCGATCCCGCAAAGGCGGCCGTCGTGAACCGGGCGAATATTTTCTCGGGGCTCGCGGCGCCCAAGAACCACGGGCCGTCCGACGCCGATCGTGAGGCGATGGAAGCGGCCAAGCGTCGCGGTGCCTTCGTGGCGTTCATCCCGAGTATCGGCGCGGAGTTCGAACTGCCGCCGCAGATGGTGAAGCCGGTCATCGACAGCATCATGAAGGCGCGTGGAGCTACGACGCCCTCGGCTGCGGACACGGCCGCTGCCCGTCCGGTGGTGGATACCTTCGTGAAGCGTATGCTCGCGATGCAGGGCATGGGCGAGAACACGACCGGCAAGGTCAGCGAAACGTCGCAGTGTCACGACATCACGGTGTATCCTGCGCTCGGACTGGCCGGCGGCGCGTGCGAGGGGCACGGACTGCTGCTCGACATCAGCGATCCGGCAAACCCCACGCGCCTCGACGCGGTGGCAGACTCCAACTTTGCGTACTGGCACTCGGCCACGTTCAACAATGACGGCACGCAGATCCTGTTCAGCGACGAATGGGGCGGTGGTGGATCGCCCAAGTGCCGTCCGCTCGACAAGCCGGAGTGGGGCGCCAACGCCATCTTCGAAATCGTGAACAAGAAGATGGTGTTCAAGAGCTACTACAAGATCCCAACGTACCAGACGTCGAACGAAAACTGCGTGGCGCACAACGGGTCACTCATTCCGATTCCGGGACGTGACATCATGGTGCAGGCGTGGTACCAAGGCGGCATTTCGGTGTTCGACTGGACCGATGCCGCGAAGCCCAGGGAAATCGCGAGCTTCGATCGCGGACCGGTAGACGGCGCGCGCATGGAAATGGGCGGCTCGTGGTCGGTGTACTGGTACAACGGTCACATCGTGAGCTCCGAGATCGCGCGCGGTCTCGACGTCGCGGAACTCACGCCGAGCGAGTTCATCTCGCAGAACGAGCTCGACGCGGCGAAGACGGTCAAGTGGGACCAGCTCAATGCGCAGGGGCAGCCCAAGATCTCGTGGCCGCCCAGCTTTGCGTTGGCGAAGGCGTATACCGATCAGTTGGAGCGGAAGCAGTGCGCCGGCGGTGTGGTGAATACACTGCGTACGCAGATCGCTGCGGCAGAAAAGGCCAGCGGAGCCGCGCGCAACAGCGCCCTGCAAGCAGCGGTGAGCGCGGCCGAAGGCGCTCGTGGCTGCGACGGCAAGAAGACGGATCTGCTCAAGAAGGCGTTGCAGGATTTGCAGGCACCGGCCATGTAAACGCGTTCTGTTGGTGTGGTGCCGCCGGGCCAGGGTACGGATGGACGAGCCACGTCGGGGCGCTTGCGCGCCCCTGCCAGATGCTCGCCCATCCGCACCCTGGCCCGGCGGCACTTCAGGCATTTGATACTTGTCATGGCCAGCGCCTCGCGTTGATTGAGGAGCTATGGCACGAGAACTTTCCCGACGTGGGTTTGTGCGTGATGCAGCAGCGACAGCGGCAGAGGCGGCGCTGGTGCCGGTGCTGGGCACCGCGGGACTCCTGCAGGCGCAGCCGCCTGCGGCCTCTGCGCGAGGGAGAACCCGCAGGCTTCGGTCACGCGACTTTGTAGTGGAGGCATCGTACGCGCTGCTTTGGCGCAACGGTCGCGCCGAGGTAGTGCCCGATGCTTATGTGCAGGTGCGTGGTAACGAGATTGTCGCCATTGGCACGGGTCGGTTTCGCGGCAACGTGGAACGCATCAATGCGAGCGGACAGCTACTGCTGCCGGGCTTCATTTCGGGGCATACGCACGCGGCCTCGGGAAGCCCCACGCGTGGACTCATTGAGGGTGGGCGTTCTTACCAGCGGCCCATCGAGATCGTGGAGCAGCTCCCCGATGATCAGCTCGATGCCCTCACGGCGTACAACGTCGCAGAACTGGTGCGTTCGGGTTGCACCAGTCATGTGGAGATGAGTCTCAGTCTGCGTCAGGCCCAGAGCTACGTGCGCGTGGCCCGCCAATGGCACGTGCGCGGCTTCCCCGGCGGCATGGTGCCGGGCACGGCGCGCCTGTTTCCCATCTGGCGGCGCAGTAACGATGCCGTGCTTGCCGAGAGTGTCTCGGCAACGCTGGCCGAGATCGAAGCAAACCGACAGTACGCGCTCAGTGTTCGAGGTGCGGAGGACGGCCTCATCATGCCCATGATGACGCCGCACGCGGCGGACACCCACACGCCGGAGACGATGCGCGCCGTTGTTGCCGCAGCGAAGGAGCTCGGGACCGGCATTCATACCCATCTGGCGCAGGGCAGTGGTGAAGTGCGTACGGTGCAGCGGTTGCACGGTGTTTCGCCGGCACAGTGGCTGGCATCGCTGGGCGCGCTCGATGGTCCGTTCTTTGGGGCGCACATGACGGCGGCGACGGCCGACGACTGGTCGCTGCTGCAGCAGCATGGTGGTGTGTATGCCCACTGTCCGTCGGGCGGTGGCGCCGGCAATTCCAGTGGTTCGCAGCCGTATCCTGAGGCACTGGCTGCTGGTGTTGCAACGAATGTGGGGATCGATACCCACTCCAATGACTACGTGGAGAACCTCAAGCTGGCCGTGATTTGCGGTCGTGCGCGGGCGCGCCTGGTGAACCAGTTCTCCGGTACCAAACTCCCTTTGCCGAGCGTCATGCAGGCCGTGTGGGGTGCCACACACGGTGCGGCCGATGGATTGCGTCGCCCCGATCTTGGGCGCCTTGCCGTAGGGGCCAAGGCCGATCTGTGCAGCATTGATGTGGGCGGTCTTTTGGTTGGCAGTGGCGCGGCGGGGCCAGAGCCATTGCACAATCTGCTTTACGCCAACGGTCACAGCGTGCGCCATGTGTTCACGCAGGGCTACGCGCAGGTCGTCGATGGACAGCTTGTAGTGGCCGATGAGTCGCAGCTGGTGCGTAACGGGGCAAGAGTAGCGCAGACCATTTGGGCGCAGCTGCGGGCTGAAGGGTGGTTTGCCTGAAATGTCTACCTCACCCGGCGACATCCGCATTCACACGAGACCGACGGTCCGCACTGCCCGCTACTCGGTACTGGGAACCGAGCCTGCCGAGGCGCAACGCGTGTGGTTCGTGCTGCACGGTTACGGTCAGCTCGCGCCCCGGTTCCTGCGACACTTCGCGGGCGCGGTACCGCCCGATACCTGCGTCGTGGCCCCGGAAGGCCTGTCGCGATTCTACACGGAGATGCCACGCACGGACGGGGCGCATGTGCAACGCGTTGGAGCCACGTGGATGACCCGCGAAGCACGTGAGGACGACATTCACGACACGATGCACTGGCTCGACGGGTTGTACGCCGACATTGTGCAACAGGCGCCGAATGCCGCGGTTGGTGTGCTGGCCTTCTCGCAAGGCGTCGCCACCGCGACGCGCTGGATTGCGCAGGGCCGGGTGCGCCCGCGCGCATTCGTCGCCTGGGCCGGTGGCGTGGCGCACGACGTCGATGCGCAGGCAATGATCATGGCGCTGCACGACACCAACGTGACGCTGGTGTCGGGTGACCAGGATCAATTCGTCTCCGACGACACGCGCGCCGCGATGTTGGCGTCGCTGCAGGCGTGGCAACCGGCTGCGACGTCGGTGGTGTTTTCCGGTGCGCACCATCTCGAGCGCACCGTGCTCGCCCCGCTGCTCGAGCAGCTCTGACGTCGGTCAGCGGTTACGCAGGCGGTCGACCCGGTCGCTGAGCCATTCGGGGAGCAGCAGACGGTCGGCAATGGCGGTGATCTGTTCGGCGTCTTTCCACGCGGCTTCGAGGGCGGCGAGGTCGCCTTCGAGGGCCACGCGTTCGGTGTCTTCGTGGAGCGCCATCTCGATGGCGAGGCGCACGTCGATGGCTTGGGCGCCGAGGTTCCCGATGACGCGTCCCGTGTTGGCCGCGGCGTGCTGCGCGAGAAATGCCGATGCGGAGCCGGCTTCGGCGATACGGAGTGTAGCGGTGCCGACGGCGTCCTGCTTGCCGCCTTCGAAGTTCATGTGCGTGATGATCCGGCCAAGGACCTGCTCCGCGTCGGTGCCGTGCAGGAGGCTACGTCCGCGCCCGTGGAGCAGCGCGAGCCGCCACGGCCCGCCATCGGGGTCGGGCTCGATCTTGCTTTCGGACACGTCTTTCGCGCGCAGCGTGTACGGCGTGTCGTCGTGCAGTTGGAGTTTGGCCACGGGGCGCAGCCACTGCCGATAGAAGAGGTAGCACTGAAACCCCGGTTGCAACATTCCGACGAGCGGGACTGCCGAGAGCAGGCCGGGTGCGAAGTACTTCGCGCCCAAATAGCCGAACGCCATCGTGATCGCCGAGGCGCCTATGATGTGCGATCGCCTCCGACGTTTGGCGAACTCACGCCCGTATCGCCACGCCGCAAACTCCGGCTTTGTAGGGGCACCAATGCGTACCAGCTCGAGCCCTTCACGGAGTTTTGCGAGGCCAATGTGATCGGTGCTGGCCCGCAGTGGCGTACTGCGGAAGAGCCGCTCGCAGCTGTCGATGGCCTCCCACCGTTCGTCGAGGGGAGAAAGATTCCACCGGCTACACTTTTCGCATACGACCCAGAGGCGGCCGCGCGCGCTGTCAAACGCGAGGCGTCGGCCGATGGCGAATTGCTCCACCACCTCGTTGGCGGCAAAGCGCGCATTGCAATACAGACAGGCGGAATACATGGGCGCAAAGCTATGGCCCTGCCGTGGTTCCGACAACTCGGCGGACTGGAGCGGTTCGCAGTAGGTTGGGGCATGCTTCCACACCCTGCACCTCGACCGACCATGACGAGACAGATCATCGGCTACACCCTGGGCGCCACACTCTCGGCGGCGCTCGTCGCCTGCACGCCGTCAGCGGAATCCGCACAGACGGAATCCGCACAGACGGAATCCGCCCTGACGAATTCGACCGCCGCAACGGCCGCCGCCGACACACTCGTGTCGGAAGAGGGGATGATCGACGTGCCGGGGGGCAAGGTGTGGTACCGCAAGATCGGCAACGGCCCCGGCATTCCGCTGCTGGCGTTGCACGGTGGACCGGGCGGTACGTCATGTCGCTTCGAGGTGCTTGCTCCGCTGGCGGTAGACCGGCCGGTGATCTTCTACGATCAGCTGGGGTCGGGACGATCGGAGCATCCCACCGACACCGCGTTGTGGACGCTGCCACGCTTCGTCGAGGAGTTGGCGGCGGTCCGCAAGGCGTTACGCCTCGACACGTTGCATTTGCTGGGGCACTCGTGGGGTGGGGCACTGGCGGCGGAATACATGGTGGCCGCCAAGCCCGCGGGCGTGGTGAGTGTGGTGTTCAGTAGTCCGCTCATCTCCACACCGCGATGGATTGCCGACGCCGACAGTCTGCGCGCAGCGCTGCCGGTGGCCATTCGCAACGTGCTCGACGCCGAAGAGAAGAAGGGCACGCTCGACTCTCCCGCCTACAAGGCGGCGACGGATTCGTTCTACGCGCGCCACGTGCGTCGATTGCCGGTGGCCGATATGCCGCGCTGCGCCGGCGTGGCGTCGAACGACACGATCTATCGGCAGATGTGGGGCCCGACGGAATTCAAGAGCACGGGATCGTTGCGCACATGGACGCGCGCCGCCGAGATGGCGACCATTGCGCAACCGTCACTGTTCATTGCCGGTGAGTTCGACGAAGCGCGTCCGACGACGCTCGAGGAATTCCGGCGGACGATGCCGAACGCGTCGTTGGTGGTGGTTCCGGGCGCGGCCCATGCGGCGATGCGCGAAAAGCCGGCGGAGTATGTGCGTGCGGTGCGGGCGTTTCTGGCGCGGGTGGAAGGCGCACACACGCCGTGACGCAGGACACCGCGCCGACCAACCTGTCGCGGCTCACGGTGCCGGTGCTGGTGGCGCAGTGGGCGCGTATCGTGGATTACGTGGAGCGCCACGAGGTGGCGTCGCACGATTTTCGCACTGATGTGAACGTGCGGCACGAGATCGCGCTGCGCTTGCGCGCGAAGCCGACGACGGGCGAAACGCGGGAGATGCTGGCGGAGTTGGACGGGCACTTTCGGGCGGCCACGGTGGCGGTGCCCGAGTGTATCCACGGCATGGAGCGCGCGGTGGCGGAGCAGTGGACGCCGGTGCGGGAGTGGTATTTCTGGCGGGCGCCGGTGGGGACGGCGGTTTAACAACGGGGGGCTGGTCCGGCGGTCAACTCGCGCCGGCGCCAGTTGGCCGCCGGACCCGAACGACCGCAGTGGCCGTCCCCACCGCAGTCCGTCACATCACAAACCTGCTCCCGCAGCGCCCCCGCCCATCCTTGTGAAACGTTTCACAAGCTGGCAGCGTATGTGTACTGACCAGCTTCCGGAGCTCGCCAATGCCACACCGCAATTCTGAGACGTCGCCACACGCCGCCCCTGATGTCGCCATGCACTCGCTGCGCGTGCGGGAGTCGCTGACGACGACCACAGGGATGTTCCCCGTCGACAGCCGACCCCATGTTGTGATCGTCGGCGGCGGCTTTGCCGGCATCTCCGCGGCGCGCGAGCTCGCCGATGCGCCGGTGCGCATCACGCTCCTCGACCGGACCAATCACCACCTGTTCCAGCCGCTGCTGTACCAGGTGGCCACGGCGGTGCTCAACCCGTCCGACATCAGCGTGCCCATTCGCTGGCTGCTTCGGAATCAGGCGAACGCCACGGTGGTCATGGCCGATGTCGATCGGATCGATCCCGCAGCCAAGACGGTCTCGCTCGACAATGGCACCGTGCTGCTCTCCTTCGATTACCTGGTGCTGGCCACGGGCGCCCGTCACGCGTACTTCGGGCACCCGGAATGGGAGCAGCATGCGCCGGGCCTCAAGAGCATCGAGGACGCGCTCGAAATGCGTCGCCGGTTCCTGTTGTCGTTCGAGGCGGCCGAGCGCGCCAGTGCGGCCGGTGAGCGCGACGCGCTGCTGACGTTCGTGATCGTGGGTGGCGGCCCCACGGGGGTGGAACTGGCGGGGATGATTCCCGAGATCACGCACCAGGCGCTCAAAGGCGAGTTCCGTCGCATCGATCCCAGCAGCGCCAGAGTTTTGTTGCTCGAAGGCGGTCCGCGCATTCTGCCATCGTTCCCCGACGAGCTCTCGGCGCGGGCGCAGCGCGATCTCGAAGCACTGGGCGTCGAGGTGCGCACGAACTGTGTCGTTACCGATGTCAGCGCCGAAGGCGTGGTCGCCAACGGCGAGCGCATCGATGCACACACGGTATTCTGGGGCGCCGGCAATCAGGCGTCGCCGCTGGCGAAGCAGTTGGGGGTGCCCATCGATCGTGCCGGTCGGGTGCAGGTGGACGCCGACCTCAGCGTGCCGGGCTTTCCCGATGTGTTCTGCGCCGGCGATATCGCCGCCACGGCCACCAAGGAGGGCACGCCGGTGCCCGCCGTTGCTCCGGCGGCAAATCAGATGGGCACATTGGTGGGGCGCAATATCGTGCGCACATTGAGCGGTCGCCCGCGTGAGACGTTCCGCTACATCAACAAGGGAGACCTCGCGACGATCGGCCGGCACAAGGCGGTGGCCGTGATTGCCGGTGCCAAGCTGCACGGGACCTTCGCGTGGCTCACGTGGCTGTTCGTGCACATCCTGTATCTCGTGGGCATTCGCAACCGGCTCAGCGTCGTGGTGCAGTGGGCGTATCAATACTTTACGTTTCAGCGTGGCGTGCGGCTGATTACGGGGACGACCGTGCACCGTTTGCTCAAGGCCAGCAAAGCCGCGAACGACAAGCGTCGGGCGGCGTAACTCTCGAGTCACCTTCCGCATGTCCAACCGCAATCTGCTGGCGCTCACGTTGTCGTTGCTGTCGCTCGCGCTGCTCTGGCCGGGGCTCGTCGAACCCGCGCTGACCATACGGGCCACCATCGAGATGTTCGGCAGTGAGCGTGAACTCACCAACGAAACGCGCAGTGTGGTGGGGGCCATTCGCAGCTTGCACGCGTCCGGCAACGATTTTGTTGCCGGCCTCATTCTGCTCTTCAGCGTACTGGTCCCGCTCACCAAGGCGGCGCTGCTCGTGCCCATCGTGACGCTGCGTACGTCGCCGTGGTCGTATCGCTTGTATCGGGTGGTGCAGACGATCAGCAAGTGGAGCATGGCCGACGTCTTCGCCGTCGGCATGCTCATTTCGCTGCTGGTGGCCAAGGGCACCGCCAATCTCTCGGCGGTTGCCGGTACGGGCTTCTACTACTTCGCGGCGTACTGCCTTGTGTCGAATGCCGCCTTTCAGCTGTTGCGCGTCGAGCCGGTTACGCGCCCTTCGGCTTGACGGCGCTGGCGGGCTTTGGCGCCGCCTTGGCCGCCGGGAGCGTGCCGGGGGCAATCTTGAACTTCGCGACGGGCTTGTTGTCGAGATTGACGAACCCTTCGATCGAGCCGTCGGCGGCAATGATGCCGTCGTGCTCCAGCATGCGGTTCTCGGCGGCGGTCACGCGGAAACGCAGCTTCTTGCCGTCGCGCACCACGTTGCTGATGGCGCCGGTGCCCTGGCCCGGTACGATGGCCATGCCGGTAATGGCGGGGGCCGAGCCGGAGAACTGGTACGACACGGGGACGACGAGCGTGCTGTCGCCGAGTGGGACGGTGGCGGTGCCGGCGTAGCTGCCGCTGATGGCGCCGGCGGCGGCTTGCTCCTTGCCGGCAGCGGGGGCCTTGGCTTGGGCCTGCGCCGATGCGAGAGGGCGCAGCGCGAGGAGTCCGAGCGCGACGCCATAGGGAACCAGCGGAATGAACCGGAGACGCATGGGGTGGCCGCAACGGCCTGGCTGAGGCTGATTGAAAGGCCGCAGCGGACGCGGCGTGGGATCGCGGATAAAGTACACCCGACGGGACGGAGAGGTCACGGTGGCGGAGCCATTCAAGAACTTCATCAATGGCGACACGGTGCGTGTCGCGGCGGCGCACCTGGCGCGCCACGACGCCCGCTTTGACGCGACGCGGTTCTGCGATGAGGTCATTCCACAGCTCGATGCCCTCGAGCTCAAGGCCCGCGCCATGTGTGTGGCCTCGGCGCTCGAGCGCCATCTCGCTGCCGACTTTTTTGCGGCGGCCGATCACCTCGAACGCGCGCTGGCGCCGGTACCCGTGCACGGCACCGGTATCGTGGTCCGCAGCGACGAGGGATTGACGGGGTGGTTTCTCTGGGCGGCTGGGGAGTACGTGGCGCGGCGAGGGCTCGTGCACCCGGAGCGGGCCCTGGAGTGCCTGCGTCAGCTGACGCAGCGGTTCAGCGCCGAGTTCGCCATTCGCCCCTTTCTGCTGGCGCATGAGGCGCTGGTGTTCGACACGCTGTGTGAGTGGACCCGGGACGACAGCGAGCACGTGCGCCGCCTCGTGAGCGAAGGCACCCGACCGCGACTGCCCTGGGGGATGCAGCTGCCGCGGCTCATTGCGGATCCGTCGCCGTCGCTGCCATTGCTGGCCGCGTTGCTCGACGACACGAGCGAGTACGTACGGCGCAGCGTCGCGAACCACCTCAACGACATCGCCCGCGATCATCCGGAATTGGTCGCCGATTGGGTGGACCAGCACCTGCCGGGCGCGTCAGTGGCGCGGCAGAAGTTGCTGAAGCACGCGAGTCGCACGCTGATCAAACGTGGGCACTCACGCATTCTGCAAGCGTGGGGAACGGGGGCGCCCTTTGCCGGTACGGTCGCCCTGACGGTGAGCCCCGGAACGATCCAGCTCGGCGAATACGTTCGCCTCGCAGTGACGCTGACATCGACGGCGGCATCGGCGCAGCGGCTGGCCATCGACTACGTCGTGCATCATGTGAAGCAGGATGGCCGGACCACTCCCAAAGTGTTCAAGGGATGGGTGAGCACCATTGACGGCGGTGCAACGGTCACGTTGTCGAAACGGCACGCGATCAAGCCGATAACCACCCGCCGGTATTACGCGGGTGCGCACCATATTTCCATTCAGATCAACGGGACGCAGGTTGCCGATGCGGTGTTCGAGTTGCGGATGCATCGCGACTGACACGGCGTTGAACGTGCCGCAACGGCGATCCGATACCTCGCATTCTCCATACACTCCCAGAGCCATGCCTACGCTGTCCGATTTTTCGCTGGTTGCCCTCGATGGAACGCCGATGCCGCTCGCGCCGCTGGCCGGGCGCGTCGTCCTGTTTGTGAACGTCGCGAGCATGTGCGGGTTCACGCCGCAGTACGCGGGGCTCGAAGCGTTGTGGCGCAGCTATGGCGATCGCGGCCTGACGATTGTGGGGTGCCCGTGTGATCAGTTCGGTCATCAGGAGCCCGGCACTGCCGATGAGATCGCGACGTTTTGCAGCACGAAGTACGACGTCACGTTCCCGTTGTCGGCCAAGCTCGAGGTCAACGGGGACCATGCCGATCCGCTCTGGCGGTGGATGCGTGAGGCGGAACCCGGTGTACTGGGCACCACGGCGGTGAAGTGGAACTTCACGAAGTTCCTCGTGGGGCGGAACGGACAGGTGATCGCGCGCTACGCACCGACGGCGACGCCCGAGTCGATGGCCAAGGACATCGAGGCGGCGCTCGCGTCGTCTTGAGGGTTGCGCATATGTGGCATTCCGTGAGGCACGTGCGGGTGTTGTGGTGCTGGGTGACGATGGTGCTCCTGTCGGGGCTGCCTCTCGACCGCAGCGCGGCGCAGGAGACGACGGCCGGGGCTACGGGGGCGATCAGCGGCCGTGTCATTGCGGCGGTCACCGAGGCGCCGGTGGTAGGCGCGACAGTACGCGTGATCGGCCAGACGCCCGGTGCACAGACTGACTCGGCGGGACGCTTTGTGCTGCGCGGCGTGCGCGTTGGCATTGCGACGATCGAAGTGCGACGGTTGGGATACGCGCCCGTGTTGCGCGGGGATATCGCGGTATCGCCCGCCAAGCCGGCTGAGGTGCTGGTGGTGCTCCGCGACGTGGGTGTCCAACTGGAAAACGTCACGGTGCGCCCCGAAGCGTTCCCGGCACAGATGCCGACGTCCACGCCCGTCTCCACGCAGCGCTACGACGCCGAAGAAGTGCGCCGGCAGCCCGGGGCGCAGGAAGACGTGCTGCGGGCCATCTCGATTGCGCCCGGTGTCGGCGTGACGAGTGCGGCCCGCAACGACATCGTCGTGCGCGGCGGCGCGCCGTTCGAGAATCTGTTCGTGGTGGACAACATCGAGGTGCCGAACATCAATCACTTCGGTTCGCAGGGGTCGACTGGCGGCCCCATCTCGCTGATCAACATCCGGTTCATCGAGAGCGCGCAGCTCTCGGCCGGCGGTTTCGGTGCCCGGCTTGGTGATCGCACGTCATCGGCGACCACGCTCACGCTGCGCGAGGGGAATCGCGAGCGCATTGCCGGCGAGCTCAATGTGGCCGCGACGCAGGTGGGCGCAGTGCTCGAGGGACCCATCGGCAAGAATGCGTCGTTCTTCGCGAATGTGCGGCAGAGCTACCTCGATCTGTTGTTCAAGGCAATCGGGCTCAGTTTCATCCCGAGCTACACCGACGCCACCGTGAAAGCGACGTGGCGTCCCACGCGGCGCGACGCGTTCAGCGCGCTCACCATTGCCGCGCGCGGCACGATCTCCTTCGACAACACGACGGATTCGGCGCGCGTGAACAACTCGCAGGTGCTGGCCCCTACGCAGGATCAGTACTTCAGCGGACTCACGTGGAAGCGCCTGCTGACGCGTGGAGTGGTCACGACAACGCTGGGACGTACGTGGACGCGCTACGTCACTGAGCAGCGCGATAGCCTGCTGGCGCCGGTGTTTGCCAGCCGCTCCACCGAAGGGGAGAACTCGTTGCGCACCGATGTCACGCTGCTCGCTGGACGTGGCGTGGAAATCGAAACGGGGACGATCTTCAAGTACGCCAGCGATCTGCGCTACGACGCCACGCTCGCCGGCTTTGCGCGCCGTGATGCCAATGGTGCGCCGCGCCCGCTGCAGGTCGATACCAACTTCACGGCGCTGCGGAATGGCAGCTATGTGCAAGCCACATGGCAGTGGCAACCACGTATTCGCGTATCTGGCGGTGTACGGAGCGACTGGTACGGCTTCCTGAACAACGCCGTGCGTCTGGCGCCTCGTGTGAGCGTCAGCGCGCAGCTCTCACCATCGACCACGCTGTCGCTCGCTGGTGGCCGTTACTGGCAGGCGCCGAGCTACATCTGGCTGGTGGGTGATGCGGGCAACGCCAATCGTCTCACACCATTCCGTGCCGACCAGCTGGTTGGTGGGATCACGCGACTCCTTGGCAGTGATCTCAAAGTGCAGTTCGAGGTGTACGGCAAGCGCTACGCGGATTACCCAGCGCGGGTGTTTCGACCGCAGGCGGTACTGAGCCCCAGCGGGTTCGATGATGTCACGACGGACATTCCGTTTGGCCTCGAGCCGCTGCAGAGCACCGGCACGGGCAGTGCATACGGCGCTGAAGTGTTCGTGCAGAAAAAACTTGGTGCGTCTCCGTGGTACGGGCAGCTGAGTGCGAGTCTCAACCGGACACGGTTCGAAGGGCTCGACGGGACTTCGACCCGCGGAGCCTTCGACACGCCGCTGCTGACCAACGGCGTGATCGGCTGGCGCCCGAATGCGAAGTGGGAGTTGGCGCTCCGCGTGCGGGGGGCGTCGGGACTGCCATATACGCCATTCGTGCTCAACGGCGCCTTGGCCGGCACGCTCGATTTCGCGCAATACAACGCGGAGCGTACGTCGGCCTTTTTCGCGGCAGATGTGCGGGCCGACCGCCGGTTCCTGCTCTGGAATCGGCAGCTGATTGCCTTTGTCGATCTGCAGAACGTGACCAATCGGGCAAACAACAGTGCACCGCAGTGGAATCCGCGTTTGCGAAGGCCCGACCCGAACACCGGTATCGGCCTGTTGCCCTCTATCGGTTTGAATTTCGAGTTCTGACCGGGAGAACGTATGTGCCGGTCGCGTTGTTCGCGTAAGGCGCACCACGGTTCATGGCATCATGCCAAACGCCGCCGGATGCACAGGCATCCGGCGGCGTTTTGTTCAGCGCTCGAATCTCACGGGCGAAGATTCGGATTCGTTTCGAGCTCCGACAGAGGGATAGGGAAGCAGAGCGCGCGACCCGTCATGTCGTCGGACACGCCGGGGCGGTTGAGTGCCGCCCACCGACGCTGGTCGCCCATGCGACGCCCTTCGAGCCAGAGCTCGATGCCGCGTTCGCGCTTGAGTGCTACCCACGCCTCAGTTGCGTTTGTGGCCGAAAGCTGCGGCAGACTGAGCGCCGTGCGGCGGATGTTCATCTTGGCCAGTGCGCCGTTGATATCCCCACCCACCAGCAACGCCTCCGCCTCAATGAGGCGCATTTCCCACCCACTGGACAGGTTGATAGAGGACTCGCGGACCGGATACTTAGTCTGAAAGTACCACCGCACCTGACCGCCCAGGCTCGTCACGGCGGCATCACCAAAGCGGATTGTGAGGCTCGAGTCGAACGGCACTCGTGGGTCACGCGTGGTGCGACGGTAGTTCTCGTAGAACGTCCCCCACACCGTATGCGCCCGGTACGGCTGATTGGCGGACGCCCAGTAAATGCGGTTGTACTGATCGACCGTATTCACGTAGTACGGCATCCGGTACACGAAGGTGTTGCTGGGAATGAGCGCCGCGTCGGCAGACGCGCCGGCGAGGTTGCCGCGAAGCAAGCGCACCGACGCCCGACCGGCGGTCGCCGCATCGCGGATGCCGACGTTGTTGGCTGCCGTGGCCACGGTAATGGCTTCGGTGTATGCGGCTTCCGCCCGCTCGAGATAGACCGTGTACGGTTGCTTGGCCCCTCCGTTGATCACAGCGTCGCAGAAATGCTCCGCCAGGTGTCGGTTGGAGTAACCCACCCAGACGAGTGCCTGAGCGAGCGTGGCACTGTTCGTTGCGCTGGTGCCGAGCACTTCCTTGATGCGGCGGACGCCGTCTTCCGCTGTCCAACGGGCGCGCTGGGCCTGGTTCCACCAATCGCCGCCGTCATCGTTGGACAGTACGCCAATCTGCTGCCGTACGGAGATGCCGAACGCTGCGGTTGAGCCGCTTGGCAAAACTTCCCTGGTGACGGCAGCGCCGGTATACGCCGTCCAGTTGAGTGCCTCGCCAAGATCGCGTCCCGCGCCATTCACCACGGCGGTAAGGGCAGCAGTGTTGTCGAGGAAGGTGGCCTGAATGGGGCCGGGGTTGGTGACCTGCAAGTCGCAGCCGGCTGCCAGCGCCAGAGCCGCGACGGGAGCCGTGCGCGCGAAGGCGCGAAGATTCATCGTCATGGTCGTGGGCCTCAGAACGTGATGCGCAGGGAGGTCAGGAACAACGCGGGGGCAGGGATGTGCTCCGAGATGTACCGGACACCAACGTTGAAACCGTCGTTCCCCGACATTTCGGGGTCGAAGAGTGGCATGCCGATGTTCCTGCGGAAGACGTTCTGTGCCGAGAGCACCAGCGAGCTGCTCGCCGTATTCGGGATGAGCTTGCCGAACGGCACCGTGACGGTGATGTCGCGAATTTTGAAGAAGTCGGCAGGGAAGATGAACATGTCCTGACGCGCGTTGGCCGGAATGCACGTGAGGCGTTCACGCGGCGTGAGCGGCTGCGCGGCGGCGATGGCCGCGTACGCGCGCGTGCACGTGGGCCAGAGCACCGAGCGCGAGAGCGCCTGGAAAGACGCGTCTTCGTTGATGAACGCGCCGCCCTGATATTCACCGCGGGCCGAGATACTGATGCCCTTCCACGTCGTGATGTTGAGCATCGGCGAGAGGATGAGCGTGGGCTGCGCGGGACCGAAGGTGTGATTGACTGTCGTGTCGATCGCCGCGCCGATCTCGTCTTCGTTCTTGATGAGACGGCCACGGAGTACCGGAGCGGGCTGGCCGGGAATGACCCAGCCGAAGTTGCCGATGCTGAACTCCGGCGCGCCGCCGAGGCTGAGCACCTTGCTCTGGTTGGTGCTGACGTTGAGGCCAACCTTGATGCCGAGGTTTTCCTTTTCGAGCAGCGTCGCGTTGATGGCCGCTTCGATGCCGCTCTTTTCGATCTTGCCGGCGTTGCCGAGCGAGCTGGCGAGGAAGCCCTGCGACGGCACGTTACGGACGAAAAAGAGCGCGTCTGACGTCACCGCCTCGAACCAGGTGAAGTCGACGCTGAAGCGTCCTTGGAACAGCGTCTGGTCGAAGCCGACCTCGGTTTCGACGGTCCGCTCGGGGCCGAGATTCGGGTCGCCGAGATTCTGCGGGCGAACGGCAGGCGCCGTGCCCCAGCCCACCGGGTTCCACGTCTGCACGGCGGCAAAGGCCGTCGGGGCGCGGCCGGCGGCGCCATAGGCCGCGCGAGCCTTGAGCGTGCCGAACTTCTCTTTCCAGAAGCCTTCGTCCGAAACGACCCACGAGGCGCTGGCCTTCGGGTATGTCTGGAAGCCGAAGTCTTCACCGAACGCGCTGTTGCCATCGACGCGCGCGCCCACGGTGACGAAGTACTTGTCCTTGAAGCCGAAGAGCGCCTGGCTGAACGCGCCGCCGGTGATGTTTTTGAGGCGGTTTTCATCGGCGTTGCGGAGCGAACCCGAGGCCACCGTGGGATTGGTGGGTGCCGGGTAGTTCTCGGAGTAAGCCACCACGTCACCAACCACGGAGTTGACGTACTGCGAGCCGGCGGAGAGCGTGGCCTTGAAGTCGCCCTTCGTGATTTCGTAGTTGTTGGCCCAGTCGAGGCTGATGATCTTGTTCGACCAGACCTGGTTCTGGATGATGCCCAGTACGGCACCCGGGAAGCCGTACGGACGCACGTTGCGGTTTTCGATCGCCGAGCGGTCGAAGCCCACGACGAGGCGGCTTGAGAAGCGCTCGAATGGCGTCCAGGTCGTGGTGGCACCGAGCAGCAGGCGATCGATGTTGCTGGTGAGCTGCTGGCCGTACACGAGCTTGATCGTGTCGGCGTTGGCGTTGCCGAAGTAATTGCGGTTCTGGCGGAACGCGTTCAGCGTGACACCCTGCGCATTGTTACCCGCCGGCGTCTGCGTGATGAGCGAGTTGTTGTAGGCCGTGTTCCAGCTGAACTGCATGTTCTTCATGGGGCTGAAATCGACGTTCGCGCGCAGCTGATACTTGCGCTCGTTGTCGAGCTGCAGCACGCCATCGCTGTTGTCGGCGCCGAAGGAGAAGAGGTAGCGCACGTTGTTGTTGGTGCCACCGGCCACCTGCGCCTGCATGCCGAGTCGGCCACCATCACGGACGAACGGATCCATGTTGAGCAGCGGCACCGAGTCGGTGCCGAACCGCTGCAACCGCTGGAAGCCGGAGTTGATCTGCGTGTTCCACTTGGCGGCCCCTTGCGAGCCGCGCTTCGTGAAGATCTGAATTACGCCGGCGGCGGCATCGGTGCCGAAGAGCGTGGTCGCGGCCGCGCCCTTCACGACTTCGATGCGCTCGATGTCGTCGGGATTGATGTCGTTGAGCGGGCTGCCGTACGAGTTGGCGCCACGCTGCGTGGCACCCTGGAAGATGCCGTTGCGGGGATATTCGTCGGAGCGCGTGCGGACACCGTCCACGTAAATGAGCGGCTGGTTGCTCAGCGCGATCGACGTCGCACCGCGCAGACGAATGGCGGAGCCGCTCCCGGCGTTGCCCGTGCCGCCCGAGATCTGCACACCTGCCACACGGCCGGCGAGCAGGTTCGACACGTTGGTGGGGACTTCCGGCAGATTGGCGGTGGAGACCTGACCGATGGAGTTGCCCACTTCACGCTTGCGCGCCGAACCGGCGGTACCCGTGACGACGACCTGGTCGAGGGAGACCGCCGACGTCTTGAGGACGAAGTCCACCGTGGCCGTGCCGTTGGCAGTGACCGAGGCGGCCTTTTCCGTCGGCTCGTACCCGATCATGCGCACGCGGACCGTGACTGCGCCGGCGGTGACGCGCGTGATGGTGAAGGTGCCATCGGCGCCCGACTGTCCGCCGTTCTGCGTGCCGGCAATGAAGACCTGCGCGTTGGGCACGGGGGCACCGGCGGCGTTCGTCACCTTGCCGCGGACGGTACCGGTACCGGCCTGAGCGTGGAGCGGGCCCTGAGGCCCGAGCGGGGTAACGAGCAGGCTGGCAACGACGGCGCACGCCGACAGTGCCCGTCTCCACGTGGGTGAACCAATCATCCGTACTCTCCTAGGGGGTCGTTCGTACAGCTGCACGGACCCGTCCGTTCGGACGGGGAGAACCAACGTCGCGGGTCAGGGAGGGGACAGGCTCGACGCCTCCCGGCTGTCGCTTTGGGGCGACAGCGCCCGACATGACGTCCACAAAATGCGGAGGGGTGGGACAGGACGCTCACGGACGGGACTGACGGGGAGACAATGCACCCCAGAATGTACGGAGGCAAGTTTATGTCATATTCTGGCATTTGAGAGAGGAACTCCCGGAGGTCGCCGCCGATGTCGACGGCCTGCCTTGCCGCGCCCCTTTCCGGGGCGCAGAATCAGCCGGGTCTGGTACGCCCACCCCTCCGGAGAACTCGTGCGCCTGCGCTCCCTCCCCCTCCTCGCCGTTGGTCTCGCGGCGCTTCCTTTGGGTGCACAAGCGCCCACGACACGCGCCGGCGGCCCCGCCGCGCGGCCGCTCCCGCTCGAAGCCACTCGGCGTTACGCGCTCGACACCCGCGAAGGCACCTGGCTCTCGCTCGACGTGAGCCCCGACGGCAAATCGCTCGTGTTCGACATGCTGGGCGACCTCTACCTCATGCCGATCGCCGGGGGCGATGCCACGCAGCTGACGAGCGGGCTCGCCTACGACACCCAGCCGCGCTTCAGCCCCGACGGCAAGACGATCGTGTTCATCTCCGATCGTCAGGGCGCGGACAACGTGCACACGCTCGACGTGGCGACCAAAGAGGTGAAGGAGGTGACGCGCGGTCGCACGAACGTGTACCTGTCGCCGGAGTATTCGCCCGATGGCAAGTACATCGTGGCGAGCAAGGGCGGGTTCCGCGGCGGCTTGCCGACCTTGTGGATGTATCACGTACAAGGCGGCAACGGCGTCGCGCTCTACACCGCCCCCGCAGCGGCAGCCCCCGGCACCGCGGTGCAGCAGGCCGGCGCGGCATTCACAAGTGACGGACGCTTCGTGTACTACACACAGCGCACCGGCGCGTGGAACTACAACGCGCAATTTCCGCAGTACCAGATCTGGTCGTACGACCGGGAATCGGGTGACCGCGAGCCGCTCTCGTCTCGCTACGGGTCGGCGGTGCGGCCTACGCTGAGCCCCGATGGCAAGTGGCTCGTGTACGGCTCGCGCTACGAGAACAAGACCGGCTTGCGCGTGCGCGAGTTGGCGACTGGTGACGAACGATGGCTCGCGTATCCCACGCAGCGCGACGAAATGGAATCGCGCGCGCCCATGGACGCGCTGCCGGGGATGAGCTTCACCCCCGACTCGAAGGAGTTGGTGGCGAGCTACGGCAACAAGATCTGGCGCGTGGCCATCGATGGCAGCGGCCAACAGGAAATTCCCTTCCGTGTGCAGGCGCAGGTGGAGGTTGCCCCCGCGCTCGCGTTCACGTATCCCATCAGCGACAGCACGACGTTCACCGCGCGACAGATTCGCGACGCGGTGCCGAGCCCCGATGGCAAGCAGTTGGCGTTCGTGGCGATGGACAAGCTGTACGTGATGGACTGGCCTGGCAGTGCTCCGCGCCGCGTGTCGACGCTGAATGCCATCGAAGCCGAACCGGCGTGGTCACCCGATGGCAAGTCGCTGGCGTGGGTCACGTGGACGGAGCAGGGTGGGCGCTTGTACAAGGCCACGATGGTTGCCGGACGCGCGACGCGAATTATTCCGGTGAGCAGCGGCATGGCCACGGTACGGCAACCGGCGTTCTCCCCCAATGGCGCGCGCATCGTGGCGCTGCGGACGCCCGCGCAGGGCCGTCGCGATCAGACCGGCGTGACGGGTACGTCGCAGTTGGTGTGGTACGCGGCGGCGCCCACTGGCACCGACGGCGCTGCGGCCACCATGATTGCGCGCTCGTCGGGGCGCAGCAAGCCGCACTTCACCACCGACACGTCGCGCATTTATCTGTCGTCCAACAACGGGCTCGTCTCCATTCGCTGGGACGGCACCGATGAACAGCGGCATTTGCGCGTGGTGGGCGCGGGGACCGGCGGTCCCGGTGATGATGACGGGCACGGCCACAACGACCACACGTTCAACGAATCGGAGATGCAGGGCGATCACGAGGAGCCGGGTCTGCAGGGACCGCCGGCGCAGGTGGTGATGGCGTCGCCGAACGGTGAGATGGCGCTCGCGCAGATTGGCGGTGACTTCTACACCGTGGTGATTCCGCCGCGCGGGACGCAGGCGACGGTGAACGTTGCGGAGCCCGCCAGTGCGGCATTCCCGGCGCGCAAGCTCACCGACATCGGTGGCCAGTTCCCCGCGTGGTCGGCCGATGGCAAGCGCGTGCACTGGTCGATTGGCAACGCGCACGTGGTGTACGATCTCGAGGCGGCGTCGGCGCGCGATGCTGCCATTGTCGCCGCGCGTCGCGACAGCACGATTGCCGAAAGTGCGCGTCCACGGCCGTATGTGCCCTCGGAAACGCGCGTCCTCGTGACTGCCACGCGCGACCTGCCCACGAGTACCGTGGTGCTGCGCAATGCGAAGCTCGTCACCATGAAGGGCGACGAGATCATTGCCAAGGGCGACATCGTGGTGAGGAACAATCGCATCGTTGCGGTTGGTGCCTCGGGGACCGTGACAGTGCCAGCGGGCGCCACCGACATGGACCTCGCCGGTGCAACGGTGGTTCCCGGTTTCGTGGACACGCACGCGCACCTGCGCGCCGAACGCAACACGATTCACGAAACGCAACCGTGGGCGTATCTCGCCAATCTCGCGTACGGCGTGACCACCACGCGCGATCCGCAAACGGCGACGACCGACGTGCTCACGTACCAGGATATGGTGGAGGCCGGGCAGATCATTGGCCCGCGCATTTACAGCACCGGCCCTGGTGTGTTCAACACCGACAACATCCGCGATCAGGAGCATGCGCGCAGCATGCTCAAGCGCTACAGCAGCTACTACGACACCAAAACGATAAAGATGTACGTGGCTGGTGTGCGGCAGGTGCGGCAATGGATCATTACCGCCGCACGCGAACAGCAGCTCATGCCGACCACCGAAGGGTCGCTCGATGTGAAGCTCAATCTCACGGAAACGCTCGACGGCTATCCCGGCCTCGAACACTCCATGGGGATCACGCCGCTGGGGACCGACGTGACGGGCTTCATGGCGTGGTCCAAGCGGGCCTACACGCCCACGTTGCTGGTGAACTACGGCGGGCCGTGGGCGGAGAACTACTTCTACGCGAAGGAGAATCCGTGGGCTGATCCCAAGCTGCAGCGCTTCACGGCGTACGAGGAGCTCGCACTCAAGACCCGCCGCCGTATGGCGAGCATGCCGAACGGTGGCACCGCCGGCGGCTGGTTCCGCGACGAAGAGTATGTGTTCCCGCAGCTCGCGGCCGATGCCACCAAGATTCTGCGCGCCGGCGGCCGGCTGGGCATTGGCAGCCACGGCCAGCTCCAGGGGCTCGGCTACCACTGGGAGCTCTGGGCCATGGCCAGCGGCGGCATGACCAATCACGAGGCGCTGCGCGTAGCGACGATCATCGGCGCGACGGCCATCGGGCTCAACACCGACCTTGGCTCCATCGAAGCCGGCAAGCTGGCTGATCTGGTGATTCTCGAGAAAGACCCGCTGAGTGACCTTCGCAACACGAACTCAGTTAGGTACGTGATGAAGAACGGCCGCCTGTACGACGGGAGCACGCTGGCCGAGCTGTACCCGACCAAGAAGGCGGGCCCGGAAGTCCCCAATCGTCCCATCATGCCCAGCACCAAGGCAGGCACCGGCCACTGACGCCTGCCGGAACCGGGCAGGTAAATTGTTCGCCATGCCTGAGACATCAACGCAGTCCCCGTCTACCAATACCGCCAGCGCCCATCTTGGGGCGCTGGCGGTCTGTCTTGCCGCCGCCCTGTTGCTGCTGTGGCCGTTGCTCACCGGACAGATCATGTTCGGCGGCGGCCGCTCCGACATGTTCATCGCCGGCTACTCGTTCCGTCTGTTCGGCGCCGAGTGGTTCAAGGAGACGGGGAGCATTCCGCAATGGAATCCGTACCTGTTCGGCGGGTTGCCGTATATCGGCGCTATGCACGGCGACATTTTTTATCCGTCGGCGTGGCTGCGCTGGCTTATGCCGGTGGACTTGGCGATCACGTACGCGATGGCGCTGCATTTCGTGTTGGCCGGGTGGTTCATGTACCGGCTTGGCCGGTCGATCGGTCTGTCGTGGAGCGCGGCCATCGTTGCGGGTGTGGCCTACGAGCTCACCGGTATCGTCGCATCGCAGATGAGTCCCGGACACGACGGCAAGCTCTTCGTTTCAGCGCTTACGCCGTTGTCGTTCTGGGTGTTGCTCAACGCCATCCGTCATCAGAAGACGTGGGCGTTCGGGGCATTTGCCATTGTCGTCGCGCTGATCATTCTGGGCCATTATCACATGGCCTATTTCCTGTTGCTCGCCCTTGGCTTGTGGGCGTTGTATCTGGTGTTCTGGGATCCCGAGCGCCCGGCGGGCATCAAGCCCGTGCCAACCCTGGGGCTCGCCGCTGGTGCCGTCGCATTGGGGCTCGGCATTACGGCGCTGCAGGTCATGCCGTTCTTCGCGTATATCCCGTTCTCGCCGCGCGCGTCGGGTGGGCCCGATCAGGGGTGGGAATTCGCGACGAGCTACGCGCTGCCACCCAGTGAGATCTTCACGTTCCTGCTGCCGCAGTTCAACGGCGTGCTCGATCACTACTGGGGCAGCAACCCCATCAAGTTCCACACCGAGTACGTGGGGGTGCTGCCGTTGGTGTTGGCGGCGTTCGCGTTCGGTGACAAGACCAAGCGCACGCTCGCGTTCACGCTTGGCGGCTTTGCGCTGTTCTTTCTGCTCATGTCATTCGCGGGGCATACGCCGTTCTATCGCCCCTTCTACGAGTTCATGCCGCTGCTCAAGAAGATTCGCGCCATGGGCATGGTGTTCTACCTGCCGGCGTTCTTCTTCAGTCTGCTCGCGGGTATCGGCGCCGAGCGTGTATTTGCGCGCACGGTTCCCATGCGCACGCTGCTTGGCGTGAGTGGTGCGGTCATTCTGTTCGCGGTGCTGGGCGCGGTGGGGGCCTTGCAGGGGCTCGCGGAGTCCATGGCCATGAACGAGCGCTACGAAGCGGTGGTGGCGAATGCGCCGTATCTCCAGAGTGGCGCCGTGCGGCTGTTGCTGTTTGCGGTGGCCGGAACGGCGTTGCTCTGGCTTACGGCGAGTGGGAAGCTTGTGCGTCCCGTTGCCACCGGATTGCTGGCTGCGGTGGTGGCGCTCGATTTGTGGAGCGTGAACAAGGAGTTCTATACGTTCTCGCCGCGTGCCACCGAGTTGTTCGCCGATGATGCCATCACGACCAAGCTGCGCGCGGTCAAGCCACCGTATCGTGTACTCGACGCGGGCAACGCGTACGGCTGGTCGCTCATGATGGCGTACCGTATTCCCACGGCGTTGGGGTATCACGGGTTCGAACTCAAGCGCTACGATGAGCTGGGTGGCAAGAGCGAAGGCTTCCGCAATTTGTTCTCGCCCAACCTGCTCGACCTGCTGGCCATCCGGTATCTCATTCTTCCAGCGGCGCAGCCGGTGCCGGGCTACCACGAAGTTGTCCCCAAGATCACGACGACGTTCGGGACGCCGGCGGTGTTGTACGAGCGGGACTCGTTGCCCGCGTATGCGCGCGTGCTGCCCATGTCGGCGAAGCTCAAGGAAGAGCAGACGGTTGGAACGCTTGTCGACGAGCGCTTCCCGGTGAATCGCGTGGCGATCTTCGATGACACCGCCACGGTTGCGTCACCTGCGGCCGCGCAGCCTTTTGCCGTGCCCACGGCGAGTGCGCAAGTGACGAGCTGGAAGCCCGGCGCCATGGAGATTGCCGTGACCGGCAGCGAAGCGGCGCCGTCGCATCTGGTGGTGAGCGAAAACTGGTACAAGGATTGGACGGCGATGGTCGACGGCAAGCCTGGCGTGGTGCGTCGTGCCGATCATGCGCTGCTCAGCGTGGACTTGCCGCCGGGGGCCAAGCAGGTGACGCTGACCTTTGACTCGCCGGAGTATGCGACCGGCAAGATCGTGAGCCTCGTGTCGCTGCTGTTGGCGCTGGCGCTGGCCGGTGCAGGATTCGTGCTCGATCGTCGTCGGACGAACGTCGCACAGACAGTGGCCTGACACCTTGTGAGTCAGCGGCATTTCGGATTCTCCGGAGCCACCTCGGTGCTCATCGCCAACATGGTGGGCACCGGGGTGTTCACGTCGCTGGGCTTTCAGGCGCTCGACCTGCACACCGGTGGGGCGCTCCTGAGTCTGTGGATCGTCGGTGGCGTCACGGCGTTATGCGGAGCGGTGGCCTACGCGGAGCTGGGCGCTCTGCTGCCACGTTCGGGCGGAGAGTTCGTGTACCTGGGGAAGGCGTGGCACCCCGTTGCCGGATTTCTTGGCGGATGGGTATCGATGACGGTGGGCTTTGCGGCGCCGATTGCGCTGTCGAGCATGGCGTTCGGACGGTATCTGTCGGCGATCGTGCCGGTGAGTCCGCAGGCCGCGTCGTTGGTGATGCTGGCGGTGGTGGTGGGCGTGCATCTGGCCGGGCTCAAGGCGGCGAAGCGCTTTCAGGTCGCGATCACCGGCACCCAGCTGTTCCTGGTGAGCGCGTTCATTATTGCCGGGCTGCTGTACGCAACGCCGGTGGCGCTCCCCATGGGGTGGGACAGCGGCGGTGCGGTGCGGGAGATTTTTTCGGCGCCGTACGCCGTGTCGCTGGTGTACGTGTCGTTCGCCTTTACGGGGTGGAATGCGGCCGGTTACATCGCCGGCGAGATTGTGGAGCCGGAGCGGACGATTCCGCGGGCGGTGGTGGCGAGCACGGTGCTGGTGACGGTGTTGTACCTGCTGCTCAACCTGGCGTTTTTGCGCACGGTGCCGTTGGCCGAGGTGGCGGGGAAGGTGGAGGTGGGGGCACTGTCGGCGACGGCCATGTTTGGCGGGCGGGGCGGGCAGGTGATGAGCGGGATCATCGCGGCCGTCCTTGTGGCGTCGGTGAGTTCGATGGTCATTGGCAGTTCGCGGGTGACGCACGCGGTGGCGGAGTCGCTGCCGCAGTGGCGGGTGCTTGGCGCCCGCGGCGCCGACGGGGTGCCGCGCCACGCGATTCTGGCGCAGGGGGCGCTGATCGTGGTGCTGCTGCTGACCAACTCGTTCGAGGCGGTGATGCTCTACGCCGGGTTCACGTTGAACCTGATGTCGCTGCTGACGGTACTGGGGATGATGCGATTGCGGCGGACGGCCCGGGATGAGCCGCGCCCGTACCACGCGTGGGGGTATCCGGTGACGCCGCTGGTGTATGTCGCGCTGAGCGTGTGGGCGCTGACGACGTCGCTGGTGCAGCGTCCGGTGGCGTCGTTGTCGGGGTTGGCGACGGTGCTGGTGGGACTGGGGATTTGGTTTGTCGCCGGGCGGAAAGCGGTCTGAACTGCGGTTGATTGGTCCGGCGGTTTAGAGGCCGCCTACCGGCCGCCGCACGATCCCCTGCGGGCTAGTGTCGTTGCCGGTAACCCGACGGACCGACCGCAGTGGGCGTACCACAGCCGTGATGCAGCCTGCGCGTAGTCAGACCGCATCGTGCAACCTGTATGACACGGATCTGCAACCTGTGTGGTACGTGTCACGAACCTACGTCCGTAGATTTCGGGGTCTTCAGGTGCCCCAACCGACACGGGTTCAGGAGTGCGCAGGGGTGTGGTCCGTTGAGTCAGGTCAACAACAGCGCGTCGCCCTTCGCGGGGGGGACACGCGACCCGCCGGTTACCGCAGCCCCACGCATGGGACCTCCGACTACGCGGCCATGGCGCGCGCATCTATCCGGACAAGCCCGCAGGAGCCCTGCTGGGGGCGTGATGGGTAGGACGGCTGGCGCGTCCGCTCGAGGTCGAGCGTAGAAATCGCCACCTGCACCATCTCCTAGTGCCGACCAAGTCAGCCGTTTGGCCGCCGGTCGGCGCGAATCACCACTTGCTGCGGAGAAGGGCCTTGAGGCCACATCCGCAGCAAAACCGGGCCTCTGCCGGGCCCGATTGTTGAGACTGAATGAGTGATTGCATTTCTTGCCGAACGGCGGTTTTGGACGGCACCTGCGGTTCGGGTTGGAACGGCTACCGCAGTTATGGACCGCTACTGCGGTTCAGGACGGCCCCTGCGGTTTGGGAACAGGGCGGTTGGGGTTTTCAGGACGGCCCCTGCGGTTTGGGAACAGGGCGGTTGGGGTTGCTGCGGATGTCGCCCCCGGCTGCGCCGTGGGCGACCTTCTGGTGGTTGGACGGTGGCCGTGGCGATACGCGAGGCCCTCCGCCCACAACGTCCAACCACCAACAAGACGGCGATCCGGCGAAGCCGGGCGCCGTCTTTCCATACCGACCCGAACTGCCGTGTTCCCCAACCGCTGTGGCTGTCCTGAACGGCGGTTTTGGACGGCACCTGCGGTTCGGGTTGGAACGGCTACCGCAGTTATGGACCGCTACTGCGGTTCAGGACGGCCCCTGCGGTTTGGGAACAGGGCGGTTGGGGTTCCGTGGCGATACTCGAGGCCCTCCGCCCACAAGGTCCAACCACCAACAAGACGGCGATCCGGCGAAGCCGGGCGCCGGCTTTCCATACCGACCCGACCTGCCGTGTTCCCCATCCGCTGTGGCTGTCCTGAATGGCGGTTGTGGACGGCACCTGCGGTTCGGGTTGGAACGGCTACCGCAGTTATGGACCGCTACTGCGGTTCAGGACGGCCCCTGCAGTTCGGGAACAGGGCGGTTGGGGTTGCTGCGGATGTCGCCCCCGGCTGCGCCGTGGGCGACCTTCTGGTGGTTGGACGGTGGCCGCGGCGATACGCGAGCGCGGCGACACGCGAGGCCCTCCGCCCACAACGTCCAACCACCAACAAGACGGCGATCCGGCGAAGCCGGGCGCCGTCTTTCCATACCGACCCGAACTGCCGTGTTCCCCATCCGCTGTGGCCGTCCTGAACCGCAGTGGAGGTCCATAACTGCAGTTGCAGTTCCAACCCGAACCGCCGTGGCGGTCAACCCCAACCGCTTTCCAGAAGAGTCGCCAAGGAAAGCAGCCGTTCGTCCCCCCCGCGCCTGGCAACGAGCGACAGCCCAATCGGGCATCCGTCGCGCGAGGCCAAGGGCATCGAGAGTTGCGGCAGTCCACCAAGCCCCGCCACGCACAGCAGCGCCAGGGCGCGTTCGCGTACCGCCACGGTTTCCGCCGGGGGCAGTTGCAACAGCGGCGCGATATCCGGCGCCGTGGGCATGAGCAGCACGGTATTGCCCGCCAGCAACGCGTCGAGATGCGTGCGTATCGCGTCGCGACGGATGCGCATCTGCGCGACTTCATGCGGATCGGTTTGCGCGACAGTGGCAAAGCGCGCCGCCACCTGTGCGCCAAACGTAGGATTCACACGCGCGATCCATTCGCGGTGCGCCTCCCAGATGTCGTGATACTGCAGCACACGAAACACCGCGAACCACGATGGCAGTCCTTCGGGCGCGAGTACAATCGACTCCGCACCGCCGAGCCTCTCGGAGACTCGCGCGACGACCGGGGCGAGTGCCGCAGCACCTTCTGGCGTCGCATGGGCAAACGCATCGGTGGCCACGAGCACACGCCACGGCGTGTCCGATGCCGACACGTCGGCCTGTAGCAATATCGTACCCACCCGCGCCAACATCGCGGCGTCGCGTGCAAACCACCCCACCGTGTCGAAGCTCGGCGCGAGCGGGCAGGCACCCTGCAGCGAGATACGACCGTGTGTGGGCCGAATGCCGGAAATGCCGCAGAAGCTCGCCGGCGCGCGCACCGAACCACCGGTGTCACTGCCAATGGCAAAGTCCACGAGGCCTGCCGCGACCGCGACTGCCGACCCGCTCGACGAGCCCCCCGGCACGCGCCCGGGCGCCGCCGGATTGCGCGGGGTGCCGTAGTGCGCGTTCTCGCCCGTGAGACTGAACGCCATTTCTTCCGTGTGCGTCTTGCCCACCATGCTGGCGCCGGCGGCCAACAGCGGCGGCAGCACCGCAGCATGCTCCAACGCTGGTTCGTGCGTACGCAGCCAATCGGGGCTGCCAAAGCCCGTGCGATGCCCCTCCACATCGAACAGGTCCTTGAGCCCGAACGTGAGCCCGGCCAGCGGTCCCGATGGCGCGCCGTCGAGCGACACGTGGGTATGGCGGCAGAACGCGTTGTACGTGTCGCGATCGAGGATGCTCATGAGCTCGTGGGTGACGGCATTCGCGGGAACATACGGGCCGCGCCGGAGAAAGAGCAACGCCTGTATCTTTCCTGCATGTCCCGCTTCTTCTCGTCACTGCTGGTAATGCTGCTCGGCAGCGCACCGGCGCGCGGTGCCACCCGTTCGGCGAGTCGCGCCAAGCGATTGCTCGCGCGGGCGGTAGAGGGCGCGGCAGAACGTGCCATCGAAGTCACGGTGCGTCCGCGTTCACGTGCCGTCCGACCGCCGGTCCAATGGCGCGGTGAAGTGATCATGACCGCCGGGACGCAAGAGTCCACGGTCCCCGGCATGTGGTCGCTCGAGTGGCAACCCAATGCTGAACGGCATCAAGAGGCAGGGCAGGTCCCGCCCATCTCAGATGCTGCGGCATTCTCGGCGCAGCTCACGCGCATCGTGACGTTGCGCGAGCCGGGTGCGCAGCTGCGTGTGAATCACGCCACCGCCAACGGCTGGCACACGCTCGAAGTGCGCGTGCCCACGCGACCAACCACCGTCGTGGAGTTCGATCGCGACGCGCTCTGTCAGCTACTGGGTGACGCTGACGCGCGCATGGAACTGCGCGCCTTCACCTGACGAGAGTCGCCGAGTAGTTCTCCGTGGCCTCCGAACCTCGGATGCCTCCGTGAGAGCTGTTCACATCCGCCACGGAGTTGAATTGCTCTCACGGAGGCATGCAAGAAAAGGAGGTCACGGAGGGAATGAATGCCTGCTTCAGGCGGACTGCTTCGCCCCCGCCCGCGCCGCCACAAAATAGAACGCCGTCGCCACCGCCAACGTGAGCAACAGCACCGTCCACTCGGCCGGCGTGATGCTCGTGAGCAACCACGCAATGAGGCCAATGGTGATGACCGGCACCAACGGGCCACCCGGCACCGAGAACGGCACCGCGCCGTCCTGACGGATGCCACGCTTGCGCAGCATGAACGTCGCCGCTGCACAGCCGGCATACAGCAACAGCGCCGCGAGGTTGGAAATCACGGCGAGCTGCTCGAATGAATTGAACACCGCCAGACCACCAACGAGCACCGTCTGAATGACAATGGCCACGTGCGGCGTGCGATACTGCGGGTGCACCGAACCCACGACGCGCGGCAGCAGACCGTCTTCGGCAAAGCGGAACAGCGCGCGTGGTACCGCGAGCGTCATGCCGCTCACGTAGCCGAACATCGAAATCGACGCACCCACCAACAACAGAAGGCGACCGGGAGCCCCGAGGAACGTTTCCGCTGCAAACGCCAACGGTGCCGTTGTCCTGGTGGCGAGCGATGCGCCAAGCAGCCCTTCGGCCACCAGATGAACCGCGAGATACAGCAGCGTCACGCCGATCATCGCAATGGCGAGTGCGCGCGGCACCGTTCGCGCCGGATCGCGCACTTCACCACTGGGCACCAGCGCCGTCTCGACACCGCTGAACGCGAACACCAGCACGATAGCCGCGCGCGCGAGACTCGCCGGTCCCGGCATCTCGGTAATCGCGAGATTGGCGGGCTGAATGTAGAACACACCAATGGCGACGAACGCGATGAGCGGCAGCAGCTTCGCAACAGAGGCCACCACGATGAGCTTCGTGCCTTGCTCCACGCCGCGAATGTTCACGAGCGCCAGCACGACGAACATGGTGACGATCACCGGCACGCGCAGCGACGGCATGTTGAACAGCGCACCCAACCCCTCGGCAAACGCACTCGACACACCGGCCACGGCGGTCGTGCCCAGCATCCAGAGCAGTACACCGGCGAGGAAGCCCACGTAGCGCCCGAAGACCGCCTCCACATAGGCGTATGGGCCGCCGGTGAGCGTGATGCGGCTCCCCGCTTCGGCGAAGCAGAGCACCACGAAGCCCATCACTGCGGCGCAGATGAGATACACGAACGGCGCCGCGGGACCAGCGGCAGCGGCGGCGCCCGCAGGAAGACGGAAAATGCCGCCACCAACGGTGACGTTGAAGATGCTGGCCGCGAGGGCCCAAACGCCAACCGCGCGGACCAGTTCTGGTCCGCGCGGTGACGGTGCTGTCGTTGATGTCACAGATTACGCCTTGGTGAGCAACGGAATGAGCAGCAGGGCCACGATGTTGATGATCTTGATGAGCGGGTTGATGGCCGGACCCGCCGTATCCTTGTACGGATCGCCCACCGTATCGCCGGTCACCGCGGCCTTGTGGGCTTCGCTGCCCTTGCCGCCGTGGTGGCCTTCTTCGATGTACTTCTTGGCGTTGTCCCACGCGCCACCGCCGGTGCACATCGAGATGGCCACGAAGAGCCCCGTCACGATCGTTCCCATGAGCAGCCCGCCGAGCGCCGCACCACCGAGCGCCACACCCACGATGATCGGAATCACGAGGGGGAGCAGCGACGGGAGAATCATCTCACGAATGGCGGCCTTGGTGAGCAGGTCCACCGCGCGATCGTACTGCGGCTTCTGCGTCCCCTTCATGATCCCCGGCAGTTCGCGGAACTGACGACGCACTTCCTGCACCACCGCACCGGCCGCACGACCCACGGCCTGCATGGCCGCCGCGCCGAACAGGTACGGAATCATGCCGCCAATGAGCAGACCGATCACGACCTTCGGATCATCGATCGAAAAGTTCACCGGTCCGCCCAGATGTTCGCCGAGCTTGCTGCTGTAATCGGCGAAGAGCACGAGCGCCGCGAGACCGGCCGAGCCGATCGCGTAGCCCTTCGTGACGGCCTTCGTGGTGTTACCCACTGCGTCGAGCGCGTCGGTGATCTTGCGGATTTCCGGACCGAGATGGCTCATCTCGGCGATACCACCGGCGTTGTCGGTGATGGGGCCGTACGCGTCGAGCGCGACAATGACACCAGCCATGGAGAGCATGGACGTGGCGGCAATCGCGATGCCGTACAGGCCGGCAATCTGGAAGCAGAAGTAGATCGCGGCGGCCACCACGAGCACCGGCGCGGCCGTCGACTTCATGGACACGGCGAGGCCGGCAATCACGTTCGTGCCGTGACCGGTTTCGGACGCCTTGGCGATCTGGCGCACCGGGCCATATTCGGTGGCCGTGTAGTACTCGGTAATCACGACGAGTGCCGCCGTGAGGCCGAGGCCGATCATCGCGCAGAGGAACAAGTTGGTGCCCAGTTCACCCGGGAACATCGCCTGCGTGACGAAGAAGAAGGCAATGGCCGCAAGCACGCCGGCGACGATCAGGCCGCGATAGAGCGCGTTCATGATCTTGCCACCCGGCTTCACGCTCACGAAGAACGTGCCGATGATGGAGGCCGGAATGGACACCGCGCCGAGCACCAGCGGATACATGACACCGGTGTTGCCGTACGTCGAGAACCCAAGGCCGGCGACGAGCATCGCGGCAATCACGGTCACGGCATACGTCTCGAAGAGGTCGGCGGCCATACCGGCGCAGTCACCGACGTTGTCACCGACGTTGTCGGCGATCACGGCGGGGTTGCGCGGATCGTCTTCGGGAATGCCCGCTTCGACTTTGCCGACGAGGTCGGCGCCGACGTCGGCCCCCTTCGTGAAGATGCCGCCGCCCAGTCGCGCGAAGATGGAGATGAGCGACGACCCGAACGCGAGACCGATCATCGGCTCGAGCGCCGCCTTCACGGCGGCCTCTCCGGTGTTGTTGCCGATCACCACCAAGTAGAAGCCGGCGACGCCCAACAGGCCGAGGCCGACGACGAGCATGCCCGTGATGGCGCCGCCCTTGAAGGAGATGTTGAGCGCCGCGTTGAGACCGATCGTGGCCGCCTGCGCCGTGCGCGAGTTGGCGCGCACCGACACGAACATGCCGATGAAACCGGCCGCACCGGAGAGTACCGCGCCAATCGCAAAGCCGATGGCCGTCATCCAGCTGCCAAGACCGGCGCCGACGGCGACGAAGAGGACGGCGCCTACGAGCGCGATCGTGGTGTATTGACGCTTGAGATAGGCGTCCGCGCCGACCTGAATGGCGCCGGCGATCTCCTGCATGCGCTCATTGCCGGCAGGCTGGGCGATGATCCAGCGCGCCGAAACGATGCCGTACACAATGGCAATCGCGGCGCAGCCAAGCGCGAGGATGAGGGCGTACTGCTCGAGCACGTATGGGTGGGTGGGAGGAAATGGCACGGGCCCAGGGGAAACCGGGGCGGTTCGGGGGTATCCCGTGGAAAATCACCGCCTGAGCGGGATGTTGCCAGTAGCGCCGCCCATAAAGGCGGGCGCGCGTTCCGCGTTAAATTAGCCCTGTTGACGTTGCTTGCTCCGTCCTTCCTCCCCACCGTCATGCTTTCCACATTGCGCGCGGCCGTTCCCGCCGCCCTGGTCCTCGGCGTCTTGGCCGCCTGCCGCCCCTCCGCGTCACCCTGGACCGCCCCCGCCGGCACTGCGACCCTCCCCGCGCCCTACGTCGTCGCCGACGGCCAGTCGCAGGTGGTCCCCGCCTTCGCCGACACCACGCAGTGGATCCGGGAGCGGCTCTGGGTGGAGACGGAGTTCGACTCCGACTACGACGGCAAGAAGGATCGGGTACATGTGGACGTCACCCGGCCGGGCCCGACCGGGACCGGGCTCAAGGTGCCGGTGGTCTACGAAACCAGCCCGTACTTCGCGGGGACCGATCCGGATGACGGTATCTTCTGGCCCGTGAAGCAGGAACTCGGGGATACGGCGCCCACCCGTAAGCTCGGTACGGGCGCCCCCTTCAACCCGGGGCGCACGCGCATCGCCACCTCGCAGGTGCGCAACTGGGTGCCGCGTGGCTTTGCCGTCGTGCATTCGGAGTCGCCGGGCACTGGCCTCAGCCAGGGGTGCGTCACCATTGGCGGCATGAACGAGTCGCTCGCCCCCAAGGCGGTCATCGACTGGCTGAACGGGCGCGCCAAGGGCTTCACGACAGTTAACGGCAGCACCGAAGTAAAGGCCACGTGGGCCACCGGCAAGGTGGGGATGACCGGCACGTCGTTCAACGGGACGCTCCCGGTGGCGGTGGCGACCACCGGTGTAAAGGGGCTCGAGGCGATCATCCCCGTGTCGCCCAACAACTCGTACTACCGCTACTATCGGTCCAACGGCCTCGTGCGCAGTCCGGGCGGTTATCTGGGCGAAGACGTGGACGTGCTGTACGACTTCGTGCAAAGCGGCAACACGGAAACACGCGCGATCTGCCACCAGAGGGTGCGCGCCGACATCATCTGGAAGGGCATCGACCGTCGCACGGGCGACCTGAGCGACTTCTGGACGAAGCGTGACTACATCGAGCAGGCCAAGGGGATCAAGGCGGCGATGCTCACCGCGCACGGCTTCAACGACTGGAACGTGATGCCGTCGCATACGACGCTCATGGCCGAGGCGGTGCGCGCGAACGGTGTGCCGGTCCAGATGTATTTCCACCAGGGCGGACACGGCGGCGAGCCGCCCATTGGCATGATGAACCGCTGGTTCACGCGCTATCTCTTGGGCGTGAACAATGGCGTGGAGCAGGACCCGCGTTCGTACGTCGTGCGCGAGGGCGCCGCCCGCACGAGCCCCACGCCGTACGCCGCGTACCCGCATCCCGACGCGGCGCTGGTGACGCTGTATCCGGTCAAGGGCGGCACGCAGGTGGGCGGACTCGCCTTTGCGCCGGTGGCGGGGCAGGGGAGCGAAGCGCTCACCGACGACGTGAACCAGAGCGGCGCACAGCTCGCCACCGCGTCGTCGTCCAAGAACCGTCTACTGTACGCCACCCCCGAGCTCAAGGCGCCGGTGCATCTGAGCGGCACCGCGCGCGTGAGTATCCGGGTGGCGTCGAGCAAGGCCGCGGCCAATCTGTCGGTGTGGCTCGTGGAACTGCCGTGGCCGGCCAACACGCGCGGCGCGATGGACCCCAACGGCATCATCACGCGCGGCTGGGCCGACCCACAGAACGCCAAGTCGCTGCGCGTGAGCGAGCCGCTGGTGCCGGGGCAGCCCGTAACGGTGACCTTCGACCTCGAGCCCGACGACCAGATCGTGCCCGCGGGCAAGCGCATCGGCCTCATGCTCTTCTCGAGCGACAAGGACTTCACGCTGTGGCCCACGCCGGGCACGGTGCTGACGGTGGACCTGGACGCGAGCTTGCTGTCGTTGCCCGTCGTCGGCGGGAAGGGAGCGTTGGCGCGCGCGCTTCCCTGAGGCCTGAGGCGGCGCGGAGCTTTCGTGAGGGCTCCAGTCCGCCCCTCGGTGTACATTTTTCGAGAATCCGGCGCCTAGCGCCGCACCTCCGTCCCTCCGAAGAGCTCTCCATGGCGCGCGCCTGGCTGTCTCCCCTCTACACGTTGCTGGCGGTTGGTTGTGTCTCCGCCGCCAGCGCCCGTCCCACGACGCCCGCGACGCCCGCGGCGCCCCGTGAGCCGACGGCCGGTACCGGGCCCGCCCGTGCGACCGAGGCCCGCGACGCGCTCTCGCGTGAAGTCTGGGCCGATTCGGTGCTCTCCACGCTCTCGCTGCGCCAGAAAGTGGCGCAGATGGTGTGGGTGTGGACGCTTGGCGATTATACCGCCACTGATAACCCGGCGTACGCGGCTATCGAGCGGCAGGTAGTCGACCTCGAACTTGGCGGGATCATCGTGTCCGTGGGTGGCCCCATGGATATCGCCACCAAGATCAACGCGCTGCAGCGCGCGGCACGGCTGCCGTTGCTCGTCGGGGCCGATCTCGAAACCGGCGCGGCGTTTCGCGCGCGCGGGGGATGGTTCCTCCCCAACGCCATCGAACTTGGCGGCGCCACATCGTTTCCGTATCAGATGGGCATTGGTGCGACGCGCGATCCCAAGCTCGCGTACGAAATGGGACGCGTGACGGCGGTGGAGGGGCGGGCGATGGGCATTCACATGGCCTTCGCCCCCGTGCTCGACGTCAACAACAACCCCAAGAATCCGGTCATCAGTGCGCGCTCGTTCGGGGAAGACGCGGCGCTCGTGTCGGAGATGGGCACGGCGCTCGTGCGCGGCATTCAGGAACACGGGATGCTCGCCACCGGCAAGCACTTCCCCGGGCACGGCGACACCGAACAGAACTCGCACCTCGAACTGTCGCGGGTGAATGTCTCGCGCGCACGTCTCGACAGTGTGGAGCTGCGCCCGTTTCAGGCGGCGATCAACGCCGGGCTGCGCGGCATGATGACCTTCCACGGCGATCTGCCGGCGCTCGACACCACGCACACGGCGGCCACCCTGAGCACCGCCGTCATGACCGATCTGCTGCGCACGCAGATGAAGTTCGACGGCCTGCTGGTGACCGACGCGCTCGACATGAACGGCGTCCTTGGCGGGATGACCATGGGCGAGGCCACGCTGCGCGCGGTGGAGGCCGGCAACGATGTGCTGCTCATGCCCTCCGACGCCAAGGTCTCCATTCAGTCGGTGGTCGATGCGGTGCAGCAGGGGCGAATCAAGGAAGCGCGCATCAATGCGTCGGTGAAGAAGCTGCTCATGGCCAAGCACGAGTTCGGGTTGCACCGCACTCGCGTAGTCGATGTCGACAGCGTGCGGGCCAACGTCGGGACCCTCGCAAACCAGGCGCCGGCGCGCGACGCGGCGGCCAAGGCCATTACCCTCGTGCGCGATTCGCTCTCGCTGGTGCCCCTCAAAATGGCGCGTGACGCGAAGGTCGTGAGCATCACCGTGTCGTCGCGCGTGGACCTCGGGGCGGGGCGCGGCTTCGATGCGGAATTGCGCAGCGCCTATCCCAATCTGCTCTCGCTGACGCTCACGCCCGAAGTCGTTGCGGAAGCGACGGCCGGGGCGGCGGCCGGCATTGCCGGCGGGTATCGGGTGACGCCCGATCCCACCATCCTCCCCGCCTCGGTGCAGAATGCGCTCTCGATTGCGCGCGGCGCCGACGTGGTGCTGGTGTCGAGCTACATCGGGGCGACGTCGAACACCGCATCGATGGTGCCCACGAAGGGACTGCCGGAGCTGCTCACGGCGTTGCACGAGGCCAGGACCACGGTGGTCTTGGTGAGCTTCAACAATCCGTATCTGCAGTTGGGACTGCCGCTCACCGAAGCGCACGTCATTGCTTGGAGCCCGTGGACGATGTCGCAACGGGCGGCTGCACGGGCGTTGCTGGGGCGTGCCCCGATTACCGGTAAGCTACCCATCACGCTGCCGGGCATTGCCCGCTTTGGTGAGGGGCTGTCGCGCTGACGCCCCTCTTCGGCGCCTCGCCTTTGTCAAAGAGGTCGAGTTGCGACGGCGGCGCGGGGTTCTTGCGTGCCCGGGCGCCGCGAACGAGTGCTTCGATGACCGTTACCACGGCCGCGGGTTGCTCTTCCTGAAGCATGGTCCCTGCCTGCTTGATGGTATCGACCTGAAAGTCGGCCACGGTGCGGCGGAACAAATCCACCTGGGCTGACGTCGGGGCGCTCGGCGTCGGGGTGTCTCCCACGAGTAATCGCAGGGGAGCGGTGATCCGCGGCAGACGATCGGCAATCGGAACACGCTCGTGTGCGGCCGCCATCGCGCGTAGCGCGCGAAAGACGCGGCCGAGATCGTGTTCGATGGGCTCGGTATACGCCTTCACCACGCTGTCCGTCATCCAGGTCGACGAGGCGCTTTGCGCTTTCATCGACGAGACGAATCGGCGGCGTGCCAACGCTCGGCCAACCGGATTGTCGAGCAGCGGCGAGACCGCGAGCGCGATGCGCATCATCTTCGTGGCTTGCTGATCCATCGGGCCACCGGCTAGCGAGACGACGCCGACAATGTCGTTCGGCGCGGTGGCCGCCATGTGCAGGGCAATGGTGGCGCTCGTACCGATCCCCGCCACGACAACGGGCACGCCCGGCAGCTCCGCACGCGTCACCTGCAGCAGACGCACCGCTTGTTGTCCGAGTGAGTAGTCCGCCGCATCCGGACGACTCGATTGCCCCATTCCCAACGGATCGACGACGCGAACGGTCACGCCCCGTGCGAGGAGGCCACCCACCAGCAAGCGGACGCTGTGCGCCGACCCAACGGGCCCGGGGATCAGCAGGACCGCCGGTTCGCCCGCGCGCGAGGTCGGCCCCACAGCCAGCACGGCGAGCGACTCTCCGGGGGCGACGACACGTCTATCGAGTCCGCCGGAATGTGCCGTGGGCGCTGCGGCGAGCGCGGCGAGCGATACGGACATCGGGATGGCGAACAACACGCGCGGGATCATCGGCATCCCTTATGGTGCCCGTTGACTATCTCTATTGTTCATCGACGACGTCACACCCACGCAACGTTCGCGGGGGGGGGCCGCCACGTCGCCTCGTATTCTCACCGGATTTCTCCCATGCGCGAACATTTGCTGCTTCAGACCACCGCCGTGCTGTACGCGGTCGCTGCCATCGCCAATGCGCCCGACGCACCGCGTGTGGCCACCGATCTCACGGGCACCTGGAACTACAAGGTGGTGACCGAGAACGGCACCGGTACGCCCACGGTCACCCTCCGGCAGACGGGCGACTCGCTCTCCGGGACCTACGAGTCGGCGCGCATGGGCGCGTTGCCGTTCAAGGGGACGGTAAAGGGCAAGACATTCACCTTCGCGGTGAATACCGCCGGCGGTGCGACGCTGACGTTCAACGGCACCATCGTGACCGATAATGCCGTGAGCGGTGAGGTCGATTTTGGCGGACAGGGTGGCGCGACGTTCAGCGGGGAACGGAAGAAGTAGCACCCGACGCCGCCGCGTCGGGCGTGGCCAGCACCCCGCACTGCGGGCAGTACGGATAGAAGGCGTTCTTCCTGGTCGTGCAGCTGGTGCAGGTCTCGAAGAGACCCAGCCCGCAGTGCACACAAAAGTTTGCGGGGCCGTTCGGCCCTTTGGCGATACCGCGTTCGCAGCCCGGGCACACCCCGCCATCGATGCGCTTGATCGCGGCGTCGTACGGCACCGAGCGACGGCGTTCCGCCTCGCTCTTCTGCTCCTCCTGCTGCCGCCGCTCGAGGTAGCGCCGCATGGCGCGAATGATGTACACGCCCGCGACGGCCGACGCGACAATGCCCACGCCGTAGCGCACGTAGCCGCCGTAGCTCGGCAGATACGGCACGAGCTCGACGAAAAACGCGAACAGCGCAAAGAGCACGAAGCCGCGCCACAGAGGCCAGTATTCACTGCGCCGCTTGCGCGCGACGAGCCATCCGGCCAGCAGTAGCAGCGGGAGTGTGAGGGCCAGTCGGATGGCGAACGTGCGCAGCTCCTGCCGGAATGCGGCCCGTTCGAACGGCGCGCGCGCGGCGGTTTCGAGCGCCGCTTCCTGCGCGCGCACCTCGCTGGTCGCCTGACTCACGGCCAGCAAATCGGCATCGAGTCGCTCCACCACCGATGCTGCTGCACGTTCAACGCCCTTGAGCGAGTCGAGCACGCGTGTGCGCGACAACACGTCCGGGTCCTGGTCGGGATCGGTCGTCGCCGTGCGCGTGGCAATCCACGCATCGAACTGTTCGCGCTGCGCCGTCCACGCATTGCGCGACGCGACGAGCGACTGTTGCGCGCGAGCGTGCTCGTCCTGCAGGCGTGACGACTGCTTCACCAGCGAATCGCGCCGCAGCCGCAACGGTGCCGACGCGGCGGGGTCGATGACGTCGCGAATGGAGAGCGAACGGTCCACGCCGGGCAACTCGCCGACGATCTTGCCGCCAAGTCCGATCAGAAAGCTCGCGAAGACCATGGAGACGACCCACATCGCCAAGACAAACAACCGCTCCGGGACCCGCAAGAATCCGAACATCGATCAGTCTCCGATGATGAGCTGTGACGCGAGATCACTGACTTCGTTGCACACGAGTTGCACGTCGACCTTTTCGATGGGGTGGGGTACGTCGGGGAGCAGCGCGGCGCGCGCGCGTGGCAGGTGCGCGGCGGCGCCGACGGCGTCGTCGAGCGAGACGGAGTCGTCGCGCCCGCCGACCAGCAAACGCACCGGACAGTGGATCGAGCCGAGCAACGCGTTGGTGAGCAAGGGCTCCTCGCCAAGCTCGCGCAGCATTGCGGCGGTGCGTGTGAGCACGACCTCCCAGCCACCGACCCCGCTGTGTCGTGCGGCCAGTGTCGCCGCATAGGCGGGGAGCTTGGCGCTGATCACCTGCGGATCGAGGCGCGAGGCCGCCGCTGTGGCGATGGTCGGCGTCCAGTGCAGCATCGTTCCCAGGGTGACGATGCCGCCAATCGTCCCTGGTGCGAGGAGTTCGAGCAGGAGCGCCACGTAGCCGCCCATGGAGTAGCCGAACACCACCGGCCGCACGAGGCCCGCGTCGTGAATGGCCGCCTGGAGGGCCAGCGCAAACGTGCGCAGGTCAAAGGCGGACTCAGCGGCCAGCGGCGTGCGCCCATGGCCCGGCAGCTCCACCGCAAGGACCTCGGCGTAGCGACGCTGGGCGCGCAACGCCTCCACGACCGGCTGCATCTGCCCCCCGCTCCCGAGGGCGCCGTGCAGCACCACGACCGACGGGACGAGCGGTTGAGAGGGAGTCATGCCTCATGAATTACACCACGCCCTCCCCGCACGACAGAGTGGATATACATTTCTGATTCCGTTTTCATGCTCGTGTGAGCGTCCCCCTGCGTCCGTGAATCGCGAATGACCCCCGAACTCTCCACGGTACTGGCGGCATTGGCGGGCGGGATGGCGATCGTTGCGGGCGTGGTCTATTGGTGGATCAACCGCACGCCATCGGTCGACCGCGACGACGATCAGCCGTTGCCGCTGTTCGGGGGCCTCCCGCCCGAGGAGCGGATGCGCTCCCCGGCCGCGTCGCGCCCGGCGGTGCCCTCGGGCGCGGCGACGGACTTCGCGCCGCGAACGACACGCCCCGCACCGTCGCCGGTACCGGCCTC
>VYMF01000028.1_pt1 | contig 70498 bp, 67 predicted proteins | sample 5115271 | NCBI WGS metagenome assembly VYMF01 (sample SAMN12291778, study PRJNA351875) | freshwater metagenome | isolation source: freshwater lake | place: USA: Michigan, Wintergreen Lake | collected 2013-08-08
CGCAGGAGCACCGCGGTTCCCCCGCTCCTGCGGTCTGGGCTCCTGCGGTCTGCGGTCTCGGCGTGGCCTCGCGGCATCGCGCCGAGACGGCAGACGGCAGCCACTCAGACCGCAGGGGCGCAGGAGTCCGCCGTTCCCCCGCCCCTGCCGTCTAAACCCTGCCGTCCGCCGTCTCGGCGCAATCCCGCGGCATCGCGCCGAGACGGCAGACGGCAGCCACTCAGACCGCAGGGACGCAGGAGTCCGCCGTTCCCCCGCCCCTGCCGTCTAAAACCCTGCGGTCCGCCGTCTCGGCGCAAACCCGCCGCATCGCGCCGAGTCGGCAGACGGCAGCCACTCAGATGGCAGGGGCGCAGGAACGTCCGCGGTTCTGGGAGGCGAACGATCACAGCGTTTCACGTGAAACGGTTTCGCACACGGCTGGGGAACGGCCGTCGCCTTGCGCGTCGCATGGGGCAGGAGGTCGGAGGCCGGACCCCGGTGGGTTGGTTCTTCCCATGGTCGGGGTCGGCGGGAGCCCGCGAGCGCAACCGCTCCGGCCTCGGGCGGTCTGAAACCGTCCGGCATCCGACCTCCGGTGGACGGCCCTATCTCATCGTCTCACCATCTCCCCCCGCGCGCAGAGGGGCCCGAGCGATCTCGCCCGGGCCCCCTCTGTTCCCTGCCCCTTGACTCGCGCTACGGTCGCTTCGAGAACCGCCAGCGTGTGCCTACCGACACGCTGATGGTGTTCATGCCGGCGCTGATGGGTGTGGGCGCGGCGTCGGCCATCTCCACCTTCATGGCCATCATGGCGCGGGGCTCCTGGCGCTCGAACTCGTTGATACTCAGCTCCAGCAGCTCGACGATTTCTCCTCCGGCGGCTTTGGCGGCGACTTCCGCTTGGCGGCGCGCGGAGGCGACCGCGAGAGTGAGGGCCTCATCCTGTCCGCGCGCGCGGTCCTTGACCAGAAAGTCGAGCCCGGCCACACGGTTGGCGCCGTTGGCGAGCCCGGCGTCGATGATCTGCCCGGCTTGCTCGAGCTTGTCGGTCTCGACCTGCACGATGTTGCTCACCAGGTAGCCGTCGATCACGATGCGCTTGAGCTTGTCATCGTAGCGCTGCACCGGGCTCACATTGTAGTTGAGCGTCTGGATGTTCGCCGCCGGAATGCCCAGCTTCTGGATGGCCGCGAGGATCGCTGCCTGTTTCTTGTTGTTCTCCTGCGCCGCCTGCTGCGAGGTGCGCGCCTGGGTTTCCATGCCCACCTGCACGCGCGCGCGGTCGGGGGCCATCTGCACCTCGCCTCGGCCCTGCACGAAGATCGTTGGCGGCTGTTGGGCTGGCGGCTGCTGCGCGTGGGCGGCGGGGGCCACCCAGCCAGTCAGGAGGGCGGCACCAAAGGCGCGGGAGAGGACGGCGCGAGCAGTCGTTCGGAGGCGCACATCATCTGACTTCGTACGTTGCATATGAACTCCAGGCTATTGGCCGGTTCGGGTAGCTGACATCGTCGACGCTACCCAATCAAAACCCCGCTCTGTCACCAACGTTCGTTGGTGCGAGAACAAGCGACACTAAAGGGGCAGTATTACGCCAGTGTATCTCGGCTTCTACGTCTGCGTCAGACATCGTGGAACAGATCGCACGAAGGCATCCAAGGCAGCCGAGGCACCAAAGAGCGCCTCTCGGATGCCTCGGTTGCCTTGGATGTCTTCGTGTGATCAGTTCTACCGATCAAGCGGTCAGCACACCGTTCGCCGCCAACCCAGCTTTATATAGAAGGCGTACGGCGGCGTACCTCCCACATCAGGTTCTGCAGATCGGCGGGGCTGATTCCGGGAATCGCGCTCGCCTGCGCCAGCGTTTCCGGGCGCAGCCGGCCCAGCTTCTGGCGGGCCTCAATGGAAATGGTTCGGATCCCGTCGTAATCGAGCCCCTTGGGGAGCCCCATCGAGCCCTGCGCCGTCAGCCGCGCCGCGCGCGATCGTTCTTTGTCGAAGTATCCGGCGTATTTGATCTCGAGTTCGGCGCCGATCACGGCGTCCCGCGGGAGGTCGGCACCGACGCCGGCGGCGTCGAAGAGCGACTGCAGCGAGATATCCTGCCGCTTGGTCAGCTCTACGGCGCGCACGGCGTGCTGCAACGGGCGCGATCCGGCAGCGATCAGCACCGGGTCGGCGACCTCCGGGGTCATGCTCGTGCGGTCGGCCAACGCGAGCGCGTCGCGGACGGCGTCCAGACGCGCCGTCATCACCTCGCGCTCGCCGTCGGTGAAGAGCCCCAGGCCCTCCGCCACCGGCGCGAGGCGCGACAGGGCGTTGTCCTGGCGCACCGTGAGGCGGAATTCGCTGCGCGACGTGAACAGGCGATAGGGCTCATCCACGCCGCGTGTGACCAGATCGTTCACCAGCACACCGATGTAGCTCGACTCGCGCCCCAAGACGAGCGCGTCGCGTGACTGCGTGTGGCGCGCCGCGTTGATCCCTGCCACCACGCCTTGGCCCGCGGCTTCTTCGTAGCCGGTCGTGCCATTCACCTGCCCCGCGAAGTACAGCCCGTGTATGGCGCGTGAGGCGAGCGAGGCATCGAGCTGTGTGGGTGGATAGTAGTCGTATTCGATGGCGTAGCCGGCGCGCGTCATGCGTACCGCTTCGAGCCCTGGCACCGAACGCAGAATCTGGAGCTGCACCGGCGCCGGCAAACTCGTCGACAGACCGTTCACATACAGCTCGGTCGTGTCGTGCCCCTCGGGCTCGAGGAAGAGCTGATGGCGTGTCTTGTCGGGGAACTTCACCACCTTGTCTTCGACGCTCGGACAATAGCGCGGCCCGCGCGACGCGATTGCGCCACCGTACATCGCCGACTCGTTGATATGATCGGTGATGATCTGCGAGCCGTCGGCTTCGAGCCACGTAATCCAGCAGGGCATCTGCGCCGGATGCCGAGTGCGCACGCCGTGCGCCGTCTGCTGCACGCGCGGTGTCGTCCAGAAGTGCGACCACGAATAGTCGAACTGCTCGATTTCACTCTGCTGCGCCTCGGTCGCGCCGTACCGCACGCTGCGTCCATCGATGCGCGGCGGCGTGCCGGTCTTGAAGCGATCCGTCGTGAGCCCCACCGCATCGAGTTGTTCGCCCAGGTGCACACTGGGCGCTTCACCGGCACGGCCACCACTGATGCGCGTGCCGGTCCCGATGTGCATGGTGCCGCGACCAAAGGTGCCGGTGGTCAGCACTACCGCGCGCGCGCCAAAGCGTCGCCCTTCCACCGTCTCTACGCCCGCCACGCGACGCTCGCCCGCGCCATCGCTCTCGTCGAAGAGCAAACGCGCGACCATCCCCTGCATGGTGACGAGCAACGGTTGCTCCTCCAGCAGCATGCGTACGGCGCGTCGATAGAGACCGCGATCGCACTGCGCGCGCGGTGCCCACACCGCCGGCCCCTTGCCTCGGTTGAGCATGCGGAACTGCACACTCGCCATATCCGTCGCGCGCGCCATGATACCGCCGAGGGCATCGACCTCGCGCACCACGGTCCCCTTGGCGATTCCGCCAATGGCCGGGTTGCACGACAGCTGCCCGATCTGCTCGAGCGAGCCGGTAATGAGCGCCACCTGCGCTCCACAGCGCGCGGCCGCCACCGCCGCTTCGGTCCCGGCGTGACCGGCGCCCACGACGATCACATCGAACGCTGCCTCGAGGGCAGCGCTGGCCGGGGAAGGGATGCGGTCGGACATACCGCAAGGTAAACGCATCGTACAGCGGCATGCCGTTCCCCCGCACCTGCGGTCTGGGCTCCTGCCGTCCGTCGTCTCGGCGCGACCCCGTCGCATTGCGCCGAGTCGGCAGACGGCCGTCACGCCGACCGCAGGCGCACAGGGTCACGGTCGTCGCCGGCGCCGTCGCGCCGCGATCCCAATCTGACAGATGCGCTACGCGTCGGTATGACGCGACCGGCCCACAGTTGCCGCAACGTGGAATCGCCGGGCGGAGGGGCCGCCAAGCCAGTGCCCACCGTACGGCGGTGCCGATCGCTTAGGCCTACCACGGCCGTTGCCTCGTTGCGGTTGGTCGGGCTCGATGTCCATGCCAAAACGACCGCCATGGCGAACACGGCGGCCATTGACACGTTGGCCGTGCCGCAGCACGCGCCCACCGGCGCCTTCGCCGCCCTGCGCGGCGTGCAGCCGCCCACGGCGACCACCCTCGGCTGAGTACTTGGCACGCTGCGCCCGGACGCCCTCCCCCGCGCCAACACCTGACGTACGTCGGGCCCGTGCCCTCCGGGTCTGCGAGCGGCCGCGGTGTGCGACGCGGGCGGATCAACAAAATGGGCCATCCGGACGTGCACCTGCTCGGTCGGTCGGGACGTGTGTGTCGTGGCCGCTGCACAATACCGCGCGCTGCACTGAGGCGTTGGGAGGCAGCACTGGGATGACTACGCTGTGAGGATCAGTCTCACTGACCCATGTGATCTCGAGCGGACAAGCAGCGCCGGGCGACGGACGAACGGGATATGCGCGCGCGTTGCGCCCTACGAATTGGCCGCGCACATTCCAAGGGCACAACATGTCCGCACGATCACGGTTCATTCGCGGAAACACCATGGCATTGCTCTGGCGCACTCTGATTCTCACAGTCGGCGTGGTCATCCCGCTCTACATTGGTGTCGACTGGCTGCTCGTCCGTGCCGGCCACTTTCCCGCAATCAAGTGGCGCGCAATCGTGATCGGCGCGCAGATCTTTGCGGTCGGCTCCTACTGGCAGGCGCGGCGCACGAGGTTGGCGCGCGCGGGCATCGCCCCTGACGGTGATGGCTGACAGATCAACGGGCCGCGCGCTCACGTGTGGGCGATGGTATCGCCAAGCTGTCGGCATTGTTGACGGCAAGCAATAGTCGTACTCCGTGCTGATCTACCGGACTTCTACGCGGTCCGATGCGTAGCGTCACTCGCGGCGCCATCGCGTTCGGTACGCGCACTTGCGGGCTCGGGTACCGCGCTTATGATTCTCACTGCGCTTGGCCAAGGTCGTTCGCCTCCTCCTCACGATGCTTGCTGCAGTCGGGTGTTTTCGGAAGCGCGCTGCGCGCGCGTCTTGTTGGAGCGCCCGCTGCGGAAGTCCGCGTCAAGCGGACCAGGCAAGGATCCCATCGTGGCTGTGATTCGAAAGTCGATGGCCAGCGAATTCACATTTCAGTTCCTTCGGTTCCTCGCGATGCCGCGGCGGCGTCAGGAAACGTATCTTGCGACTGCTCGCAAGACGCGCAGTAAGTTTTCCTACGAAGGCCGCGACGGCTGCTACGTCGGTGAGCTTGGCCTGGACCTTCTCCTCGTGGTCGGCACGGACTACCTGATCAGGCTCGATCAGCAGTCGCCCCCAGACGACGGTGGACAGCTCCATCGTCTTTGGTCGATCCTGTTCTTGCTGACGGAGTACTGCCCTGAGTGTGGCCCGGCATTCACTGAGCCATGGCCAGAGGACGGCGAAATCCGGACCTGGGTAGCCGGGGTCTGGAACGAAATCCAGGCGCTCGCTGCGACGGTCCTTTCAGAACGAGGGGTCGAGTTGTCGGAACCGGACGTGCCGATCGAGGTGCTGGCACGTCGAGTGTGCGACGCCGTACACGAAGACTAGGTCCAGCCCCTTGCGAGGTGTGTCGCCGAAGAAGCCGTTGCAGCAGATCTGCCCGCCGCAAAGGCATCGGCGTAGAATCGCAGCGCCGGCTTGGCGGCGCCCAGACCGCTGAACGGCTAGGCGTTCTGCGGCGCGGTCCTCCGGCTCTTTGCCCGCCTTGATCTATTCGACGAGGACCACGCCAGTGGCATCACGCTTCCCTGGCCGCACACCGAACTCCACGTGCACATGGCCGCGGGGAAAGCGGCGGCCGCCGCAGATGGGTCGCCCGTGATCGTTCCGGCGTCATCACTCGCGCTGACCGAGCCCACCTGCCGGTGGGGGGCCCTCCTCCAACAGCGCTTCGAGCTCGACCCGCTCGCGTGTTCGACCTGCCAAGGCGCGATGCGCATCGTCGCTCCCGAGGGTGCGGCCCTCGCCGTGAAGAAAGAGCGTTTGTATCTCGCGTTGCGCGCGGCGGAACAGCAATTCCCGAAACAGGAGCGCGGGTAGATCGAGCGCGCTGACGTGCAGCTCCCTGAGTTACGCACCAGAGCCGACCGTGTCGGTGCCGCGGGTTGTCCCTACGCGCATCAGACCCACCAAATCCAAACGTAACGTACGGTCGAGCTCGTTTCCAAACAACACACTACCGCACAACACACTACCGCAAAATGCGCCATTGACACCAATGAACGCGCGCAAGAGTATAGCCAATCAGTCATTAACGAGCCGAGCAGTTCCGTCGTACGTGCATCGCGCCAGCGCGAGAACCGGCCGGCAATCTCACCCTCTGGAGGCGATGAAGCCAGTATGAAACGATCTTCCTTGTGGTTGCACCGCGGTGCTATTGCTGCCTTGGCTACCATGCCGGCCATCCTCGGCGCACAGTCGTTGCCGATCGGCGGTGCCAACACCGCTCAGCTTGCACACACCCCGCCGAACATCTACGACGCGCTCGCCGTCGACGAGCGTATCGCCAGCTCCATAATCATCGCCGACACGAGCGCGACAAGCATCAGTACCCGCCTCACCGATCCTCGATACAACGCCACCACCCAGCAGTACACGGGCGTGGTGCGCCTCCTCATGAAGGATGCAAGCGGCGCATTTGGTAACTGCAGTGGCTCGCTCCTGTGGGATCGCCAGACTATTCTCACGGCGGCGCACTGCGTTGCCAACACCGACGGCTCGCTCCGCGCTACGCAGGTGGATGTGCGCTTCCGCGGCACGACCAATTCCTCTGCGGCCGACGTCAATCTCCTCAACAGTGCCTCGAGCATCACGATCCTTCCTGGCTACACCGGCGCTGTAATCGAGAGCAACGATATCGCGGTGATCCGCCTCAATCAGGCGCCTCCGGAATGGGCCGAGAGCTACAGCCTGTTCGCCGGCAATCCGCTCAACCAGCTGGCCGACTTTTCTGGTTGGGGACTTGTCGGCGACGGCAACACCGGTGACCTGTACCAGTTTGGCGGCCAGGGCCGCCGCCTGCAGGGCTTTCAGCAGTGGAATGCTTTCGCGAACACGGCCGGTAGCCTGTTCAGCGGCGGTGCGAACCAAGGCATCTTGGTGTATGACTTCGACAACGGATCCTACGACCGGAACCGTCTCTGCGGGGTGTTTGGTCTGCCGGAGGGTTCCGCCGACCCGCTCTGCGAAACGGGATACGGACTCGATGAAGTGGCCATCGGCCGCGGCGACTCCGGCGGTCCCGGCTTTGTACTCAACGTCCTCAGCGGAAAGTGGGAGATCGCCGGTGTCGCGTCATGGGGCACGAGCGGCTTTGCGTCGAACGGTGCCACCTGCCCGTTAAGCAGAATCGGCTGCTTCGGCGCACTCGGTGGTCACACCGCCGTCGGACGCGAATACGCTTACAACTTCATCTCGCAGTCGGTCCCCGAGCCCGGAACGTGGGCGCTCATGGTTGCCGGTCTTGCAGGCATTTGTGTGGTCGCGCGTCGTCGCAACGTCGCCTGATCGACTAGCGGCGCGGCAGCACAAAAAAGGGGCGCCGGCGCATGTTGCCGGCGCCCCTTTTTTGTCCTCCCAAGCCAGCCGGTCAATCTGGAACCCTCAGGGAAACACCACCTCGCTCGCCCCGGACAGCCGCGTGATATGGCACCCGCACGGGTCTCGGCCAACGACCACCACACGTGCTGTCTGCGTCTTCCCCTTCCACCTCACGTCGACGCGAAGCGGGATTCCGGTTGGCGGCACGTCCCGCAGCGCCAACTCCCCATCCTGCATGACCACGTACGTTCCCGGCGATACTGGCTCGTCGTCCCGACGCCACACCTCGTTACTGTCCTCACGGCGAACCCGAAGCGTCGCATCGCTGATCGGCGTCCCATCCTTCCGACGCACGCGCAACGACACAAACTCCAGCGACCCCGAACAGACGCACTGGCCATCGCGCGGCAGAGATGGAGGAATGGGTAGCCGTACCGGCTCTTGGGCCCCCGCTGGCCGCGCGGCAGCCAGCAGTGCCATCACCACGCCAAGCAGGAGCGCTCTCGGAACGAGGGCGCGATGCGCAGCACGCGCGGTCGGTGGCCAGTGGCCGAAGGCGTATGCGTCTGGCGCGCCTATTCGCCGCGAGTCATGCGTCATTTTGCAGGCCACACCGCATCCAGGAGCCAACGTTCGCCATCTCACACCCCGTTTCGCAGGCTAGAGGTTCGCCAGCCAATCCCGGTTGCGCGCGGCGATGACCATAGCCAGCTCCGAGGCGTCGACTGAATGCACGCGAGAACGTACCTGCCCGTGACGCGCTTGTCCATCGGCCTGCCCTCGCGCGGCGCATGGACTTTGCGTGAGCCACCCTCCACCCACGTGTCTGTCTGGAGTGCTCATGCGTTTATGTCCAGTCGCTTGGCTGTGTGATCTCACCGTCCTGGCATTTCTCGACCCGCGCCCATCCAGCGCCGCGTCGCTCTTTCGTTGCTGTGGCGTCGATGACCACAACACGCACGATGCGGACACGAGAACGGGAACGATCCCAACACCGTGCGCTTGCGGCGAAACTTGCAGGGTTGTCGGCTTTGCATCGATCCTTGCAGACGTGCGCTCATGCGGTATCGGGGTGAAGGCCGCAGCTGTTCGGACCGTCAGTGGCCAGAGCGCCGGAGATCATGCGACGCCCTACCTTCAGCCATTGGGTGTCGGCCAGCCACTATCTGCCCGCTGGGACCCGGCGGGTCAGGTCTTGAGCAGGCTGATCGTGGTGGGCCATCCTCGCTGGGCGGCGACGAGAGTAACTTCGCGTCGGCAAGAGAGCCGTTCGCTGGGTCGCTGACGTATCTCGTTGCGACCTGATCCGTGCGCACTGGGCTCCTTCGGTCCGCTGTCTCGGCGTGGACCCGCGCGATCGCGCCGAGGCCGCAGATGGCAGCCACACAGACAACAGGCGCGCAGGGTCACTGCCGTGCAGTGCCCCGCCGTACCAGATTCCCCGCATGCCACTTACCCTGTCTCAGACCGCGCCCACGCTGCTCATCAAGAAGAACGCGTTCGAGCGCGTCGGCCTTACCCGTCAGCAGTTCGACGAGGCCCTGGCGCTCACCGCCGACGACTTCCGCGTGGAAGGCGGGCTCATCGCCATCGGCCCGCTGGTAGGCGAAGACACGCTCACCGATCTGATTGCCCAACTCGAGGAGCTGGGGCTCGCGTACTACGACGACTTTTTTGAATTGAGCGGCAACTGGCCCGACTGGCTCAAGCTGTTCGTCATGGACGCCGGCGCCTGACGGAACCAGCGGCGCCCGGTGCGGTGCGACGCCATCCACGCGTCGGTGCGACGGTGGAGTCCCATCCAGCCGCACCCCATGCACCAGCTCTGGCGGAAGCGCGCGCCCAGCCACCGGCGCCATCCGCGTCGCTGCACTGACGCCGTGTCGCCGTCGCACACCGGACACTGCTCCCCCTCGGGGAGCATGATCAGGTAGACCTGCGTGAGCAGCACGAACATGCTGAGCTGCAGCGCCGAAATGACGGCGATGAAGATCCAGGCGTCGGTCCAACTCCAGCGGCCAGGCATGATGGCTCCGTTACAGGCGTTGCTCGACGGCTGCCCATGGTTCGGCAAATGCCACGCCATCTTCCACACGGTCGATCACGATGTCGGCGCCAATGGCAAACGCGGCCCCGTCGAGCGACCGCACCGGCAGCGTGCATTCGTGGCCGTCGAGCATATACACCAGCGTACCGGTCCCGTTGTCCGCCGACACGTGTGTCACTTGCGCCAGCGTCCCTTGCAGCAGATAGCGCGCGTCTCTGTGGCCGGTACGCGCGCTGGGAATGGCCCACCGTGCAATAAGCAGGGACTGCAGCGCGAGACCGGCGCTGCCCGCGAGCAGCGCCCCCCCGAGGGCCAAACCCCAGCTGGCGTCGGTTTGGCGATCGAGGAGATAACCGGTGAACCCGAAGAGCACGCCGAACGCGGCTACGCTGGCGAGGTTGAAGACGGCCGACGGCTCAGCAGCCGGGTTGTGCTCGCTGTGCTGCTCGTGCGGGGCACCTATGGGGGCGATCGACCGCTCCGTGCCATGCAGCATGGCGTACACCCCCAGCACCAACCCCGTTACGAAGAATACCAACGCGACAACCGACACAGCGCCACTCTCGGACTGAAGGACCTCTGCCTGGTTCACTGATCCGGCACTTCTGCACCGGATGTCCCCTCCCAGCTGCAAGTTAGAGCGCGGTACGACCCCGCTCCATGGCCTGCCGCAGAAACTCGGCCGCGCGCCACTCGCCGTAGTACCAGGGCGTGAAGGGCCCCGAGTACGACGTGAACCCCACGTGTCCCCCGCGGGCCGGGAACTCGATTTCCACGGCGGCGGTACCGGCAACCTCGCGCCGCACCTGCTCGAGCACGGCGGGCGGCAGAAACGGGTCGTCGACGGCACTGAGCAGCAGCGTGGGGAGCTGAATGCGAGAAAGGTACGGCAACGAACTGGCCCTGGCGTAATAATCCGCCGCGCCGGAGAAGCCATGCAGCGGCGCCGTGAACGCGTCGTCGAAATCCCACAAGGTCCGCGCCTGTTGCACTCTCCGCAGCGGTTCCAGCTCGGGGTGGCGCCCGATCTTGGCGAGCGCCTTGGGAATGAGGGAGCGCAGGAAGCGTTTTTCATACACGGCCCCGAAGCCGCGTCCGATGTAGCGCGACGCGGCCGCCAGATCGAAGGGGACGGACATGGCCACCGCGCCTGTCACCTGCGGCGGAAGGGTGTTACCGGCCTCTCCCAGCAGCTTGCACAGCACATTGCCGCCGAGGCTCACGCCCACCAGTCCGAGCGGCGCGTTAGGGAATGCAGTGGTGATCTCGCCCATAACCCAGCGCGGATCGCTGGTTTCGCCGGAGTGGTAGCTCCTGGGCAATCGGTTCGGCTCGGAACCACAGGTTCGGAACAGGAGCAGGTCGGCGGCCCACCCGCGGGTCTTCGCCTCGCGGAACAGGGCGCGCGCGTAATGCGAGTCGATTCCGCCCTCGAGGCCGTGCAGCAGCAACACGCGCGGCGACGCCGGACCGTGCGCCCCGGGCATGCGGACGACCTCGAGAAAATCGCCGTCGGGGGTCTCCCACCGCTCGGTGTGCACCGGCAGCGACGGCTCCCGACGCCCCAGCCGGCCCCACAGCGTAGCGCTGTGCGCATCGGGGAGCCACCAGGCAGGTCGATATAGTCGGGAGCGGGACGTCATACGCACCCAATCTAAGTGTTACACTTGGCGCACCCGTTCCACCCTTCCCCAGCGCCCCCCTCCGCGTGCTCAAACATATCGTCCGCAATCTGACCTTTCAGGTACTGGTCGCGGTCTCCCTCGGCGTCGCGCTCGGCGTTGTTGCTCCCGACTTCGCCAAGTCGCTCAAGCCCATCGGTGACACGTTCATCAATCTCGTGAAGATGGTGATCACGCCGATCATCTTCCTCACGATCGTGCACGGGATCGCCAGCATGGCGGATCTGTCGAAGCTGGGGCGCGTGGGCGGCAAGGCGCTGCTCTACTTTGAAATCGTGTCGACGTTCGCGCTGGGCATTGGCCTCGTCGTCGTGAACATCACGAAGCCGGGGAAGGGGCTCGACATCAGCGCGCTCGCCAAGGGCGATGTCAGCAAGTACGTCGCGGCGGGTGAGCAGCAGAGCATGCTCGAGTTCTTTCTGCACATCGTGCCAAGCAATGTGGTGGCGGCGTTTGCGAGCAGTGATCTGTTGCCGGTGGTGTTCTTCGCCGTGCTCTTCGGTGTGGCACTCACCGCGGTTGGTGAGGCGGGTCGTGACATTGCCGATCTGCTCGTGCGCTTTCAGGCGGTGTTCTTTCGCATTGTCGCGATGGTGATGGTGCTCGCGCCCGTTGGTGCGTTCGGCGCCATGGCGTACACGGTGGGCGCGTTCGGTCTCAAGACGCTGCTGCCGCTGGGGCGTCTGATGCTCGACGTGTACATCACGATGGCGCTGTTCATCTTCCTCGTGCTTGGCACCATCTGTCGGGTGTACGGCTTCCGGCTGCTGCCGTTCCTGCGCTTCATCAAGGAAGAAATTCTGCTCGTGCTGGGCACGTCGAGCAGCGAAGCGGCGCTCCCGCGCATGCTCGAAAAGCTCGAGCGCTACGGTTGCGCCAAGCCGGTGGTGGGGCTCGTCATTCCCACGGGATACTCGTTCAATCTCGATGGCACGAGCATCTACCTGAGCATGGCGGCGATCTTCATTGCGCAGGTGTACAACGTGGACCTGACCGTTGGCCAGCAGCTCACGTTGCTCGGCATTCTCATGCTCACGAGCAAGGGCGCGGCGGGCGTGACGGGGTCGGGCTTCATCGTGCTGGCCTCGACGTTGGCGGCCACGCGCACAGTACCGGTCGAAGGCGTCGCGCTCTTGCTTGGCGTAGACCGCTTCATGAGCGAGGCACGCGCCATTACGAACCTCATTGGCAACGGCGTGGCCACGCTGGTGGTGTCGCGCAGCGAGCACGCGTTCGACGACGAGAAGCGCGCACTGGCGGAGGCGGGGCAGTAGTCGGCGTGTTGGCTGACTTGGGTTGAACGGCTCTCACGGAGGCATTGGAGGTTCGGAGAGCACGGAGGGTGAGCGTACGAACCACTCCGTGACCTCCATACCTCGGATGCCTCCGTGAGAGCAGTTCACCGATGCCTTGGCATGCTCAGTGCTAGACCGCGCGCTGCACCCGGCAGGGATTCCCGAAGGCGAGCATGCCAGGCGGCACGTCGCTGGTGACGACGCTTCCTGCGCCAATGACCGCGCCGGCGCCGACGGTGACCCCGGGGAGCACGATGGACCCGGCTCCGATCCACGCCCCGTCGCCGATGACGATGGGGCTGGCGGTGGTGACGTAGGGCGACTGCCCGCTGGCCGGGGTCCAGTTGGCGGGGAGCCGGTCGGCGAGGGTCAGCGGGTGCGAGATGGTGAGCAGCTGGACGCCGGGACCAATGAGCACCTTGGAGCCGATGGTGATGTCGGCCGCGTCGAGCATGACGACGTTCATGTTGACGAACGTGTGGGCGCCAATGGTAATGTGGGCGCCATAGTCGCAGAAGAAGGGCGCTTCGATCCAGACCCCCTCGTCGATCTGCCCCAGGAGATCGCGAAGGATCTGGAGCCGTGGTACCACAGCGTTGGAGGGCGTCTGCTGGAACTGCTGCAGCCGGGCTCGGGCGCGATGTGCCAGCGCCAGCAGCTCCGGGTTGCGCGTGTTGTACGGCAGGCCGGCACGCATGCGGGACCGCTCGGACACTGGGGTATTGATCATCGTCATAAATTACCCCGATGCCCCCTGCCGACCTGCAGGTTCAAATCTTCGGCACCAAAAAGAGCGCCAATACCCGCAAAGCGCTCCGCTTTTTTGCCGAACGCCGCGTAAAGACGCATTTCGTGGACCTTGCCGAACGTGCCGCATCGCTGGGCGAGCTCAAGCGATTCACGCAGAAGTTCGGCGTGGACGCCATTCTCGATCGCGAGTGCAAGCTGTTCGCCGAACTCGGCCTCCGTACCGCGCTCTACGGCGAAGAGAAGTGGCTGTCGATTCTGGCCGACGAACCGTTGCTGCTCAAGCAGCCGCTGGTGCGTTTGCAGAACAAGCTGTGCGTGGGGGTGGACGAAAAGCTGTTCAAGGAGTGGATAGGTTGACCGCTGGGATGGGTTGAGCTGTTTGGTCCGGCGGTTCACGGGTTGCGGATCCAGCCCTCAGGGGGAAGAACGCAAGGTCAGAGGCAACAGCGTGGTTCCGTCCACTTGAACCGCAACCGCAACTGCAGTTCCCAGTGATCCAAACCGCGCTCTCACCTGTGCTCTTGCTTTCTCTTCCCTGAGGGCTAAATCCGTCGGCCAGTAGGTCGACGGACCAATCAGACCGCGATTGCCGTCGCCGCCCCCGTCATCAACAACTCAACTGAGCACCCATGCTCTCTCCAATCGTCGCCGGCGTCTGGCGTATGGCGTCGTGGAACTGGTCGCCGCAGCAGCGTGTGCGCTGGATCGAGCAATGTCTCGAGCTCGGCGTTTCCAGCTTCGACCACGCTGACATTTATGGCGGGTACACGGTCGAGTCGCTCTTTGGCGACGCGCTGGCGTTGGCCCTAGGGCTGCGTGCGCGCCTGCAACTGGTTACCAAGTGCGGCATTCAGCTCTTGGCGCCGTCGCGTCCGGATACGCGCATCAAGCATTACGACACGTCGGCGCGGCACATCGTGCGGAGCGTCGAGAACAGCCTGACCGCGCTGCGCAGTGACCACATCGAGCGGCTGTTGCTGCACCGTCCCGATGCGCTGCTCGATGCCGACGACGTGGCGGGGGCCTTCGAGTCACTGCACGCGTCGGGGAAAGTGCAGCAGTTCGGCGTCTCGAACTTCAGCGTATCGCAGTTCGAGTTGTTGCACGCGCGATTTCCGCTGGTCACGAATCAGATCGAGTGGCATCCGCTGCATCACGCGCCACTCAATGACGGCACCCTCGATCAGGCGCAGCGACTGCGCGCGCACCCCATGATCTGGTCACCGCTCGCTGGCGGGTCGCTCTTCACCAGCGATGCCCCCGACGCGGTGCGGGTGCGCGAGACGCTGACGCGCATTGGCGCGACGCACGGCGTGAGCGCCGCCACGATCGCGTTTGCGTGGATCATGCGACACCCCAGCAAGCCACATCCCATTACCGGCTCGCGTCGTATCGAGGCGATGCACGAAGCGGTCGACGCTCAACGTGTCACGCTCGACGCGCAGGAATGGACCGAGATACTGACCGCCGCCACCGGCAAAGAGGTGCCATGATGCGACGTCACCGACCGCGGACGATACGCTTGGTCGCCACGGCGGCAACGGCGATGGCCGCTGCCACATCGCTCTCGGCGCAGCAGGCGCCGTTGGGGGGATGGCCACAACACTCCCGCGCGCGCCCCGCACCGCCGGTGGTCACGCCCGGTCCGTATGCGAGTGTGCTGCCGCCGCGCGATGCCGTGGTCCTGTTTGACGGATCGTCGCTGTCGTCGTGGATGATGAGCGACAGCACGCCGGCCAAGTGGCGACTGGTAGACGGGGCCTTCGAGGTGGTACCAGGCACCGGTACCATGGTCACGCGCGGCTCGTTCGGCGACGTGCAGCTGCACATCGAATTCATGAGCCCCAACCCGCCGCGCGGTGTCGATCAGGATCGCGGCAACAGCGGCGTGTTCTTCGGGGGTGGTCGCTACGAGGTGCAGGTGCTCGACTCGTATCGCAATCCCACGTACGCGGATGGACAGGCCGCAAGTTTGTATGGACAGTTCCCGCCGCTCGTGAACGCGAGCCGTCCGCCCGGTGAATGGCAGACGTACGACATCACGTATCACCGTCCGCGCTTCAGTCCCTCCGGGAAAGTGCTGCGGCCTGCGGTGTTCACGGTGGTGCACAACGGCGTGCTGGTGCAGGATGCGCGCGCGATCATCGGCCCCACGGCCAACGGCTCGCGTCCACCATACGAAAAGCACGAAGACCGGCTGCCGCTCATGCTGCAGGACCATGAGCATCCGGTACGCTTCCGCAATGTGTGGCTGCGCCATCTCGAGGCGCTGCCCCAGGAAACGGAGCAGTACCGTACGCCGCAGGGTGATGTGTTCCGTTCGCTCGTCGATACCGACGCCATTGTCGCGGCGCGCGCGGCGCTCAACGGCCACTATCGCGACGTCCAGAAAGTCATGGCCCTCGGCGTGGCGCAGTCTGGCGCCCGACAGTTTCGCGAGGCGATCGCCACGTTGACGCGCGGCCTTGCGGCGTTGCCCGCGACCGGTCGCAACGCCAAGGACGAAGCGATGCTGCTGCGCTGGCGCGGGCACCGCTACCTCTCGGTGCGCGAGTTTGCCAAGGCCGACGCCGACCTCACGCGCGGGCTGGCGCTCGACAGTAGCAATTACGGCATCCTGTTCCACCTTGGTGTGCTGCGCTTCCATGCGGGGCGCTTTGCCGAGGCGGCGGCGTTGTTTGCGCGGGCGCAGCCAATTGCGCCTGATGGTGGCGAACGCGCGGGGAGCACCGACTGGTTGTACATGTCGCTCTCGCGCGCGGGACGCGTGGCCGAGGCAAAGGCGATGCTCGACAAGCGTATCGATCAGCAGCCCGATCCCAAGCCGGCGCCGCCGGGCTACGCGTATGTCTCGCGTTTGCGTCTGTACCGCGGCGAAATCACGCCGGCACAGCTCATTCCCGACGGCGAAGTCGACGAGGTGAACATCTCCACGCTCTCCTACGGACTCGGCAACTGGTACATGGTGCAGGGCGACACGGCCAACGCACGTCGCGCGTGGGAGCGTGCGGTGCAGAGCGGTGGGTGGCCGGGTTTTGGCTTCAACGTGGCCGAGGCGGAGCTGAGGCGGCTATCGGTGAGGGCGCGCCGCTAGCGCTGCTGCTTGGCTGAGCGGGTTTGAATTGCTCTCACGGAGGCAGGGAGGGCCGGAGAGCAGTTCAACGGAGTCAGCCCCTCCACAACATCACCAGAAACGTCAGGCGCTACGCGAGTTCGCCAGCAGCGTTGCCGGCACGCCAATGACGTAGCCAATCACGAGCAGCGTCGGCGCAATGACATCGCCACCGCGCCAGAGATCGGCGTAGCCAAGGAGCAATACGGCCGCCGTGATGGCGCCGGCGAGGCGCGTGTTGCGGTCGAGGGCCATGGGTCAGAGCTCCGTGGCCAGTTCGCGCACCGGCACCGGGTCGAGCGTGAACTCGTTCACCTGAAACGACACCGCCACCGCGTCGCGCGGGAGCAGGGCGCGCACACGCCACTCCGTGTCGGAGACGCGCGTGAGCTGAGTGGGTTCAAAGGGAACGACGTGCGCTTCGTTGGCCCGTTCGTCGCGCATGGCGTGGCGAACCTGGACGGCGCGCACGTCACGGCCATGCACGACGTACTCCACCACCTTCATGGTGTCGAGCAGGCGGCCGTGCATCATGGCCACTAGGGAGTCGGCGCCGCGCACGGGGACAGCGCTGTCGCCCAGAACCATGGCCGACGGCTGCACGCGGGCGGAGATCTCCCGCTGCTCGCCGTGCCGCACCGTCACGGCCATCATGAGGGTGGCGGTGAGCAAGACACCGCCAAGGCCGGTAAGCGAGCCACGCCGGCGCCAGCGTGACGCGTGCTGGGTACGCGGCGCCGAGAGCCGGTGCGGGGCCGGGAGTGCGCGGACGGCCGCCATGATGCGCGTGCGCGCTTCGGGGCGCGACGTGACCGGCTCCCGCAAGGCGTGTACGAACCACGTGGGGGGCGTGCCGTCGTGGTCGGGGGAAAAGCCGCCGGACTTCATGAAGGCAGGTGCTCCGTAAGCAGGGTGCGGAGACGTTGGCAGGCGCGCTGCACGCGCATCTTGAGCGCGGACACCCCAACGCCGGTAATGACCGACATCTCTTCGTAACTGAGTTCTTCGGTGAAGCGCAGCGCGATCGCCTCGCGCGCTTCGGGGCCGAGATGGGCCAGCGCGTGGGCCAGCTCGGCGCGCCGGTCGAACTGTTCGTCCGACGGCGAGACGGCCAACGACGCGGTGTGCGTCTCGGGGTCGAGGGCCACGTAGCGGGCGTTCTTGGTGGCGCGCGTGCGGCACTGGTTGACCAGAATGCGCATGAGCCAGCCGCCGAACTTGTCTCGTTCGTGGTAGTTGCCCAAGTGCCGGTACGCGCGCACGAAGGCGTCCTGCACCACGTCCTCGGCGTCGTCCGAGTCGGCCAGCAGGTGCGTGGCCATGCGCAGGCAGCGCGCGTGATAGCGATCGACCAGGACGCCAAAGGCGTCGGTCTGACCGGCCAGCACGCGGCGCACCAGGAGCGCGTCGGGAGGGGAATCGGGTTGAGTCACGCCACCCAACCCGGGGAAATCCGGAATCGTCACATGGGGTCAGACAGCGGCGGGGACCAGGAAGGTTGCAGCGGTGCGGCGGTTTGGCGAGCTCTGAGCATTGAGTTGGGGTTTTGCGTGTTGGGTCGGATCTTGCCGAACGCAGCACCCAGAACGCCGACCCCAAGCCCACGGCGGGCCCGCCGAGAAAACGGGCACACGCCGGCCCCCACTTACTGCCCCCCAGTTACTGCCCGCCACTTACTGCGCGCCTAGCGCGCGCCGAATCAGTGGCTCCACGATGCTGGCCATGATGCGGTAGCCCGCCTCGGTGGGGTGCACGCCGTCGGCGGCGAGCGCTGTGCTCAGTCCCTGTCGTTGGTCAGCCATGGCGCTGTGGTAGTCCACGAAGGTGGCGCCGCGCGCGGCGGCGTAGTCGCGCAGCCAGCGGTTGATGGCGATGATCTTGGGGGCCGGCTGCAGACCGGGCTTCCACGGGTAGTCGTACACGGGGAGAATGCTGCTGAGGAGTACCACGATGCCGTTGGCCTGAGCCAACTCGGCCATGGCGGCGAGGTTGTCCTGAATTTCCTCGAGGGAGGCAGGGCCGGTGTTGCCGGCAAGGTCGTTCGTCCCGGCGAGAATGACGACGGCGGCGGGCTTGAGGGCCACGACATCCTGCCGGAAACGCAGCAGCATCTGCGCGGTCGTCTGGCCGCTGATGCCGCGTCCCACGTAGGGGCGGCCCGGGAACATGGTGGCGAACCGCGGAGCCCATCCTTCGGTGATGGAGTTGCCGAAGAACACCACGCGTTGTTCACCGGGCCGCGCCGGAGCCAAGGCGGCGTTGGCCGCGCGGTATCGGGCTAGGCCGGCGAACTCGGCGGCAGACAGTTGCTGTGACAACAATATCCTCGCCGACAGGAAGGACGCGGACCCGGCGGCGCACAGCAAGGCGGCGATGGTTCGCCGAATAAGCGGGGCTACCTCTCGTGTGCACATGCGTCATTCTGCAGCGCCAACCCGACGCTCACAAGCGAGGAAGGTCGCTAGTGCGTGTTGCGCCTGCCCGATGTATGTTAGTCCGGCGTGTCGTACTTGCCATGCGATACGTTGCCCTCCGAGTTATCTACTGTACGTCGAGTGCCGGACGTCCCATAGAGACGGAGCGGCAATGCGTCACAACAATCGAAGGGTGTTGCCGCCGTGGGAACGGTGGTCGCTGCGGCCCCGGTGATGGCCGCGACGCCCGTAGCCTCACACGCCGTGGCGGCGTGCGTGACTGCGGCGAACGCCACAGTACCACCATCACCATCTTCGTGGATTGAATTCTCTCACCTGTCGAAAGGAGCGTAGTGTATGCATGGTCTGGTAAAGCGAGGTGTGGTGGTCGCCGCCGTGTTGGCGGTAGCCGTGGCGTGTGCCGACAAGGCGACCGACGCCGATGATCTTGGGCTGGTGGGGTCCTTCCTCGTTGGTCCGCAAGTGGCGCCGCAGCAAGGCCGCGTCATTGCATCGAAGACTTCGGAAACGGTGACGGTGACAGCGAATTGCATGGCTGGCAATCAGATCGATGTCGCCGTGGACAAATGGGTGATCGACGTCAAAAAGAACAGCGAGGTCACCTTCTTGCTCTCCTCCACGAGTAGGCCGGCGCCGACCGTGACGGTAGTCCCGAAGTCCGCCGCGGACTGGCCCTTCACCGATGGCGCGCTGCTCAGGCCGGGCAAGGGGGGCGGAAAGGGCCCCGGCAATGGCAAGGGCAAGGTGAAAGGCGCCAACGGAAAGTACCACTACAACCTGCGTGTGGCGTGCAGCGTGGGCACCGGCAAGGATTCCACTCGCGTGGTCATCGATCCCGACATCTTCGTCGACTGATCGCCCGCTAGTCTGGTTGTCGCGGTTCCTGCTGTTCTGTTTCCCCGTAAGTCCACTCGTTCTGCATGAGCGTACCGCCGGACCAACCAACTCGTATCGGCCCCTACGACATCATCCAGCTCCTCGGTGAGGGCGGCATGGGCGTCGTATACGAAGCCGAAGAGACGGCACCGGTCCGGCGGCGCGTTGCGCTCAAGCTCGTGCGCGCCGGGCTCGACGACACGCACGAAGTGTTGGCCCGCTTCGATGCGGAACGGCGGGCACTCGCCGTGATGAATCACCCCGGCATTGCGCGCGTGTTGCATGCCGGGAGCTCGGAACAGGGCGAGCCATATTTCGCCATGGAACTCGTGCGCGGATTGCCGCTCACCGAGTTTTGTGATACGCGCCGGTTGGCGGTGCGTGACCGCTTGCTGCTCTTTATCGGCATCTGCGAAGCGGTGCAGCATGCGCACCAAAAGGGCGTCATTCACCGCGACCTCAAGCCGTCGAACATTCTCGTCACCGACGAGGAAGGGCCTCCCCAGCCCAAGATCATCGACTTCGGGATCGCGAAGGCGCTGGGGCCGCAGTCTGAGCAGTCCGCCAAAACGTTGGTCGGCCTTGCCATGGGCACCGTGGCGTACATGAGCCCCGAGCAGGCCAGCACCACCGCCATCGACGTCGATACGCGCGCCGACATCTACTCGCTTGGCGTCATCTTGTACGAGCTGCTCGTCGGGGACTTGCCGGTCGATCCCGTCGAGGTGGGGCTGTACGAATTTCTCGCGAGCCTCGGCAACGGCGAGACATCGCCGTCTTCGCCCAGCGTGGGACTGTCGACCGCCGTTGCGCGGAGCAACACGATCGCGCAGCGTCGTCGTACGGACGTCCGCAACTTGCGCAAGGAGTTGCGCGGTGATCTCGATTGGATCGTGATGAAGGCCATGCACCCTGATCGTTCGCATCGCTTCGAAACGGCGAGCGCATTCGGCGCCGACCTCAAGCGCCATCTGGCCAATGAGCCCGTCATGGCGCGTCCCCCCAGCACGCGCTATCGCGTGGGCAAGTTCGTGCAGCGCCACAAGGCCGGGGTCGTCACGGCTGGCGTAGCGTCGGCGCTGGTGGTGGTCAGCTCCATCGTGGCCACCGTCGGCTTTGTGCAGGCGAGCCGCGCGGAGAAGCGTGCCGAACGTGACGCCGAAGCCGCCAAACAGGTGACCGACTTCATGGTCGATCTGTTCCGCCAGTCTGATCCCAGGGTGTCGCGTCGTGGTAGCGTCACGGCGCAGGCCATCCTCGAACAGGGCATCAAGCGGGTCACCACCGACCTGGCCGCGCAGCCGTTGTTGCAGTCGCGGCTCATGCAGACCATGGGCAGCGTGCAAACGGCGCTGGGCCGCTTTCCGGAAGCGCGCGCGATGCTGCAGGATGTGCTGCAAACGCGCGAGCGTCTGCTGGGGCCCGATGATGTGCTGGTGGGCGAAACGCTGAACTCTCTGGGCGAACTCACGCGCGATTTTGGTGAACTCGACGACGCCGAGCGGTATCTCACGCGCGCGCTGACGATTCGTGAGAACGCGTACGGCGCGACGCATGTGGATGTGGGGACCACGCTGTCGATGTTGGCAGCACTGCGCTGGAAGCAGACGCGCTACGCCGAGGCAGAAAGCCTGTACATGCGCGTGCTCGACATCGATGCGAAGGTGCGGACGCCCGACGATCCGCGCGCGCTGCGCGACCTGCGCGGTCTGGCGGCGGTGTATCGGGGGGAAAAGCGCAACGCCAAGTCCGATTCGCTCTGGAAGGTGGTGCTTTGGCGTCAGGAGCGGGCGCTCGGCAGCGAGCATCCGGACGTGGGCACGACGCTGAACAACATTGGCGCCTATGCTTACCTCGACGGCAAGTACGAAGAAGCGGCGGCGTACTACCAGCGCGCGCGCGCCATCTTCGAAAAGGCGTACGGCACCGAGCACCCACTCCCGGTGGGCGTCCTGAACAACGAGGCCGAGGTGCTGTGGAAGCTCAAGCGCTACCGTGATGCCGAGCCGTTGTTCCGGTCGGCGCTGGCAGCGAAGGAGCGATTGTATGCGCCGGAGAATTCGTCGATTGCGGTGTCGCTGAATGGCTTGGCGGGCGTGCTGCGCGACAGCGGCCGTGCGTCCGAGGCGGAGCCGTACTACAGGCGCGCGCTGGCCATCCGTGAAGCGAACAAGAGCACGGCTGACCTGAAGGAGACGCTGCGCGATTACGCGGTGCTGCTCAAAGCAACGAACCGGGCGGCGATGGCGACGCAGTACGAGGAGCGCGCGGCGGCTTTGAAGTAGATTGCCCGCATGTTCTTGCGTCGGATCGTGTATTGGGTGTCGGGCCGCTGCCTGCACTGGTTTTACCGCGAGCATCGGGTTGTTGGCGTCGGGCAGGTGCCGACCAGCGGTCCGGTGCTGCTCATTGGCAACCATCCCAACGATCTACCCGATGTGATCTCGGGGCTGTCTGTGTCGCCCCGTCATCCGCGTTACCTCGCGACGGTATCGGTGACGACGAGCCCAATGGCGCGCCTGATGTACGAGGCGATGGCGGTAATCCCGGTGGCACGGGTCCGCGACGCCCGGACCATGAGGGCTAAAGGGGTCGACCTCGCGGCGGTGAACCAAGCGGCGAACGACACGGTCTCGGCGGCGCTGGCGTCGGGGGAGGTGGTGGCCGTCTTCCCCGAGGGCGGCGTGCACCATGTGCCGCATATTGGGCGACTACGAACGGGTGTCGCCAAGATGATCTTGGGACATCTTGATGCTAGCGCGAAAAACAACGTGACCATCGTGCCCTTTGGTGCCCAATACGAGGCGCCGCGCCGCTGGGGGAGCGACACGGTGACCGCGTTGGGGGAGCCGTGGTCGGCGCGCGCGTGGTTCGAGGCGCAGCCGGCGGAGCATCGAGGACTCTCGGCGCTGACCGACCGGCTGCGCGAATCGCTCCTGTCGGTGACCCGCAATTCGGCCACATGGGACGAAGCGGACACCCGCGACGAGATTGTAGCGGCTGCGTCGGCGGCCGCGGCGCCACATGATCCGCTCGGCGCGTCGCCCGCGATGGTGTCGCATGCGGCTGCGGTTGCCGCCAACGCCCACAGCGGCGGTGTGTGGCCAGAAACCGTTCGGCTCAAAACGGCCTCCCATGCACTGGCCCGTGCCGTGGAGCGGGCCGGCGGCATCGGGACCTCGGCGGTGGACCACGCCCTCCTACTCTACGCGCTCGAGATCCAGGTCGTAACGGCGCCGGTTTCCACTGCGGCACTGTTGGCGGGGGTACCAGCCGCGGCCATCGGCTGGCTGGTGCACGCACCCATCTTGGCCGTGGTGTATACCGTGGCCAAACACACCGCCAAAGACCGCGTGGACTTTGTCCCCAGCTGTTTTGTCCCCGGGTTGTACCTGGTGCTGCTCTGGTGGGTGCTGGTGGGTGTGGTCGCGGCGGTCGGGATGTCTGCGGTGGGCATAGGTGCGTGGTGGGCGCTCCCGTTGCTGGTCTCGTTGCCGCGCCTTGGTGATCTGGCCATAGGATGGCGCCAACGGTTTGCGGGGTGGCGGCTGGTGCGACGGGTCCAGCGCTGGTCGGCAACCGAGCGCGTCGCGCTGGGCGAGGCGGCAACGGTTGTCCGCGAGACCGCCACCCGGTGGACGGCTTTGCCCCGATCGTCCGGCGCCGGGGGCAGGGCGGCCGACCCATTAGAATGATCGCATGACGCTCATCTCCCTTGGCGCCGCCGGAGTCGACTTCGGCGCCTCACAAATCTTCCGCGACATTTCGTTCACCGTGGCCGCCGGCGACCGCTGGGCCATCGTGGGACGCAACGGGACCGGCAAAACGACGCTCGTGCGTCTCTTGACCGGCACGCTGCACCCCACCCGCGGGAACGTGGCGCGGATGCCCGGATTGCGGGTGGCGCTCATGGATCAGCACCGCCGCTTCCCGGACGATCAAAGCCTGTGGGACATCGTCGCCGACGCCTTCGGTGACCTGCGCGCGCTCGAGCACTCGCTCGCCACGCAGGCCGCCAATCTCGAGCACGACCACAGCGAGTCGGCCATGGAGAGATACGGCCGAGACCTGGAGCGCTTCGAGCGCGACGGCGGCTACGAAATGGCGTCGAAGGTCGATGCGATTCTCATGGGTGTCGGATTCGAACCCGAGATGGCCAAGGTCACACGCATTGGCACGCTCAGCGGTGGGGAACGCGGCCGGGTGGCGCTTGCACGGCAGCTCGCGACACCGTCGGATCTGCTCATGCTCGACGAACCCACCAACCACCTCGATCTCGATACCACGGCGTGGCTGGAGCAGTATCTCGCGACCACCGAACGCACGGTCATCTGCATCAGCCACGATCGTGCGTTTCTGAACGCCATGGCCGATCATGTGCTGCACTTCGAGGGTGGCACGGCGTTCGCGTATACCGGCAGCTACGAAAGTTTCGTGCAGCAGCGCGAAGAACGCCGGCTCACGCAGCAGCGGCAGTTCGAAAAGCAGCAGAACAAGATTTCGTCGGAGCTGGACTACATCGCGCGCAACCTCGCCGGCCAGAACACGCGTCAGGCCAAGGGGCGCCGCAAGCTGCTCGCGCGCATGCCGCGTCTGTCGGCGCCCATTGGCGCGGATGGCGTGATGGCGCTGCGTCTCGATGCGGGCAACCGGAGTGGCGATCGCGTCATCGAAGCGAAGAACGTGACCGTCGGTGTGCCTACCCCCGACGGACCGCGCACGCTCGTGAAGAACGTGACCGTCGTGATGGAGCGCAACGAAGTCGTCGCGCTCGTGGGGCCCAACGGTGCGGGCAAGAGCACGCTCATCAAGACCCTGCTTGGCGAAATGCCGCCGCTCGATGGTGAAGTGAAGGTCGGGCCCAGCACGACGGTGGCGTACTACCGCCAGGATGTGGGACACTTGCCCCTCGACAGCACCATCTACGACGCCATTGCCAACGAGCGTCCGCTGTGGGAACGGCGCATGGTGCAGGGGCATCTGGGGCGCTACGGCTTCAGTGGCGACGAAGCGCAGCGCACGATCGGCACGCTCTCCGGTGGCGAGCGCGCGCGCGTGGCCATGGCGCTGCTCACGCTGAGCACCAACAACCTCCTCATTCTCGATGAGCCCACCAATCACCTCGATGTCGAGAGCATCGAAGTGCTCGAAGATGCCGTCGACGGCTACGAAGGCAGTGTGCTCATTGTGAGCCACGATCGTGCCGTGTTGCGCGGGCTGGCGACCCAGGTGTGGGAGCTGCGGCACAACGAGTTGCAGATCTTCCCGGGATCGTTCGTGGAGTGGGAAGCGATGCGGGCCGAACGGTTGACCACCGAAGCCAAGCAGCTGCGCGCCGACGACAAGAAGGGCGCCGAGCGCGCGGTGCGGCAGCGTGAACGCGAGCGCGTCCAGAAGGAGCGTGAGAAAGCGGCCGGAGGCGATCCGCGCAAGCTGCTACGCGCCGCGGAAAAGGCGTTGGCCGACGCCGAACTGCGCGTGGCGACCGTGGAGTCGACGATTGCCGACCTGACCGAGCAGCTCGACACCCCATCCTTGTACGACACCCCCGCCGGTGTGAAGAAGGCGTCGGCGCTGGGGCGTCAGCTCGACGAGGAGCGTGAGCAGCTCGAGGACGCGATGCACGAGTGGAGTGCCGCCGAGGAGTATGTATCCCTGCTGAAGCAGCGATGATCGTGACGTGACCGCCGGGTGAGTGGCACCGGGGTGCAACTTGTGGCCAGACTCGAGCGTAGTAGCCTTCATGCGTTTTTCTCCATGGATTCTGTTGGCCGTGGCGGCAGTCGCCACGGCACCCTGCGCGGGAGCCCAGTCGGCCACGTCGACGCCCCGCCCGTTGCTGCAGCTGTTGGAGGACGCCAGCCGACGGAACCGGCTCCCCGACAGCCTCATCTCGTACAAGGCCAACGTCGAGACGGAAATCGCCATTCTGTTGCGACGCGAAGAGGGCGTCGAAGCGGTGGGCGCCATCGAGCAGGTCGCGAGCCGGTTACGCTGGAACCGCGCGGGTGGCTACGAGCAACGGGTGAACGGATACAGAGCGCAGCAACTTGGCGGCAATGTGTCCATGCTGTCGCTCTTCGAGACGGGGTGGATCAACCCGGTGCTGTACGGCAACCGGTTGCGTGTGCGTCCGCGCACCGACAGTACACGCGCCAACAGCCCCGCGCGCGGCCGCAACGGCGATGCGAGCGACACGCTGCCGGCGGTACATCCGTTGGCCACCGATCGCGACATGTACTACACGTACAGCGGCGGCGACACGATTGTGATCATGCGTGCCGGCGACCGCGTCATTCCCATTGCGCATGTGCGCGTGCAGCCGCGCCCCGATGTGCAGGGCAAAGTGATTCTGTTCGACGGCGAACTGGATCTCGATGCGTCGCGCGGCACGCTGGTGCGGTTGCGCGGGCATTTCCTGCGCACTGGGGCCTCGCGTTCACCGCTGGGGCGCACCCTTGCCGATGCGGTCGCGTTCATCGAGTACGAGCAGGGTGAGCGCTACGGCAGCTATTGGCTGCCGGCCAAGCAGCGTATCGAACTGCAGGCCAACTCCCCGTTGTTCGGTGATGGTCGGGCAGTCATTCGCATCGTGTCGCGATTTTCCGATATGGAAGTGAACGACACGGTGCTCGACGCCGCGACGCTGGCCAAGGCGGACTCGTTGCGTGCCCGTGCCCCTCGTCCGCTCACCTTTGCGCCCACCGATTCGCTTGCGCGCTTCGGTACTTGGCGCAACCAGCTCGGCACGATCACCGAAGGGTTGCACAGCGACGACTTCCAGGACATCGCCCCCGACCGTTGGCGCCCAACGGGTGCGCCTCGCTTCGATCTGGCGGCCCCGCGTCCGGCCGACGTCGTGCACTTCAATCGCGTGGAAGGACTCTATACCGGCGTTGGTGGCAAGCTGTCGCTGCGTGACGTTGCGCCAGGTGTGGTGGTGCGCGGCAACGTCGGGTACGCGTGGGCCGAACAGACGGTGCGTGGTCGCGTGTCGGCAGAGCGCACGCGTGGCCCGTTCACGCTCGAGCTGCGCGGCGGTCGGTCCATGGACCTCACGAACGACTTCCGCACGCCGCTCGACTCGGGCAATACGTTCGCCGCACTGACCTCGCTCGACTCGTACGACTATGTGTCGCGCAACTTCGCCGCGTTGTCGGCGGTCCGGCGCTTTGGCCGCCGCCACTTCATCTTGCGCGGGGACGTGGGGTACGGCGACGATCGCTATCGTCCCTCGCAGTATCTGCGCGGTCCGTTCGGTGGTGACGCGTTCCGCGCGAACCAGGGCGTTACGGAAGGCAGCTACCTGCGGTCGGCGGCGGTGGTGGAGTGGAACCCCGATCTCAACGCCGAAGCGCTCAAGCCCGGCGTGGGCGGACGGTTCTCGTACGAGCGCGGCGACGGCACGTTGTCGTGGCAGCGCACCGAGGCGCGTCTCACGGGGCGTCGTCCGGTCGGGCCTTTTGTGATTCTGGCGCGCGGCGATGTGGGCATGGTGACCGGCGCCCGCATCCCGTCGCAGCAGCTCTTTGAGTTGGGCCGCTTTCAGAACCTGCCATCGTACGAGGACAAGCAGTTTGCCGGCTCCCGTGCCGCAGCGGTGCGCGCGAGTGTGCAATACACGACGCCGTTCCTGCGTCAGCCGATACGTGTGGGGCAGCGCTGGTTCCTTCCGGCCATTGCGCCGGGGTTCAGCGTGGGGGTGCAGAGTGGTTGGGCCGATGCGCCGACTGCGGCCGCGCGTGAGGCGGTGTTGCGACTGGACGCTGGCTACGACCCGCGGAGTCTCGGGTTGCGCGTGCCGGTGGCAACGCCTACCGAGCGCATTCGTGCGAGCATGACGGCGGGATTCCGGTTCTTTGGCAACGCGCTCTTTGTGGGTGCGACGCGTCCGGTGGATCAGGCGGCGCGTTGGCGTACGCTGGTGGGATTGGGGCAGACCTGGTAGGGAGACCACTGGACGCCCTGCGCGCCCGCGGACGGTATGGCTGCCGTCCGCCAACTCGGCGCAAGCCCGCGGCATCACGCCGAGACGGCAGACCGCCGCCACACAGACCGCAGGCGCGCAGTAGTGTCGCGGTAAGGCGAGATGCCTCCGTGCGAGCCGCAAAGGCGCAAAGGGGTCCGCAAAGGGGTCAGAGTCGTTTTGCCGGACCCCTCCAAACACCGGCAAGGGGTCAGAGTCGTTTTCTCACATCGTGTTCTCTCACGCTCGTTGGGCTAGGGCAGACCTGATAGGCGCTGCGGCTGGTTCGCGTGTGGAGCGGCCTTCGTTTGAGCTGACGGCACGAAGGCAACCGAGATACCCAAGGCCACCGAGCCGATTCCGCACGTGCTGCGTTCAGTTTATTGAATGAACAGAACAGCCTCCAACGCGAGACTCGCGTGGCCATACGAGGACCTTGGATGCCTCGGTTGCCTTGGTTGCTTTCGTGCGATCGGTTCCTCGACCTCAGCCCACGCGCGCCGCACCGTGGCCTCCGCGCCTCACATGCCAGCGTGAGAGCCGTTCCAACCCACTAGCCCCTTCCACCGAGCCATGTGAGTTTTCCGAGCATGGACGCCACTACTCATCTGCTGCCCAACCGCCGTGACTTTTCCGGCGACGACCTGATTTTCACGCTCAATGCCGCCGCGCAGCAGCGGGCGGCGACCGGAGCACGTGTCATCAACGCGACCATTGGCGCGCTGTACGACGATCAGGGCACGCTGGTGGTGCTCGATACCGTGATGGAGCAGTGGAAGCAGCTTACGAGCGCGGAGATCGCACCGTACGCGCCCATTGGTGGCGACCCCGCGTTCCTGCTCAACCTCGCGCAGCGGCACTGGCCGTCGCTGACGTCGCTCGGCGCGGGTGTCGCCACGCCGGGCGGTACCGGCGCGCTCGCGCTGACGCTCAAGAACTTGCTCGAGCGCGGCAATACGGTGCTGACGGCCGCACCCTACTGGGGGCCGTACGCCACGCTGGCGATCGAGGCGGGGCAGACGCTCACGACGGTGCCGTATCCCGATGTGCACGTGGGCATCGATCTTGGCGCGTGGGAGGCCGCGTGCCGCGATGTTCTCGATGCGCAGGGGCGGTTGCTGCTGTGGCTCAACGACCCGTGTCACAACCCCACCGGTCGCAGCTTCAGCAAGGCCGATCGCACGGCGCTCATGGATGTGCTGCGCGATGTGTCGAGCCAGGGGCCGGTCACACTCGTGCTCGACCTCGCGTATCTCGACTACGCGCGCAATCCGCAGGAAGTGCGTGACGCGCTCGACGAGTACGCGGCCTTTGCGGCCGAGGGGAACGTGCTCGTGGGTGCGTGCCTGAGTCTGAGCAAGGCGTACACATTGTACGGTGCGCGCGCCGGTGCGCTGGTGTTTCCGTGGACGCACGACAAGGCGCTGCAGGGCGCGCTCATCACAAGCTGCCGCGGCACGTGGAGCAATTGTGCGCGCGGTCCCATGAGTGTGCTCAATCGCATTTCGAAGGACCGCGCGCTGCAAGCGTCGCTCGAGCAGGAGCACGCGCAGTGGCGCACGTTGCTCGCCGAGCGTGCCACGGCGGTAGATGCCGCCCTCAAGGCCGAGGGCTTTCCGGGCGCGGCGTACGACGGCGGGTTTTTTGTCACGCTCGACGGCGGCGCGAGCCCCACGGTCACCGGCGAGCGCATGCAGGCGCACGATGTGTTCGTGGTGCCCATGCCCGAGGGGCTGCGTGTTGGCATCTGCGCCATGAGGGCGGCTGACGCGGGCCGGTTCGCGGGCGCGTACGCGGCGGCGATGCGGGGGTAGTGTTGGTGTTGGGCTGGCAAAAGGCCCCCAAAGGGGTCAGAGTCCTTTCGAGCCCACCATTACTCGGCGCACACACCGGCAAGACCGTCTTCGCGGCGCCCGACTGGTCGGGCACCGGCTTCGGCGCCGTGGTGTCGTGCGCACGGTCCGCGAATCGTTCGTCGCGTTTCCACATGGCGGGATCGGCGATCAGCGCGGTCACCTGCAACCCGGCCAGTGCCGCGCGATTCGCTTCGCAAAGATAGCCCGCGTCGGCGGTGATGAGCGTTGCGCTCGTGCGGAGGGCCGCCAGCGCGTCGACGACGGGGAGCCGCAGTTCTTGTGCGGAGCCGGTGCCATGGGCCTGGGCGTCGACCATGATTGGGTGTTTCGCCTCGACGGCCGCGACGCCGGTAGAGCCTTGGATGACGCCTTTATCCGTCGCCATCTTTGCGCTCTCCCTGTCGGTGCGATTGTTCTTCCGCACCCCGCCCGTCGGCCCGTGGCGATCCGTCGGATGCGTCACCAGCCACGCGCGCAGTTGCTCGGCATCCTTCGTCGGCCGCGCGCCATGCGCCGTTGTCTTGGCGGCGACGTCGGGCTCGAGCTTCTGTGCGTCCGTCGCGCGGCGCCGGTCGAGCAATATCTTGGTGGCGGCTTCCAACTGCTCGGCGCGCTGCGCGGACTCGGCCCGTGTGCCGCTCCGATGGGTGAAGGCGCTGCTCGGCAACTTCACGCCATCGATCGTAACCATGTCGCGTCCGATCAAGCCCAGGCCGTCGCACCCCGCCAGCACCGCCGCAAACACCTGGGCGATGTCGTTGCGCAGCGAGCTCACGAAGTGGGCGATGGTCGGGAAATGGGGCGTGGTCATGCCACACCCCGCCATGAGCGTTACGTGCTCCTCGCACACGCGTTTGGTGGCCCGGCTGCGCACGATGCCTTGGGAATAGGCGAACAGCACCACCTTGCGCCACATGGCCGGCGGGTACGCCGGCGCATCGGTTGCGTAGTCTCGGAACCGGGCGTCGAAGTGGGCGAGATTCCCTTCGTGATCGAGCAGGTGATTCAACGCATGCTCGAACGTACCACGCAGCGGCTGGCGCGCGAGGTCGACGCTCAGAAGCTGCGGATTGGTATCGAGGAGCTTGTTGCGGGCCACGGCGAGAACTCGACAACGGGGCGAAACGACACCACCTTTGACGCAGGACCAACCCGTCGCGTGCCGTCAAGTTCCGTTTCCACATTGGCCTCTTTCGGGACTTATCCTACAACCTCGTTCGGCAGAAGAAAATGGACATTGTCGTCATCGTAACGAACAGCAGGATTACGTTACAACTGACCGAACGGACTGAAGACGTCCTAATTGGAGAGAATCCAAGAGTCCCAAGATTTCCAGATGACACTCTGTGGGAGTCCCCAAACCACCGCTTTCGCCACCGACCCTCCTTGGCAACAACAGAGCACCATCTACTCGTCCGCGGAAAAAGGTACAGCATCATAAGCGAGGGTGTTTCGCTGTCAGCAATCAAGGCGCTTCTGTCAGATGATGAGATCGTGAATCGACTATTCCAGAGAGGCTTTGTTACCGAACGATATCGCGATGAGCAATGAGCCTACCAATCGCATGCAACGGACGCGGATGAGCCGCGCCGCTGATGCGGAGCGTTCGGCAGCTTCCGACTTTCCTGAGACGTCATCGCCTGACTCGTCGCGAAACGAATGACGAGCGTTGGCTCAGCGAGTCCGAGGCGACAGACTTCCTTGTGGGCATGACACGCGTCATGCTGGACCGGGCGTACCGCACGACGGTGCGCGCGACGGACCGGAACGAGCTGTACGCTCCCGTCGTGGCTCGCTCTTGACCTCCTGCCAGCCACGCCGAAGCGTTCGCACCATGTCCCCGCTCCTTGCCTTGCTGGGTGGCCTCGTCATCGGCGGCGCATCGCCGGCCCAGGCGCAGCTGCGCACCTACTCCACCGCCATCCACGCCGAGGCCGTCCTCGCCATCAGCGAGTTTTTCCTCGAGTGGCAACGCCTCTGGCGCGCTAGTGCGTTGGGTCGACGGGCGGCGCCTGGCAGCGATACCGTGCGCGACATGCGGCTCGCGTACCTGCACTGCCACTCGGACGCGACGCTCTGGAAGCGGAAGCCGCCGACGCTTGGCGCCACGGCTGCCTCCGAGCGCCTCGCACGCATTTTCGCAGGGAATCGCATCGTGGAGAGCGAGCACTCCGCCTTCGCCACCTGCCCTTCGTGGATCCTCAGCGACGGCGTGCCCGATGCGCTCGACGAAGGGGAGCAGCGCGACGGCGCGCTCGTCATCGGCCTGCGGCCGGCGGCGCGCGCGGCACGTGAACGTCTCGTGCGCACGCTCGACAGTGCCGCCGCGCACCTGCCGGGCTCGGGCTTTCTCGCCGGGCAGCTCGTGCGCTTTCAGGTCGAACACGGCGACATCGACGGCGCCGCCCGCGCCGCCCGCGCCTGTCGGGCCGAACACTGGTGGTGCCTTGCGCTCACCGGCTATGTGCTCGACATGCACGGCGCATCGCTCCAATCGGAGGCGACCTATCGCGCGATGCACGAGGCCATGCGTGAGTCGGTCGACTCGACCAAGCACTGCGAGTGGGACGACGTGCGCGATCTCCTCACCGTCGACGAACGGGACGCGTACCGGACGCCGTTGTGCGCTGATCGGTCCGCGACGCGCGACACGTTCTGGTGGCTCGCCGATCCGCTCTGGCGCGAGACGGGCAACGCGCGCTGGGTGGCCCATCAGTCGCGTCGCGTCGACATCGCGCTGCGTCGCGCCCTCGACGCGGACGAACGCTATGCCTGGGACGACGCACGGGGTGGTGACGCGCTGGCGCGCCACCTGCTGCGCTACGGGTGGCCGAGTTACACGTGGTGGGATGGCCGGGACACCGATGACGCGCACTCCCAGTGGCTCGAGGCGCGCGGCGCGCTACGAGTGCCGCCGTATACCACCTTCGAGTACTCCGTCGATCGCGTACACCTCGTCCCCACCTGGCGTGCGGTCGTCGCGCCGTTGGCCGCGCGCGAAGCCGATTGGGAGCTGGCGCAGGTAGCGGCCGATGGCAGCCCTGATCCAGGATGGTGGGCGGCGGAACTGCTGCGCACACCGCGCCGACTCGTGCAACTTCCTGAAGGGCAGATGGCGCTCTTCCGGCGGGAGACGCACATTGCCGCTGCTACCGCGCATCGCCTGCGTCAGCCGCTGCTACGACAGGGCAATCCCACATTCGACGTGATGCTGCTCGCGTCGGCCACGCCCGGCGCAGCCGATACCCTCGCTCGCCGTAGCGCAAAGAGCGATGCCACCGTCGTCCTGCGCGGCACACTGTCTGGCACGCCGACGCTGCTCGCCGTCGAAGCCCTCGGTGAGGGCGCCTCGCGCGTCGATGCCCGTACGCGGTTCGCCGTGCAGCCGCCGCCGATGCTGCGCACGATGGTGCCTGGTGAGGTCGCCATCTCCGACGTGGCGGTACTCGATCCGTCATCGCTCGAGGCATCACGACGCGTGGCCGGAGCGGCGCTCCCCAGCGACGACATGCTCGATCATCTCCTCGGGAGCCTGTCGCTCGATCGGAGCACGCGGCGGGTGGCCCTTTACTGGGAGACGTACGGCATTGCGTCGGGCGATAGCGTCAACGTGAGCGTGCGTGTGCAAGGCGACGCCGATGTCGGCGTGATGCGACGACTCGGCGTTGCCCTGAATGTCGCGAGTGATCCCAATCGCACACTTGGCATCAGTTGGACCGAACCGAATCCGCAGTATCAGACACGCACCCTCGCCGGCCCCATCCCCGTGCAGCAGCGCAGCATCCTGCTCAACCTCGCGCAGCTCGCCCCCGGGCCGTACGTGATGCAGGTGAGCGTGCAGCGCCCCGGCGGTCGCGAGGTGACGAGCCAGCGGCGTCTGGTGCTGCTGCCATGATCATGCGCGCGCTCACCCTCGTGGCGCTGTCGCTCCTCGCAAGCAGCGTTTCGGCCGCGCAGTCGACCCGCCGAAGTGGCGGTGGCGCCGGTGGGGTCGGCGCCGGCGGCATGGCTCCGCGCCCTCCCGGCAGCAGACCGACGTTGCCACCGTCCCGCTCGCCGTTCTTCGAAGACGTAGGAACCGTCGAGCGGGAGCGGGTGAGCCTGAGCTTCCCTCCGCCACGGCTGATGTCGCGCAACACGAGCGACACCGTCGGATTCTATGCGTGGCGCGTGACCATTCCGGCGCCTGATCCATTCAGCATGGTGCTCATCGCCGACACGGCCCTGCGCACCACATCACTCAAGGAGATCGCGCGCGCGAGTTCGCTGCGCCTCTGCCCCGACGGCATGTCGATCGGCATGCGCGAGTGTCGAACGTCGATCGCGGCACGGATAGACGTGCGACGCGGCAGCATCGTGGCCGTCGTGACGGATACCGCCATCATTGCGCGGCTGCGAAGCTCACGGCCCCTTTACTACGTCCGCAGCAGCATCGCGCCGCGTGGCCGCGTGGATGAAGTCGAAGTGCTGTGGCGCTTCATGGACTGGCAGTAGCGCGCCGCTGCCAGCGTCGTGTCCATGGTGCATTGGCAAGTGCGTAACCAGAGCCACGCATGAGCACGTTATCGGGATCGTCGCTGGCCACTCGTTTCTGTGAGGGTCAGGTACACGGCAGACTCGGTAGTAGAGATCCCAACCGTCACACCTACCCAACTTGTCGTGAACGGTTCATCGCCCGTCATCCAGCGAGCAATTGCTGCAGCCAGCGTGTTGTACAGCGCACTTTGCAGCCTTACGGATGAGTTCAGCGGTTGACGCGGCGTAATGCGTCAATCCGCTGGAACGCCGGGACAGAAACGGCTTGCCGCCAATGGAACGAACGGGCATAGCAGCAAGCACGGATGAAACAAACTGACGCATAGCAAAAGTGGTCAAGCAAAGCGCACGATAACACGCGCCGAAAGAACAGCAACAGGGGAGTGGCGCACCCCGAAAAAACATGCTGCGCCTTGTACCGAAAACCGAAAGAACAAGCCCTTGCGATGCGAAAGACGAACCAGCCCGGTGCAACAAGAAAAATGGGCCCTTCCGGGTTTGGAGTGGGTTCCCGCCGCCGCGGGGCTCGAAGTCCAGCCCACCGCAGTGCAAGGAGATCGCTATCTTGAACGGCCCTCGGTTGCGGTAACCACGAGCGCTGGTCTTGATCCACTGGATCTTCGCATTCAGCCCCTCGGTCACCGCGCTGGTGATCCGGTGCTTCAGGTACGTCAGGATGTTCTTGAGATGGCCTGCAGTATGCGGGCCACCTGCTTCATGGACTCGAGGCGCGATCGCATCGCCCAGCCATACCAGCGGCGAAAGCACGTGCGCGCGGCGCCCACGTAGGTGACCTCCCGTACGTGGCGGAGATTTTCCATACATGGCCCACGCGCGCGCCGTCGGCAGCGTGCTGTTGCGCAGCGCGGCGAAGTCGCGCCAGGCCTTCGCCGAGAAGGTGGCCGGGTTCTTGCGCCAGGCATACCTGGTGCGCGTAAGCGGAGACGTCCCTGCCGCCGCCAATGCCCGGTGTTCCTGCTTGCGCACCGTATCGACGGCGGTGAGCACGTGCTGCATCACAGGGAACGTGTCGAACACGATTGTGCGATGGGCGTCCGGCACGTGGGCCGGGAGCGTCCTGCGATAGGGCTCCCACATGTCCACCGCGACGGCGGTGCTGCCCGTGCGTTGTGCCTCGCTCAGCCCCGCGAAGAAGGGCGCCAGACTGACGGCTGGCCGATCGTCGGCGACGTGCAGAATCCGGGCTGCATCTAGGTCGACCACGACGCTCACAGACTGATGGCGCTTCACGAAACGCGTCTCGTCGATGCCGAGATGCGGCACCACCGCCGGCTGCCGACAGGCGAGGGCGCGCCGCACCGCCCGCGCCATGATTCCACGCGCTTCGTCCCACGACAGCCCTAGGCGCCGTGCCACGGCCGTCTGCGTGGCCCCGTGCGTGCAGCACTGTCCGAAACGGACAGGTGTCCACGTGGCGCCAGCGTCGCTCGACGTGATCGTGGATCGGACTCGGGGCCGCGCACTCGGGACAGCCGAACGGCGTCTCCGGCACCGCGGCGACCCAGACCTCCACCCCACCGGCTTCCATTCGTCACCCGACCTGCTCGACCTGCCATGGGGCCTCGAGCGTCGGAATCGCCTGAGACAGCGCCTGATCGTCCACCTCGCCTTCTGGCCGAAGCCCGTCGCCAGACGCTACCCACCCACTCGACTTCCTGAAGAGCCTCTTCTGTCATGCCGATGCTGAGGGTTCGTGAAGACCGCGACGGGCGACGACCGTAGCGCGCGAAACCGAGCACGTGTAGCGCTCGAGCGTAGATTCTCCTCGTGCCCAGCATTCTCCTGTTTTTCTTGATCACGGCGAGCGTCGCCGCGATGCCGGGCGCCGCACGCGCGCAGTCGACCGCAGACGAGAAGGCTGTCATCGCCCTCGCTGATTCCGCCCTCGCCGCCATAAGCCGAGGGGACGCGGCGGCCTTCACGGAACTGATGATTCCCGAGGCGATGCTGTATTCCACGTGCACGCGGGGAGGCGTCACCATCTGCTGGGCACGCATTCGCCAGGCGCAGCGTGAAGCGGACCGCAGCGGTGTGGTGGAGCGCGGCTATACGCGGGGACTATTGGTGTGGGCTGCCGTCCCATAGACGCTGCCGATTGGTCCCCGCCGGTATCGTCCCCCCACGGTGACCGCCGCTCGCACGGCAGTCACGGCGCCCGAGCGAGAGGGAGGGCACGGTGCCACCCCCAGGCGGCGCTGGCGAGATCGGAGATCGCACCACATGCTCGGCTGATCGTCGACCCACCCCGATCGGAATTCCTGTCCCGGCATGGCGACCATGCTCCTCGACCGCACGATCGTCGGACCGATCGATCGTGCACTGCTGGTGGCATTCGCGGGCCAGGAATCACTCTTGCTGACCGATCCGAACGGATTCGTGATCGACTCACTCGCCGTGCCCGTGCTGCGTCGTCGCGGGATCCCGGACGACGTCGAGGAGCGCATGCGTGCCGAAGGCACGATGGAAGCCGCATGGCCCATTGCCTCCTACCAGCTCGCTTCCGAGCGACTGGCGAACGGTCATGTCGCGATCATGCACGCGGAGATGCCGTTCAAGGATCTTCCGTTCCTGAGGGAAGTCTTCGTCAGTCTGCTGTCCCTTGATCGCAAACGCGCCTGCGTTGGCTCGCCTCGTGCCCTCCCTCGCTCCCTGGAGTGGTGTGGTGACCGCGTGACGTGCGCTTGCGGCTCCAGCGTGGCCCGAGCGTGCGCGGCGCTCCCGAGGCGTCGACCGTGTGATCGGACTGCGGCGGCGCGGTCATCGCACGCTCCGAGCCGCGCATCCGGCGCTGACCACCACAGACGGGTTTGTTGCGTGCGGTCGACACATTGTTGCGCGACCTCCTCGAGTTCTTCGAGCGACGGCATCACAACCTGTGCCCGGTGGCGCTGAAGCTCCTGCACAACAACGACATTTGGGCGCGCTGCGGCATCGGCCATTCTACCCGGCTCTCTGGCGCGAAATCTGCTGCTGGTTGGCCCGGACTGAGCGTCCTACGTCACGTTTCCACTTCAATCCCCGTCACAATGCGCTTTCCACTCGCCTCGCTCGCGCTCGCGCTGATGCTGGCTCCCGGCGTCCTCGAAGCGCAGGGCGGCTTCTTCACCTCGTCGCCGGATGGCGGCGGCGTTCGGATTCGTCGGCAAGGCTCGGAGAATGAGGTGCTGTACGGCGTCGGCGCGTGCCGGCCCGGCAACGGGTGCCAGTCATCGTCGAACGAGTCGGGATTCCACAACAACACGCGCGCCATCTCGATCGGCTACGACGCGGACCTCAGCACCATGTCGTTCTTCTGGAACCCGACGGGATCGTTGCTCGCCTCGTACGTCCTGAACACGGGCGGCAGTTCGTTCACCGCGTTGCACTTCAATGTGCGCGGCCGCAACGCCCTCGAGTTCGTCCGCCTCGAGAACGTTCTCCTCAATGGGGTGGCAGTCCCGGGACTCTCGAATTTCCTTTCGACGGGTGTCGATAGCTACTTCGCGTTCTCCGGTATTGACGCCAGCAACGACTTCACGATCACTGGCGACCTCACCTTCGGTGACTTCTCGACCGTGTCGTCCGAGGGGCAGCGCTTCGGCTTCTCCTACGGCAACTGCACGGCCGCGTCGGGGACCGCGTGCGTCGCTCTCCCGGCATCGACGGTGCCGGAGCCGTCTACACTGGCGCTCGTGGCAGTCGGTCTTGGTGGCCTCGTTGGTGCTGGTCGGCGCCGCCGGCACGAAGGTTGTGCCTGACTCTCGTGCGATCACTGCGTTGACGGACGGCATGCGAGTGGCTGTCGGACCGGGCGCCCCTGCCTCATAAGGCAGGGGCGCCTTTTTTTGCGTCACGAGATGATCGCCATCGGTCACGTAGTCCGACCGACCACGCCAACACCGACGCACGGATACAACACCGAGTGTCGTATCGTCGCGTCAGTTTCCAGGCGGTGTGGCAGTGCCAGACCACTACTCCGCTCGGCTGTGCAGACTGGACGTTTTCTGGAAGTTGTCTTCTCACAAGTGGTTCTGTCCTCGGCCACTCCTACGCCCCGCGCTCGGCGAGCCGAAGCACCGACATGGCACGTGCTGTGCTGGGGGTATCACAGTGTGACAAACGTTACACTGCGGGACAGAGCTCACCCAGCGAGGCTCCGAGTGAGTCAGTCCTTTCGGCCCCACTGAATACGAGGAGTAGACAAGATGAGCAGGAGTATTTTCCGGACCGCCATTCTCCCCCTCGCTGGAATCGCGCTCGCCGCGTGTGCCAGCGACGCACCGGTGTCGCCGGACCTCGATCTCGCCGGTCCGGCGCTCACCGTCTCCGGAAACATGGGCCTCAACGCGGTCACCAACGCCGCCAGTGTCGGCACGGGCGACAACGCCGTGATCGGTGTTGGCCCCTCCCGGCCGAATGCAATTCAGGTCCGCTTTGCCAACAACTCGCAGTGGTGCCGGTCGAACGGCGCAGGCGACGACCCGGGGGCCGGAAGCATTCGCGCGATCTACCAGGACGCGAACGACAAGCCCGCGGCGGTGGCGTACAAGGGCACCGCGCTCAAGGTGTACAGCCGTATCGCCGGCGTCGACCACCCTTTTGTCTGCCAGAACCTGAACGCGAAAGTTGGGGGCGACGATCTCCCCCTCGGCAGTTTCGTTCTTCCGGCTACGGCCCCTGGCGGGGGTGGCACGGCCGCCGTGTACGTCGTGCAAAACGAGACCAACGGACGCGTCGAGTTTCGGCGAGGCAGCACGACCGGGCTCATCATCGGTCGGACGAATGGTGCTGGCGACGACGGCAAGCTTATCGCCGGCTGGAAGGGCTCCGACGGCCAGCCCTACGCCCTCATTGGCCAAGGCAACGATACCAACGGAAAGTACCTCGTCGTTACTCCGACCTTCGTCAACGTTGGCATCTTCCCCGTGGCCACGGTCGGCCGCGTCGATCACTGAGCGCGTCACGGCAATCCCCGCCACCATGCGGAGGGCCGCCCCATCGGGGCGGCCCTCTCTTCTTCTCTTTCAGAAGATGCCCGCAAGGCCATACGTCTCGACGCCCCGTCAAGCGCTGGTCACCAAATGCCGCGCGTAGCGCTCACTTCTCCTGCGCCGCCTTGTCCAGATTCGACAGCGATCCGGACACTCACAACGGATCGGAATCCCTGAGCGGCGCATCGGGGTCGGCGACGTTGCCGCGGAGCATGCACTTCACGCCCGCCACCGAGATGCCAAGCTTGCGGCGCACATTGATGTCGCGCAGCGACTGGCCGATCCAGCTGTCGGAGCTGGCCATCTCCTGAATGGCGAAGTTGTCGCCCACCGGGAAAAGACTCAGGATTTCGTGACCGATGACGGCTTCCGCGAGGCGCTGTGCGGAATCCCGCTTCGGGAACACCGTCCCCGTCACGCCGAGTTCTCGACCACGCGGGCATGCAGCGCGGAGATCACCTTGACGAGGATCTCCTCGCACTCGGTGCGGTCGCGTACTGGCGGATCCGTGGCGATGCGTAACCGGCCCGGTCCGGGTCCGTGGCGACCGCAGCCGAGCGTCGCATTGCCTCTGGCAGAGCGGCCCACACATCGCACTCGGCGCAATCCTCCACGGGAACTGCTTAGCAGCTGCACGGTGGCCTTATGCGGAGGGGAGCGCATTGAACCACGACGAGATCGGCAATCACGATGGTGATGCATCCCTTCAGCGGCGGTTATCACCCACAGCACACGAAATGGCTTGCCGCCGCAGGTGATCGCCTCGAGGTGGTGGGCAAGTACGTGATGAATGGTGCGGACGTGTCGCCACTCGGCGTGCCGGACTATCTTGCGAGGCCGCCTGTCCCGGTCGTGCCGGCATCATTGCCGTCGGTATGCCTCAGGATTGTGTCCGCCGGCTGGTGCGTCGAGACCAGCTCATGGAACTGACGATCTGTACCGAAAAGGCGTGTTTGCCCGCCTTGGGAACTGCGCGCGGGGCTGAACCCGCCGTGGTGGTGCATTTCACCGATCCTTCGTGTGACACGTCTCGGGTGGCGTGGCTTGAGGTGTACGATCCCGCGTATCGGACACGCGAGGACATCGGGGTGGGCATGACACGCGTCATGCTGGACCGGGCGTACCGCACGACGGTGCGCGCGACGGACCGGAACGAGCTGTACGCTCCCGTCGTGGGCCTGTGGTTTCGGGTCTCGCGTGCCCGCGGGACCGGTGAAGAGCGCGTAGAGGTGGTCATCGCGCGCGACTCGGCATTCGTTCAACCGACATCACGTCGGTGTGTCGTGCAGACGCCGTTAACGCGTCGCTGAGTACGCGGCGTAGCGATTACGGTTGACGGCTCCCGCCGTTGCTCGACCCATAAACGCTTTCGGGTTCGCTGCTCACGCACGTTCCACTACCGGTTTGGCGTTGCTCGGGCGATTACCTCGCGATACACGCGACCCCGGGTCGCTTTTGACGCCACTATCCGTCGGGAGTTCCGCGTGCGGCTCCTCGACTGTGACGGCTTTCGCGTCATGACCGCGGCGAGGTATCCGATGTACATGGATTTCATCTGGTGGGAAATGATCGCGCGCTCGAAACTGTTCGACGCGGTCGCGCCACGAGGATTGGCGCCCACACCCGGTTCGCAGAAACTGACTTGTCGTCGGCCGCTCATCTGGAATCGGGACGTGCCGACCGCGATGGATGAACTGCTCACGCTTGTCGGAGCGTATGGGCCAATGACCCCACCCGACTGGGTCACCGCGCTCTTTGGGCGCGATAAGGAGCTGTTGGCGCGCGGCGCCGGCACCACTGCCGTACACGGACGCGGGAGATAGGTCGGGATTCCCGCCAGGCTCGCCACTCGTGCAAATGGCACCATGCGCGAAGATTTGGTGACACACTGTTCAAGTCGCGCAGCCATGTTGCGGCCATGCCTGCTTGCACTTTCTGCTACCCAGCCTGCACACTATGGCTATGCCTGCGCTTGCCGATCACCGCTGGACCGCCGCCGAAGTCCAAGCGCTCCCTGACGACCCGTTGCAACGGACCGAGTGTGTGGACGGGGTGCTGCTGGTGAGCCCATCGCCGCGCACCGTGCATCAATCGGCGGTCACCGAGTTGACGCTGCTCCTCGGCCCGCTGGTGCGTGCTTCGGGCGTGGGTGCAGTCATGTGTGCTCCGTCCGACTGGGTACTCGATCCGCACACGCTCGTGCAGCCGGATGTCTACGTGACGCCGCTGTTCGACGGGCGTCGTCCGCGCACCGACGACGAACGCGGGCACCCGGTGTTGTTCATCGAAGTGCTGTCACCAGGCACGGCACGTTTCGACCGCGTGGTGAAGCGCGAGCGTTATCTGCGCGCCGGCATCGAATACTGGATTGTCGACCTGGACTCGCGGCTCGTCGAGCGCTGGCTGCCGGGGGAAGACCGGCCGACGATTCACGCGGTGGAGCTGGTGTGGACGCCGGCTGGCGCCAGCGCGCCGCTCGTGATCTCGTTGGAGCCATTCTTTACCGAGGTACTGGGGCCCGTGTAGGTAATACCGACGCGACGCCGTTCACATGCGCCCGTACTTGCGCAGCACCTGCACCAGCCGCGGACCAGAAAGCCCGTTCAGCCGCAGTCCATCCGCGCCAATCATTGTGTCTGCCGCCAACATCGCATTGACCACGGCTTCTTCGGTGGCCTCGATGGTCGCCCGGAAATAGCTATCGAGCATGTCGTTCGGTAGCATGTCGGCGGCTCGCACCGCGGCATCGTCTGCGGTCGCGCGGTTGGCCGTCGAGAACGCGAGGAACAGATCACCTGAGCCGTTGTCTGCGGCGCTGCCAAGCTTGCCCAGTCCCATGCCTGCCCGCTTGGCGATTCGCTCGAGCTGATGTGGCAGCATGGGTGCGTCGGTGGCGATGATGATGATGATCGACCCACGCCCGGTCACTTTGTCGTCATGATTGGCCGGCGCGTCCGGTGTGCCGGCCGGTGTGCATTTCGGCACGCCCTGCAGCCACACACGAGCCGGGCGTTGGTCGAGCGTCGTGCACAACCCGGATTCTCCCTCAAGGTCACGCCCGACGGGCGCGCCCAGCACGGCGAGATCTCCGCCGTAATTGCATTGCACGAGAATGCCCAACGTGTAGTTGCCGCCACCGGGCTTGGGGATGAGACGCGACGACGTCCCGATGCCACCCTTGAATCCGTTGCACCCCATGCCGGTGCCACCACCTACGGCGCCTTCGGTAACGGGGCCCGGTTTTGCGGCATCAAGCGCCGCCCACGCATGCTCGGGCTTTACATGCCCACCGTCGGCATCGTTGAGCAGATCGAACGTTTCTCCCACCACGGGATAGGTGAAGATGAATTGCCGTCCCTGGCGGATCTGCCATTCGATGGCCGCATCACGGACCGTTCCCACCGAGTGCGTCCCGGTGATGAGGATGGGCCCCTCGAGAAAGCCGGATTCCTTCACCCAGTTCGTGCCGGTCATGTCGCCGTTGCCGTTCTGATTGAAAGTGGCGGCCATGACAAAATCCCAGTCACCTTTCGCCCGCGGCAGAATGGCGGTCACCCCGGTGCGCACCGGCCCTTGCCCGCGCACGACCGGACCGGGATTGCCACGAACAATTGTGACATGTCCTACCGCGACGCCGGGCACATCGGTAATGGCGTTGTATACCCCCGGGCGGCCCGGAAAGGGGATGCCCAACGCTCTGCCGCGTGGCTGCGGTGCGGTAGACGGCGCGGATGCCTGCGCATTGGCGACCATCGGCAGCGCAACGCCGAGTGAGAGAAGCGCTACGCGCGCTGAATATGTGAACGACATCATCTGAGTACCATCCTCAACCCTTGAGAAGATCGCCGGTCGCAGATTTCCCACGCCGGTATTCCATTGCACGCGCTGCACGACGCGGGGATATGTTCGCGAGCGCAAGCGTTCAACGACTCCGTTCAACGACTCTGACCCCTTGAAGCCACCCCTTGAAGCCCCCAGCCAAGCTACCGGCATAGCCCCACGCTCGCGAGCACCCTCGACACACCGCACCCTCGGCAGTCCGTTTCCGGGACGCGCCCTCACATTCTGCCTCACCCCGTGCTTCGACTCCGTCCATACCCATCGGTCGCGCTCGTCGCGACACTGATCACGACGCTCCTCGCGATCTCCCCTGTCCGCCGTGCCGGGGCGCAGACGTTTACGCTCACGGTCCCGGCGAACGCCGCCACATCGTCCATTACGGGGCGCGCGTTTGTGTTCGTGTCGCGCACCGATCGCACGGAGCCACGCCTCCAGGCCGGCGCACGCCGTGGCAGCGAGCCGTTCTTTGGCATCGATGTCGAACAGCTCGCGCCCGGTCGCAGCGTGATGATCGACACGACGGTGTTGGGCTATCCGCTGCCGTCGCTCAAGGCATTGCCGCCCGGCGAATACTTCGTGCAAGCGCTGTTGCTGCCGTACACCAGGTTTGCGCGCGCCGACGGCCATACGATCTGGGCGCACATGGATGCGTGGGAAGGACAACGCTTCAACGACGCGCCGGGTTCACTCGTGAGCGCCGTTCAGAAGGTCCGCCTCGATGGTTCCTCGCGCATTGCGCTCTCGCTCGAACGCACGCTGCCGCCAGTTCCCGCGCTCACCGACACCGAATGGGTGCAGCGCTTCCGCATGTCGTCCACCCGCGTGAGCGCATTCTGGAATCACGACATGCCGTTGGGTGCGGTCGTGCTACTGCCCAAGGGCTATGCCCAGAACCCAACCAAGCGGTATCCGGTCGTGTATACGGTGGGGCACTTCAGCGAGCGCGCCCCCTTCGGCTTCACTTTCGATGGATGCGAACGGGAGGAGACGGCCGCCGCGCGTACCGCACGGCTTGCACGGAGTGCGCGCGAGACGGGGTGTGAATTTCAGCAGGCGTGGACCAGCGGCACGGTGCCGGAGTTCATCGCGGTGTTCATTCAGCATCCTACACCGTTCTACGACGACAGTTATGTGCTGAACTCCGCGAACAACGGGCCGTACGGTGACGCGATCACGAAGGAACTGATTCCCGAGATCGATCGCCGGTATCGCACCATCGCGTCGTCGCATGCCCGCCTGCTGACCGGAGGTAGTACCGGCGGCTGGGATGTGCTGGCGTTGCAGATCCACTACCCCGACGTATTCGGCGGCGCGTGGTCGTTGTATCCCGATCAGGTCGACTTCCGTCACTACCAGTTCGGGAACATCTACGCCGATGCCAACGCCTATACGCTGCGCGACAACAGCTGGCTTGCGCCCAAGGAAATTCCGGCCAACCGCTCGCCGGAGGGACTCACGGAGCTGACCATGCGCGAGGAGAACAGCGCGGAACTGGTCATCGCCACCAAGGGACGTTCAGGCGGTCAGTGGGATGGGTGGCAGGCGGCGTGGGCGCCGGTTGGCGCGGACGGATATCCCATGGCGCTGTGGGACAAGCGCACGGGGGTCATTGACCGCACGGTCGCCGAGTCGATGCGCAGTAACGGCTATGATCTGCGCGAGTACCTGGAGCGCAACTGGAGCACCCTCGGCCCCAAGCTGGTGGGCAAGCTGCATGTCGCTGTGGGCGATATGGACAACTACTTCCTGAACCTCGCGGTCTACAAGCTCGAGTCGTTTCTCGAAAGCACCAAGGAGCCCGGGAAGGGGCCGTACTACGGCGGGCGCGTGGACTACGGACGCCCCCTCAAGCCGCACGGCTGGCAGCCGTGGAGCAATCAGGAGCTGCTGCGGCTCATGGAGGCGCAGGTGAAGCGGAATTCTCCGCGCTGACGCTACGCCGTAGTCCGTCCGACTGCATATTGGCGTGATGCCCACGCCCACTCCCCAATCCCGTGACAAGCTCGGTCCGTGGACCGCCACCGCGCTCGTCGTGGGCAATATCATCGGCATTGGCGTGTTCATGCTCCCCGCGTCGCTCGCGCCGTACGGCGCGGGCAGTTTCATGGGGTGGGGGCTCACGCTCATCGGTGCGCTGTGTCTGGCGTGGGTGTTCGCTGTGCTGGCGCGACAGCTCCCGCGCGCCGGCGGCGCGATGGGGATCGTGCGGGTGGCGTTCGGCGGTGACGTCGCCTTCTTGAACGCCTGGGGATACTGGATCGCAACCTGGGTCGCGAACGGCATCATCGTCATCGGGGCCGTCAACTACCTTGGCAGGCTCGTCCCGGCGATCGGCGCGTCGCGGCCCTTGGCGGCCGTCACGGGCGTGGTACTGCTCTGGCTGTTCGCGGGCATCAACCTGCAAGGGCTGCGCACCGCTGGACGGGTGCAACTGGTCACGACCGTGCTCAAGATGTGGCCGTTCATCGCCGCCTTCGCGGTCGTCGTGATCCTGCTTGGCACACAGGGCACCTCGGTGCTGCAGCCTATCGACTACTCGCAGTTCACGCTCGGCGTGGCTGCGACCACCACCACACTCACGCTGTACACGATGCTCGGCATCGAGTGTGCCGCGCTCCCCGCCGACGCAGTCGACAACCCCGAGCGGGTGGTGCCCCTCGCGACCATGGCCGGTACGTTGTTGTCGGGTGCCGTGAACATGGCACTCTGCGTGTCGATTGTGATGTTCATGCCGGCCGCGACGGTCGCCAACTCGTCGGCGCCACTCGTGGACTTCATCGCCCGAGGCATCGGCCCCGTCGCGGCATCGATCGTGTCAGTCGCGGTCGTGATCAGTGCGCTGGGATGCTTGAATGGCTGGATCCTGCTGACCGGTGAGATTCCCACCGGCCTGGCGGAAGCCGGTGAACTGCCTGCGTGGTTCGGCGTGCGCAACGCACGTGGTGCGTCGGTGAACAGTTCCATTGTGAGCCATGCCCTCACGACCGTGCTGATCGTGTTCAACGCCACGTCGGTGATGAGCGACATCTACACCTTCATTGTGCAGTTGGCGACCGCGACGGCGTTGATCCTCTACGTTCTCGTGCCGCTGGCCGCGCTGCGCTTCATGAGGAATGGCTCGGTGCCGCGCAGCAGCGGCCTCACCGTCGCATCGATCGTGGCGCTGCTGTTCGCCGCAGTGGCGATCGTCGGTTCGGGCGCGTCGGTGGTCGCATCGGGAACAGTGATGACACTGGCGGGCTGGCCACTGTACAAACTGATGAAGCGGCGCGCGGTGGCGATGGTGTAATGTCTACCACGCCGGCGCTGCTGCACGACTACTTCAATCGCTCCGCGCGGGACACGCCAGACGAAATCGCGCTCGATATCCCGCCGGGAGTTGGCCGCGCCCATCGCGTCACGCTGACGTATGGAGCGCTGGAGGCGCGTGCCGCCAGCGCGCAGGCACGTCTTGCGGAGCGCGTGCAGGGCGAATCGTTGGTCTCGCTGCTGTTGCCACGCACGAGCGCCGATATGTACGCCATGCAGCTCGGTGTCTTGCGCGCCGGCGCGGCATTTCATTGCATCGATCCGTCGTTCCCCGACGAACGCATCGCGGCGCTGCTCGAGGACGCCGAGCCGGTGGCCGTGGTGACCAATGCGGCGGGCGCGGCTCGCCTCGCGAAGATGCGCATCGCGTCTCAGTTCGTGATCGACGTGGAGTCGCAGCCACTCGAGGAGATGCCCGGCGCGGCGCACGTTGCGCCGTCGTGGCTTACGCCATCGACGCTGGCCTATGTGGTGTACACCTCGGGCACCACGGGCAAGCCGAAAGGAGTGGCGGTCGAACACCGCGCGATCGTGAATCTGGTGGCGTCCGATGGCGATACATTTCGTCTCTCGCCGAGCGATCGCGTGGGGCAGGGATCGTCACATGCGTATGACTCCTCGATCGAGGAGATGTGGATGGCGTGGTCTGCCGGCGCTGCGGTGGTGGTGATGGACGACGCGACGGTCCGTGCGGGACCCGAGCTGACTGCATGGTTGGACCGCGAGCGGTTGACGGTACTCTGCCCGCCACCGACGCTGCTGCGCTCGATGGGGTTGCGCGACGCGGCCGAGCGTTTGCCACGCCTGTCGTTGCTGTATGTGGGCGGCGAAGCGCTGACGCAGGATGTGGTAGAGAGTTGGGCCCCCGGACGCCGTCTGGTAAATGGCTATGGCCCCACGGAGTGCGCGGTGACGACGGTGCGCGCCGAGATCACACCGGGGCAGCCGGTCACCATTGGTACGCCGATCGCGAACGTGCAGGCGTGGGCGCTCGACGACGCACTCGCCGTCGTGCCTGATGGCGTGCAGGGCGAGCTGTGCCTGGGCGGCGCCGCGCTGGCACGCGGATACTGGCGTGACCCCGCCATGACCGCACGCAAGTTCGTCGAGCATCCCACGCTTGGACGGCTCTATCGCACGGGTGACCTCGTGCATCGTGATGCCAACGGCGAATTCACCTGCTACGGCCGCACCGATGCGCAGGTCAAGATCCGCGGCTATCGGGTGGAGCTCGAAGAAATCGAGACGCATCTGTCGCGAGTTGCCGGTGTGCGCGCCGCGGCCTGTCGCGTGGAGCACCATGGACAGCGGCAGCTGCTGGTGGCGTTCCTCGTTGCCAGCGATGCGGCAGCGTTTCCGGACGTGAGCACCGTTCGGGATGCCGTGAGTGCACACCTTCCAGCGGCCCTGGTGCCCTCTCGCTATCTGTTCATCGACGAATTGCCGGTGAGCGTGGGCGGCAAGCTCAATCGCGCGGCGCTGCCGGCGGTGGCGATGTCCGACGTGTCTGATTCCGTCGGCGAGAGCTGGCCGACGCCCGCTGACGTCACCGACGAGACACTGGAAGCATGGATTGGCGCGTCGATGCAGCGTGTGTTGCGGACGACACGCCCCATTGCGCCTGATGCCGACTTCTTCGCGGACCTTGGCGGCGATTCTCTCGCAGCGGCTGAGCTGTCAGCGGCCCTTGGCGAAGCGCCGGAGACGGAAGCGATCACGGTGGCCGATCTGTATGGCGGGCCCACCGTGAGGCAGATTGCCGCGCGCGCGCGCGCGGCGCCGCGTCCATCGCACGAGCGCGCGTTTCGTGAGCGCGAGCGGGGAGCACGACCGTGGCTGGTGACCGCGTTGCAGGCATTGCTGCTGATGTTGCTGGGGGTGGTGGGATCGTGGGCGGGGTTTGCGTTCGTGTTCGACGCGGTGCCTGAGGTGGTGACGACCGTCGGCCTCTGGACCAGCATCGTCGTCGCCCCGTTCGTGGGTCTGGCAGCGGTCTGTGCGTACGGCTTCGCGGCGACCGTACTGGCGATTGTGGTCAAGCGGCTGCTCATCGGGCGCTACGTGCCGATGCGCAGTGCCGTGTGGAGCGAATTCTATTTGCGACACTGGATCGTGATGCGCGCGGTCGGGCTGATCCCGTGGAGGCTCATCGAAGGGACACAATGGCAGCTCGCCGTTTTGCGCGCGCTTGGTGCACGCATTGGCACCGGTGTGCATATCCATCGTGGGGTGCGGCTGGCCGAGGGTGGGTGGGATCTGCTGGATATCGGCGACGACGTGTCGATCGGGCAGGACGCACAGCTGCATCTCGTTGATCTCGACAACCTCGCACTCGTGATTGCGCCGGTCAGCCTCGCGCGCGGCGCGACGCTCGAGGTGCGGAGTAGCGTGGGCAGTGGCGCGCGTGTGGGAGTGGACGCCTGTCTCACGGCGCTCTCGTACTTGCCCGGTGGTTCCACCATCCCTGATGGCGAACGGTGGTCGGGTGTACCGGCGGAACCCGCGGGATACGAGACGCTGCCGCCGCGTTGCACGCCCACACTCGGTACGCGGCAATTCGACGCCACGCTGCTGGGTGCGCGCCTTGTGCTTTCGGTGCTCTTTGCGTTGCCGTACGAGATTGCGGCGTTGGCGCTGGTGGTGTGGTACGGTCTCGATGTGAATATGCTGCGCGGTGGCATGGCCATACCCGATGTGCGCACGGTGCTATTGGTATTGGCGTTGCTGGGTCCGTTACCGCTGGCGTGTGTGGTGGTGCTTCGCGCACTCGTGTCGCGCGCGCTTGGCGCAGTGCCGGTGGGCGACATGAGCCGGTGGAGCGGCGACTACGTGCGCGCGGTGCTCAAGACCGAGCTGTTGAACAGTGCCAACACGTGGCTGAGTGGCACGCTCATGTGGCCCATGTGGCTGCGCGCGGCCGGCATGCGCGTCGGCCGTGATTGCGAGATCAGTACAATCATCGATGTGGTGCCGGAGCATGTGACGATTGGTGCATCGACGTTCTTTGCCGACGGCATCTACCTTGGCGGTGCGCGGGTGTCGCACGGCACGGTCACGCTCGCGCACACCACGCTCGGCAGCGGGGTGTTCCTCGGCAATCACGCGGTTATTCGGGCGGGGCAGACAATCGCTGACGGCGTGTTGATTGGTGTCTCGACGACGGTCGACGAAACCGTCGCGCGCCAAGGGACGGCGTGGTTCGGGGAGCCGGCCTTCGCGTTACATAGACGGCCGCCGGATGATGCCAACCGACGCGTGACCTACGATCCATCGCTCGTCCGCTACGTGAACCGTTGGTTCTGGGAGCTGCTGCGCTTTTCGCTGCCGCTGCCGCTGCTCGCGGTGACGATGCTCTGGTCGTGGAGTCTGATGCAGTTCACTGCGGGCGCGTCTATTGGCTGGACGTGGCTGGTGGTAGTGCCGGGGGTGACGCTCGCGAGTGTCGCGATCCTGCCGTTGGCGCTGCTGCTGCTCAAGTGGGCGTTGCTCGGCAAAGTGAAGCCGGGGGAGCACCCGCTCTGGTCGTGCTGGTGCAGCCGGTGGGACTTTTTGTACGTGGCGTGGGGGGAACTGGTACAGCCAGCGCTGGTCGCGCTCGAGGGTACGCTGCTGTTGTCGGTGTACCTGCGCGCGATGGGGATGACCATTGGCAAGCGCGTGGTGCTTGGTCGTGGCTTTTCACAGGTGGTGGACCCGGATATGCTGCACTTCGGTGATGATGCCACGGTGCAGTGCATGTTTCAGGCGCACACGTTCGAGGATCGCATTCTCAAGATCGATACGGTGCACATTGGCGCCGGCGCGACGGTGGGGCAGACGTCGGTGATGATGAACGGTTCGTCAGTCGGTGACGGAACGCAGGTGGCGCCGCACACGGTGGTGATGAAGCAGGCGCGGCTGACGGCGGGGCGGAGCTACGAGGGGAGTCCGTCGCGGCTTGTCAGCGGGTGATTCGGCCCCCGGTTTACAGCGGGTACCGTTGTTTGCGCTCGGCGGTGTACGCCCACCATGGCTGCGGCGGCTCGCCATTGAGGAAGCGTGTGACCGACATGAACACGTCGAGCACACACGGGTCCTGTCGTACGCCACTGTGCACGCACAGGCGCTGGTACAGATCGTACGGGTCCGCGCTTACCAGTTGCTGCGGGGACGTGTAGCCGAGCGCCACGAAATCGCCGGCCATGGCCGGGCCGATGTTCGGGAGATCGGTGAACGTGCGGAGGCGCGTGCGGTCGACTTTCGCGGGGTGCATGCCGCAATTTACGCGACGGCTGGTCAATCACCACCAACACCGTATTCATGAGTACAGCGGAAGCCGACAATGTGGAAGCCGCCTATCACGAGCTCTGCGCCTACACCCTCACGCGCGGCGACGCCGCCTTCGTGCATCAGCACGTGGTCGATGCGTGGGCGGCGCAACAGGCGACCACCCGATCCAAACCCATCGGGGTGTTCTTCGCGCTGCTGGGACTCTATCTGCATGTGGAGCACGGATGGACGGGGAAGGCTGTGCAGCGTCTGCATATGCAGCTGGCCAAACGACCTGAACCATGGCCGGTGGGACCGTTACCAGATTCGCGCGGTACGATGAGTGCGACGGACGTCATGGCCGTGCCGCCGGGCCCCGCACGCGATGCCGAGATCAGCCGGTGGGCGGCGTCGGTCTGGGAGGCCTTCGTCGACAGTCGCTCAACCATCCAGGCCCTGCTGCGCCGGCGTGGCGTGCTGTGAGGGGATGACACCGGATGTGACAACCGTGGGCCCCAGCGAGTATGGCCGTGCAACAATGCGGCTCCGTTCCGTCACCTACTCCCGCACCCCGACCATGCCTCTGTCGAAACGTGGTACCATCGTCATGGTCAGCGCTGCCCTTCTGCTGGCCAGCGCCTGCTCCAATGGCACAGGGCCCAACAACGGCGCCGTCGATTCACTCGCGGTGCTCCCGCGCGCGCTGTCGACGTCTGAACAGCGGGCGATCAGCGCCGGAAATGATTTTGCGCTGCGTTTGCTGAAGCGGACTACGGCCCGCGAAACCGGCAACGTGCTGCTGTCGCCACTCTCCGTGTCACTCGCACTGGGCATGACGATGAACGGTGCGGCGAATCAAACCCTTGCCGAGATCCAGCGCACCTTGGGGTGGGGTGAAACACCGCGCGCCGACGTCAATGTGGCGTACCGCGACCTCATGACGATGCTGCCGACGCTCGACGCCAATGTCACGGTGAAGGTGGCGAACGGCATATGGATGCGAACGCCCTTTGTTCCCGACACGGGCTTTGCGGGCGATGCGCAGCGCTTTTTCGGTGCGCCGGTTGCCAGCTTGGCGACGCCGCGCGCGATGTTCGATGCCGTGAATGCGTGGGGCAATCGCGAGACGAACGGGATGATTCCACAGGTACTGACAGACGAGCCACCGAAGGATCTGCTCATGCTGCTGGCCAACGCGGTGTACTTCAGCGGCAGGTGGCGCGATCGCTTCGACGTGGCCGAGACGCGGCCGCTACCGTTCACGCGTGAGGGACGTGCACCGGTCAACGTGCCCATGATGTCGCGCAAGGGTGGCTTTGCCGGCTATCGCGATCCGCAGCTGCAAGCGGTGGAGCTAGCGTACGGCAACAGCGCCTACACGATGCTTGTGCTCATGCCCACCACGCAGCCGGTGGGCCAGCTGGTCGCGACGCTCGACACCACCCGCCTACAGCAGGTGATTCGCGGGCTGCGCCCGGCAGACAGTGGCGAACCGCTTGTGCTGCCACGGTTTTCGCTTTCGGGGTCGCTGGCGCTGGCGGACGACCTCAAGGCGATGGGGATGCCGCGGGCGTTCACGAGCGACGCGCAGTTTCCCCGCTTGGTGGCGAACACGCCTTCCCAGCTGGAGTTCGTCCAGCATGCGGTGAAGGTGGACGTCGATGAACAGGGCACGCGTGCCGCTGCCGTGACTGTCGTTGGTGTGATCAGGACATCGCTGCCTGTCGGGTACACCTTCGACCGGCCGTTCGTGTTTTTCATCCGCGAACGACTGAGTGGGACGGTGCTGTTTGCGGGGGTGGTGAGGGAGCCGCTTGCTTGAGCGGTTGAACAACGGGTGTCTGGTCCGGCGGTTTACTGGCCGACGGCACCAGCCACCCGTAGTTCACCAATTCCAAGCGAACGCCGCTAGTCTTGCGTCAGCTTCTTCGGCGCCGGCGGCGTCTGATACTTGTCGAACCAGCTCCGCAGGTACAGCTGGGTACGCAGGAAGTTGGACGGGGTGCTGCTGGTGCCGTGCCACTCGTTATTGAAGCGCACCATGGCCGTGGGCACGCGCAGCACTTTGAGTGCTTCGTAGTACTCCTCTGTCTGCCCCATGGGGGTGCGCAGGTCGTTCACGCCGGTCATGAGCATGGTGGGCGTGCGCACGTTGCCCACATACATGATGGGCGAGCGACGCAGATGCTCGGACGGATCATCCCAGGGCAGCTTTTCGAAGTTGCGGTACCAGCTGGGCCCGTCGGTGGTGCCGACAAAGCTGAGCCAGTTGGTCACGGGGCAGTTGGCGCTCGCGGCCGCAAAGCGGTTGGTGTGTCCCACAATCCAGCTGGTGAGTACGCCGCCGCCGGAGCAGCCGAAGACGTACAGACGATTGGTGTCGATGTAGCCGCGATTGATGACCGTGTCGACACCGGCCATGAGATCGTCGAAGTCCTTGCCGGGATACGCGTTCTTGATGGCGTTGCCGAACGCCGACCCGTAGCCGGTGGAGCCGCGCGGGTTGGTGTAGAGGGTGATGAAGCCGTTGGCGGCGTGATCCTGCCGTGCGAAGCTGAAGCCCACGTTGTACATGCTGTGCGGGCCGCCGTGAATTTCGAGCATGAGCGGATACTTCTTGCTCTTGTCGAAGTCGGCGGGCTTCACGATCCAGCCTTGGATCTTGTAGCCGTCGACGGAGGTGTACCACACCTCTTCGGTGGTGGCGAGCCTCTTTCCGGCCAGGACGTCGTCGTTCACGTTGGTGAGCGGCTTGATGACCGGTGTGCGCACATCGAAGGTCACGACATCGTTGGGCTTGAGCGGTGAGCTCGCCGTGCCCACGGCCATGAAGTTCTTGCCGATGTCGCTCACGGTGAGAACGTGCGCGCCCTTGGTGACGGCGCGCACATCACCCTTGAGCGAGACGAAGTAGAGATTGCGCGAGCCTTCGTTCTCGACGTTGAAGTACAAGCCGCTCGCATCGGGTGCCCAGAACATGCCGGAGGGTGAGCGATCGAGCTTTTCGGTGAGGGCGCGCGGATTCCGACCGTCGGCCTCCATGACGTACATGATCGCGTCCTTCCATGTGGCGTCGGTGCTGTCGTAGCCGGTGTACGCGATGAGCTTGCCGTCGGGTGACGGGAGCGGGTTGTTGTCGGGACCGTTGCGGCGTGTGAGCTGCGTGATGTCCCCCGTGGCGGCATCGGCGCGATAGATCTCCGATTCGCGCCACGCATACTCCGCGTCCTTGTCGCGCAGCGACGTGAACAGGAACGCCTTGCCATCGGGGGTCCACGTGGTGCCGTTGGCGGCCCACTCACCCGTGGTGACTTGCCGCGGCGTGCCACCGTCGGCGGGCACCGTGAACAGATGGCGCACGCCGTCTTCGATGAAGCCCACGCGATCGGAGCGATAGCGCACCTTGCTCACGACGCGCGGTGGCTCGGTCCACTTGGCGCCCCGCGGCGCCGCCGGCATGTCGATGCGCCACGTGTCGGTGCCGCGCACGAGCATGCCGAAGGCGAGCGTCTTGCCGTCGGGCGACCACTCGATGTCACCCGGTGATTCCGTGAGCCGCGTGATCTGCGTGGTGGCGCCTTCGGCGTCCATGTAGCGCACCCAGATCTGTGCGCCACTGGGCTCGCCGGGCGCGACATACGAGATGCGCGTGCCGTCTGGGGACCACTTGGCGTCGGCGCCCTTCACCAGAAAGCGGTTCTTCGTGCCGTCGGCGTTCATGAGCCACACCGACGACTCGCGCTTGTCATTGAGCTTGTCGATCCAGGTGCGCGTATACAGCACCTGCCGGCCATCGGGGGACAATGACGGGCTGCCGACGTCTTCCCAGTCGAAGTAATCGGCGATGGTCAGGCGGTCCTTGGGCGGCTGCGCGGACTGCGCCTGCAACGCGGGGTACGCGGTGAACAGCGGCAACACGAGCGCCACGGCGCCGGCAATGCGAAAACGGTTGGGCATGGGGTCCTCGGGGGGCAGGGGATCGGTCGTAGCCCAATGCTGCAGCCGGGAACGGGTGGGCGCAACGTGGGGGCTGTGAACTACGGGTGTTTGGTCCGTCGCCAGTAAGTCGCCGGACCAAACACCCGTCGTTCTTCTGGATCTGCGTATTCACCCCGCACCGCAGTTCAGGGCTTGCCCCGGTACTCAATGGTCGACAATCCGGCATCGGCGTTCCTGGCAAACCACGCCTTGCCGTACTCGAGCACATACAACTGTCCGTTGGGGCCAAGCTCCATGTCGATGGGCGCGGAGAACGTGTCGCGCGCGGCAAAGCGTTCCATGGCTTCGTAGTTGCCGTTGGGCGACAGCGTCACGGCCATGATCCAGTGACGGATCCAGTCGTAGATGAAGAATTTGCCTTCGTAGTACGACGGCAGGGCCGTGGCGCCGGCGTTGGGCACGAGGCTCCGGTAGAACACGGGGCCGGCCATCGCGGTGCGTCCGCCTTCGCCCACCTGCGGATAGTCACGCGTGGCGGCGTAGGGATACCAGATGAACGCCGGCTGCGCGGCGGGCAAATCGCGCAGGCCCGTGTTGTTGCGTGATTCGTTCTTGGGCGAACCAGGTTCATAGAGCGCGCCACTCACGCCGGTGGCGTAGTCCCACCGGTGATACGCGTAGTTGTTGCCCACGAAGAGTGGCCAGCCAAAGTTGCCCGCCGCGCGCGCCTGATTGATCTCGTCGTAACCCCGCGGGCCACGCGTGGGGAGCGAATCGTCGGCGGCATCGGGCCCGACCTCGCCCCAATACAACCAGCCGCGCTTCTGGTCGACCGCAATGCGGTAGGGATTGCGGTTGCCCATGACGAAAACTTCCGGCTTCGTATTGGGTGTGCCCGGCGCGAACAGATTGCCCTCCGGAATGTCGTACGTGCCATCGGTCTTGACGTGCAGGCGCAGAATCTTGCCGCGCAGGTCATTCGTGTTGGCAGAGGTGCGACGCGCGTCGTACGGTTCGTGCCCCGCACGGTCGTCGGTTGGGGAGAAGCCGTGACTGGGATACTTCTCCGACTTTTCGTCGAAGGGCGTGGAGTTGTCACCCGTAGAGACGAAAAGCAGGCGTCCGGGCCCGAAGGCGAGCGAGCCACCGGTGTGGCAGCAGATTTCACGCTGCGAATAGAATTGCAGCACGATCTTCTCCGACGCTCGCTTGAGCGAATCGCCATCGAACGCGAAGCGGGACAGCCGGTTCACCGACGTATCGGCCGGGCTGTAGAACAGATACACAAACCCATTCGTCGCAAAGTCGGGATCGATCGTGAGCCCCAGCAGCCCCTCCTCGACGTTCGATCCGTTCTTGCTCCTGTTGTAGACCGGCACCGCACCGGCGCTGGTGACGCGCTTGTCTGCCGCGTGATACAGCACCACCTCACCACCACGCTGTGCAATGAGCACGTCACCGTTGGGGAGCACCGCCATTTCCGTGGGCTCCGCGAGCGTTCCCATGGTAAGTGATACCTTGCGGAAGAGCGAGTCGGCGGGCGGACGCTCGGCGGTTGCCTTGCTGTAGTCGAGTGCCGTGCGCGGCGTACCAATGGCGTAGCGCAGGCCGCCCAGCACATGCTTGAGGAAGAGCGAGTCGGTATACGACTCGGTGGTGTGACCAAGACCGGTATACCACGCCCGGCCGCCATCGACTTCGTGCTGCCACGCGATGGGGTGATTGCCGTTGTTGTCGCCGCCTTTGTAGCTCGACTCATCGAGCGTGAGCAGCACCTGCAAGTCCGGTTCGAAGCGGCGGTAGTTGTACCACTCATCGCGCCGTTTCCACTCAGCGGGAAGATGCGCCGTCGACGGATCGTCAAGCTTCGCCACCTGCAGCGTCGCCTCCTGCTGCTCTGGATGGCTCTTGAAGTACGCTCCTACGAGGCGACCGTACCACGCCCAGTCGTACTCGGCATCGGCCGCCGCATGGATGCCCACATAGCCGCCACCCGCCTGGATATACCGCTGCAGATCGATTTCCTGTACGCGGTTGAGCACGTTCTCCGTGGTGCTGAGGAAAACGACCGCGGCGTACTGCTTGAGCGACTCTTCGGTAATGCGCGAGGCATCCTCGGTGGTGTCGGCTTGCATGCCGTTGGCCTGGGCCAGTCGCATGAGGGCCACTTTGCCCGAATCGATCGACTCATGTCGATAGCCGGCAGTCTTAGAGAAGATCAGGAGGCGCGCGGGCCCGGCGGGAGCACGGTCGCAACCGGCGAGCAAGACCAGTGCGGCGATGACGCCGAGAAATCGAGGTGTGCGCATAGACGGGGTGGGATAGACAATACGTGACCGACGGTCAAGCTTACGGCGTTGCGCACTGATGCGCGAATACCGCGTTCGTGAGCGACTCCCCACCCATACCTACTCCCCGGACTGACAGATAGCGATGACGACTCCCATTACAGTTGCCTACGGTGATGGCATTGGCCCCGAAATCATGGAGGCCACACTGCGTGTGATCACGGCGGCCGGTGCACGCATTGCGCCGGAGGTCATCGAGATCGGTGAAAAGGTGTACGCGCGCGGACAGACCGCCGGTATCGACAGCGCGTCGTGGGATTCGCTGCGCCGCACCAAGGTGTTTCTCAAGTCGCCGATCACCACGCCGCAGGGCGGTGGGTTCAAGTCGCTCAACGTGACGGTGCGCAAGACGCTCGGCCTGTATGCCAACGTGCGTCCGTGCGTGAGCTTTCATCCGTACGTGGCTACCAAGCACGAAACGGTGGACATGGTCATCGTGCGCGAAAACGAGGAAGATCTGTACGCGGGCATCGAGCACCGGCAGTCCGACGAGGTGTATCAGTGCCTCAAGCTCGTGTCGCGTCCGGGGTGCGAAAAGATCGTGCGCTATGCCTTCGAGTACGCGCGTGCCAACGGTCGCAAGCGCGTGACGTGCATGACGAAAGACAACATCATGAAGCTCACCGATGGACTCTTTCACAAAGTGTTCGATGAGGTGAAGGTCGAGTATCCGGAGATCAAGACCGACCACATGATCATCGATATCGGCGCGGCCCGCATTGCGACGCGTCCGGAAGATTTCGATGTCGTGGTGACGCTCAATCTGTATGGCGACATCATCTCGGACATTGCCGCCGAGGTCACAGGCTCGGTGGGACTTGGTGGGTCGTCGAACATCGGCGACCAGTGTGCGATGTTCGAAGCGGTGCATGGTTCGGCGCCGGATATTGCCGGACAGAATGTGGCCAACCCGAGCGGCCTATTGCTCGCGGCGGTGATGATGCTCGTGCACATCGGTCAGGGCGACGTGGCGGAGAAGGTGCACAACGCGTGGCTGGCCACGCTCGAAGAGGGTGTGCACACCGGCGACATCTACCACGAAAAGGTGTCGGAGCTGCGCGTGGGCACGAAGGCGTTTGCCGACGCGGTCATCGAACGCTTGGGGCGCACGCCGACCAAGTTTGCGCCGGTGAGGTACGCCGGCGGGCCGCCCATCGCGGTGGCGGGACGCGTGACGGCCACGCATCCGGCCCGGAAGGAGCTGGTAGGCGTCGATGTGTTTCTGCATTGGCGCGGCGCCGCGTCGGCGCTGGGCGATCAGCTCGCCAAGGTGAACGGCGATGGCATGACGCTGTCGATGATTTCGAACCGCGGCGTGAAGGTGTGGCCGAACGGCCTACCCGAAACGTTCTGCACCGATCACTGGCGCTGTCGCTTCCTGGCAACCGATAGCTCGCATCCGTTGCAGCTGTCGCAGGTGCTGAGTCTGCTCATGCGCATCGGCAACGCACACTTCGACTTCGTGAAGACGGAGCATCTGTACACCTTCGACGGTGTCAGCGGCTTTTCATTGGGGCAGGGGCAGTAGTCCCTTTTCGTCTGCGGTACTCACCGCCACCGGCTGCCGGCGCGACACGCTTTCGCTGGTGGCCGTGGCACGCTGCGTGGCCACCAGTGCAGCGGTGAGTGCGAGGACGCCAGTGAACTGATGCAGGACGCCGAGCGGAATGGGCACCGCGAGCAGCAACGTGGTGACGCCGAGCACGAGCTGCACGGTGACGACCGCCCCGAACGCCACGAGCGCGTGCCGGACGGACTGGGGCAACAGGGCCTGCTGCGCCCGCCACGCCAAGATGAGCACGAACGCGGTCACGCTCATGGCCAGCAGCCGATGGTGGAACTGCGCCGCCGCGGGATTCTCGAAGGCGTTGCTCCACCACGGCGTGAGCGTGCCGTAGCCGGGAGGCACAATCTGGCCACCCATGAGCGGGAATTCGTTGAAGACCTTGCCGCCGCGCAGACCGGCGACGAACCCGCCGGAGAGGACCGTGATACCGAGCAGCGTGGCGGCGCTCAGCACGGCCGCACGCCAGGTGCGCGGCGTCTGCACGCCTTCGTCATGCTCGGCAGCGGTGCGCTCGCGCAGTTCGCTGTAGGTCCACACGGCCACGGCGAGAATGCCGAGCGCGAGGCCGAGGTGGGCGGTGAGTCGGTAGGCACTCACGCTGATGCGCTCGACGAGCCCGCTCTTGACCATGTACCAGCCGAGCGCACCCTGGCCGAGGGTGAGCAACGGGAGCGCGGTGAGCCGCAGCTGCAGCTGGCGTGGAATGCGGCGCTGTACCATGAGCAGCAGCCACGGGATGGCGAAGACGAGGCCGACGGTGCGCGCCACGTTGCGGTGGAACCACTCCCACCAGTAGATCCACTTGAACTGCGCCATGGTGATGCCGGCGTGCGTGGCGCTCGCCTGCGGAATCTGCTGGAATTTTTCGAGCTCGAGCGCCCACGCCGCGTCGCCGGAGGGGGGCAGCGCACCCGACACCGGTTTCCACTCGGTAATGGAGAGGCCGCTTTCGGTAAGGCGGGTGATCCCGCCTACGGCGACGGCAAAGAAGACCGCGATAATGGACGCCAGCATCCAGCGTCGCAAAACGACACGGTCGCGGTCGGGCAGGGCGTTGGGGAGACCAAGATCAATATGTGGTGTCACCCCAGAACGCTCACCAGCGGGCAGACGAGGGTCAAGGGACGGGGGTCAGGGAATGACCACCACGCCGGCTTTGCCGCCAAAGTCGTCATTCACCGGCGCGAGCCCGCGCGGCGCCCGCCACGGGCCGCCATTCACGCGGACCGCAATCCGGTGTGTACCCGAGGGCAGGGTGAGCTGATGCACGAACAGCTCACCGCGCCGTGCCAGCTGAACGGGTTGCCAGTCATTCTGACTGGTCGCCAGCTCCACGACAGCCTGCGGCGGCGCGGCAATGGAGATGGTGACGGTGCCGACTCCTTCGGCCCGTTGCAGCAGCACTTCGTCCCCGCGGATATCGGGGACGAGCACCACGCTTACCCCTGGTGCGGTACGGGTATCGCCCGAGGTGCGGACGGCGGTACGTAACGCGCGCGCCCGCGTGGGATTCCAGCGCATGGCCACACCGGCATAGCGCGCCTGCGGCACACCACGCACGACATCTGCCAACTGTTCACCAGTCTGTACGATGAGCGTGGTGGTCGCGCTCATGGTAATCGCCGCCGCCACGTTGAAGCCGTCGGCGTTCCCCACGGTGGCACCGACCCCGCGCCGCCAGCCGCGCTGCGCGTTGATCCACAGCGGCCCGCGTTGCCACGACAGCTGCGTGTTCACGTCGTCGAGCGTGTAGCGCGGCGCGATGCGACCAAGCGCGATCCCCGACGCTTCCATGAGCTGATAGTCGTCGCTGTAGCTGCGCTGCAGCGAGGTGCCCACTCGCCACTGGCCGTTCTTGAGCTGCCACTCGGCGCTCGCGCCGAAGGCGTGCCCGCTGCTCGCATTCTGCAGGCGAGACGTGCGTCCGGCGCCGGCGGACCCTGACAGCTCCACCGCACGTACACGCCAGAGCTGGCGCAACATGACGGACTGGTTGCCATTGCTTCCCGGAAGCAGGATGCCATTGGTCGTCGCGCTGAGGTCGATATCCGTTCGCGACCACGCGACCGGAAGCAATGATGCCCGCACGATGTACTGCGCGGCACTGATGCTGTCGCGGGCGAGGGTGACGTTCCCCTCGCCGGCTATGGCGACACGATCTCGGGCGTACCAGAGGCCGCCGCCGAGCGACGCGGCAGCGCGTGCGGTGCTGGTGGGTTGCCGGACGCGTGCACCGCCGACGTCGATCCACGCGAGCGAGCGAGCCGGGGCCGACTGCGCGAGGGCGGTAGACGACCAGCATACGAGGAGGGCGAGAGCACGTGGCGTAGTCACGGGTGTACGGTAGCGCAGACCGCCATGGCTGCGCTACGGAGTGCAGAGAACTGCGTACTCAGTGCTCGGCACTCCCACTCAACAAAGCGAACGGGCGGTCAGCGCTTGACCGGGGGCCGCAGTGGGGCTCGTGTGGGGCTTGCTCCCGCCTCCATCTGCTGTTGGATGAGCGAGAGCACGCCTTTGCTCCGGAGCTCCATGGCCGCGTCGGGCGAGAGGCCGGCGGCGATGTCGCTTTGGATGGTGGTGCCGAGTGCGGCGAATTGGGTGGTGGTTGCACCTTTCACGAGCAGGTCGCGTACGCGTCGTGTGGCAATGGATCGCGACACGCCGCTGGCGACGAGTTCGGAAAGCACGCCGAGGGGGACGGTAAGCGGACGCTGCGGCCAGAGCTGACGCATGTCGCGCAGGGTGGAGGCGGGAATCCCCACTTGCAGCGCACCGGCGGCGGCGGTGAGTTCATCGACGCTGCGTGTAGGCGCCAGTGCACTCGATGCCACGGCGAGTCGTTCCGCGAGTAGCGCGGTGGCGTGGCGAATGCGATCGGGACTCGCGCGTTTGGCAATCCCTTCCCGCACCTTGGTTACGAGCGCCGATGTGGGGAGCCCGCGCGCGGCGGCGTCGGCGATGATGGTGCGCAGCGCGACTCGCGTGGGCTCGTCGGCGATGGTATCGAAGGGAGAGAACTCCTGGGCGTGTACCGGTGTGGTGGCGAGTAGCACGGCGCCGAGCAGGAGTATGGTGTGACGTCGCACGTTACGGCGCCCGCACAATGATCACGGAGCTTGGACGACCGAAGTCGCTGTCGGGCGCTTGTGGTGCGCGTGGATCGACGATCCACCGTTCGCCGTTCACCACGAACGCATACACATGCCGGCCGGGTGCAAGTGGTACCGTGGTGGTCCACGCACCGTGCTCGATCACCAGTGGTGTCGTGGTCTGGTTCCAGTCGTTGAAGTCTCCCACGATCGACACGGTGGTGGCGCCCGCGATATCGCGTGTGTCGAGCACGAACTGCGTGGCGACGCGCAGCTCGCGTGTGTCGGCTGGTGCGTCGACCGCCTGCATGGCGGTTGTGGGGCGTACGCGGTTGGTGCCCGCGTCGTTTGCGACGGCGACCGGAGGTGTTGCCGTCGCGCTCACGAGTGCCCCGTCATCACGCGTCACGTACCCGCGCGCGACGAAGCCGATGGTGAGCGCGGCGGCTGCCATCGTCGTTGCCCGCGCGACTGGCGGCGTATTGAAGCGCCACCAGTCGCACAGATCGCCGAGGCGCGTGACGAACCGCTGTTGCGGTGACCGTGTGCGTCCCGTCGTGGCCGCGAGAATCTGCGCGATGTGACGCCGGTCGACCTCGGGCATGGGTGTGAGGACGGCCTTGACCTGCGCGAGCAGCAGTTCGTCGTCGACAGGTTCGACATTGTCCCGCTCGGTACGGCGATCGCGGTCAGTCATGAAAGGCTCCTTCGCGCATCGGGGCGTCCAGCCGGTTGCGGAGTGCGTCGATGGCGCGCTTGACGCGCATGCGCAGGGTCGAGCCCTTGGCGCCGGTGACGATGGTCATCTCTTCGTAATCCATGTCGTTCACATGGCGGAGCAGAAAGGCTTCGCGCTGCTCGGCCGGAAGTTCGGCGAGCGCACGGTGCACGTCGTTGGTGAAGCGGTCGCTGGGGAGGCCGACTGTCTCGACGCTCGCGGCATCATGCGGCACATCACCGTAGTCGAAGACGTCGTGATGCCGCTTGCGACGCACGAGCAGCGTACGACAGCGATTGCCCAGAATGCGGAAGAACCACGGATCGAACGGGGCGTCCTCGCGAAAGCGCGCGAGGTTGTCGTACACCCGCACGAACGTGTCCTGCACCGCTTCCTCGGCGTCTTCGCGATGGCGCAGCATCTGCAACGCAAAGCGCATGGCGCGCGGATGGTAGTGCTCCACGAGCCGCGCAAAGCTCACGCGATCGCCTTGACGTGCCTGTAACAGCACGCGGCGAAAGGCGGTGGCGTCGGAGAGCGTGGACACGGACGTGTGACCCGAGCGTTAGAGCGTCACTTGCGCCACGTTCACTCCCCCGATGGGCTCGAGCGTGCCGTCGGCACTGCGCCGATACTTGAACCAGAGCACGTTGGCCTTTTGGGAAGCCGCCGAGTAGCCACCGATGGCGCTGTACGGTACCACGATGCTCGCGCTCTGCACGAGGGTGGGGCAGCTGTTTCCGCACGGCGGGAAGAGGGCAATGGTCGCCATCTCGCTGTCCACGATCACGTAGCCGATGATGAACTCGGAGGTGTTGCGCAGCGTGAGATTCGGGCGTTTGGCGGTGACTTCGAGTGTGCCGGCCACGATGCCGTTGCGCGGCGGGTCGACGGTGGTGTCGGCCTCGACGGGGGTACGCTCGCACCCTGTCGAGAAAATGGCGAGTGCGGCCAGGGTCAGCAATGATGCGCGATACATGAGTACCTCGATGAGTGGTTCAGGAGGCCATACCTCGTGATGGCCGGTCGCGTCACGGCTCCGGGGAATATGCGGCAACCGGAACGGAGGGCAGCGTATCTCATCGTTACTTCGGTGCCGGTTTTCCGTCTGGTCTGTACAAAGGTGGCGCGATGTCCCGCGCCGCCATCCCTCCGTTCTCTGTTTCATGATTCACGCTCTGGACCACTTTACTGATTCACGCGGCGAGCCACTTCGCGACTTCAGTAAAGGTCGTTTGGCTGCATTCTTCGCGGATCCCCGCGCGTCGACGTGGGAAGACGCGCACGGGGTGACGCTCAACGCGCGGGGAATGACGCTCTGGCAGGCATGGATGGCGCTGGACCCCGGTGCCCCGCGGGAAGGGCGCCACGTGACGATCGACGCGTACGACCGGGTGCAGGTGGTCCGTGAATGGGACCGCATACCGGATGCGGCGATGCTGACGCGGATCGTGCAGTTCGTGCTGGAGACCGCAGCGGGGCAGTAGGCGCTCGTCCCGTCTGCATTTTCCCTCGACGGCCCTTCTGCGTAGCTTGCAGCATGTCGAGCCATCTCCGAATTACGGTCCTCCTGGGCGGCGTTTCCGCCGAACGTGATGTGTCGCTGTCCAGCGGCCTCCGCATAGCGCAGGCGCTGCGCGAAAAGGGGCATGCGGTCATCTGCCTCGACCCGGCAGAGGGGGTGCTCACTCGTGAGACCGAACGGCGCATGCTGGCGGCCGGGGTGGGGAGTGCGCCCCCCTCGTTCAACGCGCTGTCCGGGATGGCCTTCCAGTCGCTGTCGCCGACCTTGGGCACCATGCCCGAGCTCACCGAGGCCGATTGCGTGTTCTTGGCGCTGCATGGCGGCCAGGGTGAAGACGGGACCGTGCAGGCGCTGCTCGATCTCGTTGGTGTACCCTATACGGGCAGCGGCCACCTTGCGAGCGCCCTCGCCATGGACAAGCACCTCAGCAAGGTCGTGCTTCGGGCGGCCGGCGTGTATACCGCCGACTGGATCATGGCGCCTACGGATGTGTCGCGGCTCGACGCCGAGGCCGTGGGCCGCGCGCTGGGGTGGCCGGTGGTGGTGAAGCCGTCCAAGCAGGGGAGCACGGTGGGGCTGAGCATCGTGCGGGCGGCCGGCGAGCTGGCCGCCGCGGTGACGGAGGCGTTCCGGTACGACGACGAGGTGATGATCGAGCGGTTCGTACCGGGGCAGGAGCTGACGGTGGGCATTCTGGGCGACGCCGTACTGCCGACGATCGAGATCGTCCCGGCCAAGGAGTTGTACGATTACGAGTGCAAGTACACGCCGGGGATGGCCAAGGAGTTCGTGGCCGAACTACCAGCGCAGGTGCAGACGTTGCTGGCAGACCAGGCTCGTCTGGCGTTCGCGGCGCTCAAGCTGGGCGGCTCCGCGCGGATCGATTTCCGGCTGGACCCGGAGGGGCGTCCATGGTGTCTGGAGGCCAACACGTTGCCGGGAATGACGCCAACCAGTCTCATCCCACAGGCCGCTGCGGCCGCGGGGATCTTGTTTCCCGATCTGTGCGAGCGCATCGTGCAGCTTGCGCTCGCGCCGTCGCGGGATCGATAGCCGCACCGACTTCGTTCACTTGCCATGAGTTACGTCAGTTACGACGAGTTCGAGACATCGCGTACGCCGAGCGCCGTGTATTGGCTGATCGGGTTGTGCGTGGCCGTGTATTTCGTGCAGGCCACGCTCGTGGGCGATGCGAACATGGCGAACGGGCTGGGCTACGCGCCGGGCGACCTTGCGGCGCGCAAGCTGTGGACGATCGGGACGTACATGTTCGTGCATGGTGGTCTCATGCACCTGCTGCTCAACATGTGGACGTTGTGGTTGTTCGGTCCGCGTGTGGAGCGGTCGTGGGGGGCGAGCACGTTCACGTGGTACTACCTGTGGTGCGGGCTTGGTGGCTGGGCCTTTCACTACCTGTTCCAGTCGAATAGTGGTGTGCTCGTTGGTGCGTCGGCGGCCATTCTTGGTGTCGCGGTGGCGTACGCGTCGCGCTGGCCGGACGACGAAGTGCTGTTTTTCGGTGTCGTGCCCATGAAGGTGAAGTGGCTGGTGGTGTTCATGGCGCTCATCAACATCACCATGGCGTGGCTCGACAGCGGCCGGGCCGGCGGCACGGCGTACGCGGCGCACTTTGGCGGGATGGTGGCCGGGTGGCTGTACTTGCGCGCGCCGAACGTGGGGAGTCTGGACCGGTTTCGCAGCCGCCTTGCGCCGGCGCCCGATTACGGCGACGAGCCGCCGCGTGCGGTGCCCAAGACGAGCCGGCCGCGTGAGCGTGAGCGCGAGACCGACGACATTGTGGCGCAGAGCAAGGCGGCGATGTCGCGTGTGCGTCCGGCGCAGAAGCCGCAGCCGCAACCGGCGCCCGTGGCAACGGTGGCCCCGACGCCGAGCACGGCACTCGACGCGGTGCTCGACAAGATCGCGGCCGAAGGGATCGACAGTCTGACCCCGGCCGAGCGGATGATGCTCGACGAGTGGTCGAAGCGGTTGCGCGATCTGACGTGAGTGGTGGCGCGCCGCGAAGTGGTGCGGCGGCAGTGCGCAACGTGCGCGTGGCCATTTAGTGTTAAGGCATGCCCAAACCACAATTGTTGGAAACGTTTCCGAATCCGTATGCGGATCGGCAGTACGAGATCTACATGGAGACGAACGAGTTCACGTCGCTCTGCCCGCTTGGCGGTGTGGAGACGGACGCGGCGGAGCTCAAGCTGCTCGAAGGCGGCGCGCCGGATTTTGCGACGATCAAGATCACGTACACGCCGGCCGAGCAGTGTCTCGAGCTGAAGAGCCTGAAGTTGTATTTCTGGAGCTTCCGCAACGACGGGATTTTTTACGAGCGCGCGGTGAACCACATTCTTGATGATCTCGTGGCGGCGTGTAACCCGCACCACATGACGGTGGTGGGTGACTTCAACGTGCGCGGCGGGCTCAAGAGCATCATTACGGCGAGCTTCACGCGGGCGTGAGGTACGGGCGCTGGCCCGGCGGTGGGGGCTTGGGGTTGGGGGGCGGGCCGTGCGGCGTCCGTGAAGAGCCTGGCCGCGGCGGGTTCCCTTTGCGATGGGGCCGGATATATTGAAGGGCTCCCGCCTGCGCTTGCGCATGGCGGGGGATGACTGGCTTGGTAGCTCAGTTGGTAGAGCAGCGGACTGAAAATCCGCGTGTCGGCGGTTCGATTCCGTCCCAAGCCACTCTGAAAACGAGGGTCTGACGAGGTTCTGGGCTCGACTATAAAATCGACTATAAGAGGGGAGAGTCTTTTGGACTCTCCCCTCTGTCGTATTCATACCTACCGTCCGTATAGTCGACCACGGACTACACACAAGAACAGTCGATCGAGGGACACAGGGTGAACCAGATCAAGAAGACAGAAGCAACTCAACTCGTTATGGCTGTCCTCGATGAGCTATCCGAGAAGTACTTCATCCACCGTCCCCCGATGATCCGGAAATCAGACAACCTTACCTTGGGTTGGGGGAACAAGAGAAAGACCTCGATCAATTTCGCTTTCGTCACGGAAAAACCGAACCGAAAGGAAATGGAGTCCGAAGTAAAGCTCATCCTTGAGCAGCTGCTCGGGTAGCATGCAGGACAGATGACACTCCGGTGACGGCTCCAGTCGATACTAGGGCTCGAAGAACCTCATCGATCGAACAATCATCCGTTCTGTGTACCATCCGGTGACAGTCAGCACAGAGCATTGCGAGATCATCCGGTGTGGTTTCCGTATGACCCTCAAGCTGAGATAGCGGGACTCGATGATGAGCTTCGATGTAGTCGCGTCCGAGGTCACCGTAGGTTCTCTCGAAATCCATTGAACAGCACTCACAGAAGAGAGCTCCGTGTCGACGCCGGAATAGTCTCTTGGCAATCTTCACCAGCTTCCGATCGCGCTCTTTCCGTCGGTGAACCCGAATCGTTTCCTTACCCTCACGACCAACATAGTCCTCAACGATCTCGTCTTCGATCACAGCGTCGAGCTGGGGAACCTCATCGGCATCGACCGCTGGAAGTCGTTCGTGAAGAGCAGTAGCGAGCTTAGCGAGCTCTGTTGAGTTACGCCCCGTGAGCAGTTCTACGAAGAAAGCCCGAGCTTCCTCGACGTGCTCCTCCTGATCGCGAAGGGCTCGCAGTCTCACCTCGATATCAATCACATCACCGTGAAGTGGACGAAGGTAGATCGGCTCGAGCAATACCGATGTAGCGGTGTCTTGAACGACCTCCAAACCGACTTCACTCACGACATAGTCACCCTCGCGCAGAGGAACTGTGAGGGCACCCGACTCGTCTGATCTTCTTGGCTGCGGTAGGCCTGCGATCGCAGCAACTAGCGGGGGAAGGTTGAGAAGCGATCGATCAATCGGAGCAGCCCGACGCAGACGAGGCTTGCCGTCCTTGAAGTCGAATCTCACATCGGTTTTTACGATCGTAGCTGTTCCTGGCACACGCACGGAAATAGATTTTCCAAGGACTGCGACTGCGTGTGAGATGTACTCGTACTCCCCACGTCCACCACTCGGTCGCCAACGAATCAAGAGCACTCTAGATCTCTCCCAGTAGGGGTTCGACCTTAACCTGCATCAGTCATCCCAAGCGCGCAAACAAGTAGTGGAGAGTAGTAGCTAGATGCCAAAGAAGATTGCACCAACCGCTCAGCTAACGCACGCCTCGTTCTTTTCGGGAATCGGAGGGTTCGATCTCGGCTTCGACAGAGCCGGGATCACCACCCGCTTTCTGTGTGAGAAGAACGAGTTCTGTCGTCGAATTCTTGCACAGCACTGGAAAGACATTCAGTGCGAGGAGGACATCAATCTTGTCGACCCAAATCGAATTCCCGATTCAGATATCTGGACAGGAGGATTCCCGTGCCAGGATCTCTCACTTGCGCGCATGGGCTCGCGCTCAGGGCTTAGAGGGGAACAGAGTGGGTTATTTCATCGATTTGCTGAAATACTGGGAGAACGGCTTCCGAAAGTTGTTGTCCTTGAAAACGTCCACGGTCTTCTCTCTAGCCACAGAGGACGAGACTTCGCAATCGTACTCAAGGAACTGGACAAACTCGGGTATGGTGTGGCGTGGCGTGTGCTTAACAGCAAAGATTTCGGAGTCCCCCAATCACGTCGCAGGGTCTTCATTGTTGGAGTGCATCGAAACCCAGAACGTGCCGGAGAAATACTTTTTGAGCCCGAACGCAGCGAAGGGGATTCTGAGGAGAGTGGACGATCAGGGAAGAAACCTTCCTCCCTCTTTCAGAAAATCGTTGGAGATCCTCGCAAAGGGCCCCTGACGAAATCACTCGCTCATTGCATCTACGCAGAGTCCGCACGACATACGGGAACTGACTGGTCGAGAAACTACGTGTGGTTTCCAGCTGGACGAGTTCGACGCCTCACGGCACTCGAAGTTGAACGAGTGCAAGGATTCCCAGATCATTGGACACTACCGATTGCATTTGAGGGAGATAGCTCACGGTTGGAGAGTCTGAGATATCATGCTGTCGGAAACAGCGTGACACCGAGTGTAGCAGAGTGGATTGGACGACGAATTGCAGCAGTAATGTTGAAGGCTGCGGCTGCATGATATCAGGTGCATTCAACTCGTCGGAATCATTACAACTTGAGAAGCCGGACACGACAACATCGCGTCCGGCTTTTTCGTGTGCGCGCGCAAACAAACGGAAAGAAACCGATACTTTACGAGCTTCCCGCACTATGTATACACATATCGTCCGAGACTCTCGACGATATAAGGGGTTGGCGACGGGGCGAGACGAAGAATCTTTCTCATCGAAGTAAATGCATGCAGCAAGCCTGTGAAAACGACAGGCAGAACTAGTTCTCAAACATGGATGAGCGGAGTAGGTCAAACATTCATTGAGTTTGACCGATCGGGAAACGAGCATCCAGACGTTTGGATGAAATCCCCCTCTTATAAACACCCCGAAGGGGTGACTCCGAACAATCCGAAGAGTATGAAAAGCAGTAACCCAAATTCAAACCATTAATCTCAACTGAGAGTACCAAACAATGAACAACTACCTGACCAAGAATGAAGCTGCTTCGCTGCTCCAGATCAGCACTCGAACTCTAGAACACATGATGGCAGATGGAGAGATTCCCTACTTCAAGATTCGACGAAGCATTCGATTCGCTCCATCGGTGCTGGATCAACTACCCGTGAAGAGAGCTCATGAGGCTCAACGATGAGAACGAATCGAAAGAACCCGAAGCTGCTCTACACACCAACCCTTCCAAAGCGTCATCAGTTCTTCTCATCACGGGCTACGAGACTCACTGCTCAACTGCTGGCAGAGGTGCAGGGAGTACTACGGCATCTTGAGAGAACAGGTGTGATCGGTGCGGAGGAACACGAAGAAGTAAAGCGTGACCTCGTGAAGCTCTCGAAGCGGATCAACGACATTCACAAACGCGAGCGAATCTCATTCAGTCAGCGCCTCGATCGAGATCTTGGACAAGAACTTGAAGAGAATGTCTTAAACGAGATCAAGGCGAATCCCGACAAAGCGAGATTTCTCCAGACACCAAGACTCCGTCAACGCCTTCGTTCCTGCACATGGGAACTGCTTGATTTCGTTGAGACTTCCGTTGAATCGCTGAAGAGACTTCGATATTCGAACCCTCGGTGGACACCTCAAATCCGGCCACTGATGTACACCGCAAAGCCGGCCACCACACGGGCGGGTTGAGGCTGGTTATCGGGTCGGCGTGACGGAGGTGTCGGTCGCCGCGTGGAGTTTGGTCCGCCAGCTCCGGGGGCCGCAAGTGATGACGTGCGCGTGATGGAGCAGCCGGTCGAGCAGGGCCGTGACCGCGGCCGTGTCGCCGAGCAGTTTCCCCCAGTCATCGACGGGGCGGTTGGAGGTGAGGATCGTGGACGCCCGTTCGTAGCGGCGCATGATCAGTTCGAGCAGATCTTCGGCGGCCGTGGGGGGCAGCTTGCGCATGCCGAGATCGTCGATGATCAGGAGCGGGACGGTACTCAGCTCGGTGAAGACCTCTTTGCGCGTGCCATCGAGTGTCGCATCGGTGAGCTCTTCGAGGAGCAAATGCGCTTCGCGGTACAGGACGCGATGGCCTTGCTGGATCGCCGCCTGCCCGAGGGCTTGGGCGAGATGACTCTTGCCCGTACCCGGGAAGCACACGACATGATGCCCACAAACTCCAGATCATGGTGCAGTACCCGTGGCACGCACTGCACGGGCAGGTGCTGGATGTTGAGCGGGAGCTGACGGCCGA
>VYMF01000029.1_pt1 | contig 68623 bp, 49 predicted proteins | sample 5115271 | NCBI WGS metagenome assembly VYMF01 (sample SAMN12291778, study PRJNA351875) | freshwater metagenome | isolation source: freshwater lake | place: USA: Michigan, Wintergreen Lake | collected 2013-08-08
ATCGCCGTGCAGGGTCGCCTCTTGGCCGTGCAGCAGGTGGGGCCACTGCGCGATATCGGCCGTGGCTGCGTCCGTCGTGGTGAGCGTGTGGATCACGCCGCGACGATCCGTGCCTAGGTGCCCCTTCATCCCGAAGTACCACGGGTTGCCCTGCGTCGTCTGCCGCATCTCGGGATCGCGGGTCTTCGTGGCATGCTTCGTCGAGCTGGGCGCGCCAATGATGGTGGCATCGACGATGCTGCCGGCCTTCCGCAAGCGCTTATGCTCCTTGAGCAGCGCCTTCCCCGCGTCGAACATCCGCGCGGTGAGCTGATGCGCCTCCTGCAGGTGCCGGCACTTGCCGATCGTGATCTCGTCGGGCACCGTGTCGTGCCGCAAATCAATCTGGGCGAAGCGGCGCATCGACTCCGAATCGTAGCGCAGGTCTTCCGCCTGCGGGTCCGACAGATTGAACGACTGCTGGAGGAAGTAGATCCGGAGCATGCTCCCCATGGGCAGCGGATGCCGGCCGCGTCCCCCCTGGAGTAGTGCGGCGTCACCAGCGCCTCGACCGTCGCCCACGGAATCACCTGGTCCATGCCGAAGAGAAACGGTTCGCGGCGGGTCGTGTGCCGCTGGTTCGGGCGAGTCGCATCCGCACACGGACGCAGCGCGGTCCTCCACAGGCTCCGATGAACGGGACATCGCGCGCGCCAATACGGCGATTTTCCCTCAGCGGCACACTACTTGATCAGAGATCCCTAGTCGCGCGGCGCGGCCCCCATGTCGCCGCCGGTGAGAATTTTTGGGGGGTGGATACGTACTCAGAGTGACGCATTTCCGTCTTCACTTGCCTTCGTATCTCCCATGACCGACCGCCTCTCACGCCGCGCTGTCCTGGTCGCCGGCCTTTCGCTGTTCGCAGCGGCACCGCTGCGGGCACAGATTCCGGTGTCGCTGACTCTCGCGACCCCCACCATACTCTGCACGCAGGACGCCACCGGTCAGATCACGCTGAGCACGCCGGCACCGGAGAGTGAGCTTACGATTCCGCTCTCGAGCAGCATGCCGACGAAGGACGTCACAATACGCGCGACGATCGGCGACGAACGCGGCGGAGCCGCTGCCACCGTGCGCGTGACCGTCAAACCGTGAGCGTGTTCCGGCGCGCCACCGTGCTGACCGGTTTGATCAGCGTCGTCGGCGGCGCTCCCCGTATGCTGCTGGCGCAGGCAGAGCGCAGTGCGCTGACGATTACGGCGGCAACCAGCCTTGACGCGTTCCGCGATCGCCGCGCACCGATCGAGTTTACCCTCAGTCGGGTGCTCACCCCCGACGAGGGCGAGTTGGTGGTGCTCGTCGGATCGCACGACGTGTCATCGATGGTCACACTCCGCAGCACGCGCGCGACGCTCGAACCCGGCCTCTTTCCGCTGCCGGTCGGTGAATCGCCGTTGCAGCTGCAGCTGTACACAAACGGGCAGTGGATCACCGTGAGCACGTTCACGCTGCGCGTACGCGGCGCCGGTGGATTCGCGCGATCGTCGGCATCGCCGACGATCACACTGAACAGCACCGGACTCGTCGCCGATGGACAGCGCGGCGACGACGCCGTGCCCGCCGGTGCCAAGCGGCAGGATGCCACGCTCGCCGCTGGATTTCGCAGCGCGAATGAACGGCCCGGCTTTGCCATCGAAACGCAGTCGAGCCTCGTGGGTGCCACGCGCGAGGAACAGGCGCTGCGCTTTGCCCAACGTGGCACGCAAGCCCCGCAGGTCGACCTCTCAGACTATCGCGTGTCGCTGCGCATGCCGCAGGGCCGAGTCGAACTCGGCCATGTGTCGCTGGGGAGCAATCGGCATCTTATTGCCGGGATGACCTCGCGGGGCGTCGCGCTTACCACCGGCCCCTCGTGGGCCTCGCTCACGCTCGGCTCCGTCGCCGGCGCACCAATCGTGGGGTGGGACAATCTCATCGGGCTCGCCGAGTCGGCGCATCGTGTGAGTGCGGCGTCGCTGGGCGTGGAGTTGCTGCGTCAGCGCCCCGGTGCGCTGCAGGTGCGCGTGACCACCATGGACGGCTCACTGCTCCCGCGCGCCGGCTTCACGCAGGGGGCCGTGACCGATGCCGAGGAAAGCCGCGGCTCCGGCGTGGAGATCACGACCTCCACACCCGGACAACGCGCCCGACTGTCGGCCGGCTATGCCCGGAGTGCATTCAACAACCCGCTCACCGATACCGAACTTACGGGCGGTCTCACGGTCGTGCGCACGGAGCGCGTGCGTCGCGGTGCGCGCTATCTCGAGAGTGCCTTCAACGCGCTGAACAACACCATGCTGTTCGCCCGCGTACCCACGCGGCTCACCGTGGGATGGCGCCATGAGCGCGTCGATCCGCTCTACCGCAGTGTGGGCAGTTTCGTGCAAGCCGATCGGCAACAGGACGTGATCGACGTGAACGGCGGCCTTGGTGCCATCGCGTTGCAGGGGGGGCATACGATCGCGCGCGACAATCTCGCGAATGTCATCGGCGTACTCACGTCGCAGACGCGGGCGACCACGGCGAATATCGCGCTGCCGCTCGCTGCGGTGTTGCGGGTACAGCGGCGTGCGGCCTGGTTGCCGCAACTCACTGTGGGCCTCGTGTTCTCCTCGCAATACGCCGAGTCTGCGGCGCAGGATTTCCGTCCGGAGGATCTCACCGATCAGCGCAGTCGCTCGATCGAATCCGGGGCGCAGTGGCAACTCGACGTGTGGCGCGTCAGCCTGCGCGACAATCACACGTACCAGGACAATCGGCAGGTGGGGCGCGAGCGCTCGGATTTCAGCGGCACCGTGCAGGCACTCTCGCTGGGCCGCAGCATTGGCTCACGGCTTGATGGCTCGCTCGACGCGAGTCTGGAACGGCAACGCAACGAAGAGCTGGCACAGGTGAACACGGTGCGGCGTGTGGGGCTCTCGGGAAACTGGCGTGCCACGAACAGCACGGTGCTGTCGTCGAATGTCACCGCCGCCGTGTCGCGCACGCCGCCCAGTCTCAGCGATGTCACGAACATCGAAATGCGTGCAGAGCTCACCCACACCGTCCGCCTGTTCCGCGTCGGCACGGACATGCGCACCGGACAGTTCTTCCTTCGCTTTGCCCGCACGAGTGTGACGGCGGTGCCGTTCGGATTTGTCGAGAACTCGGCCCTCCCACTGGGACTGGCCACCCGGATTCAATGGACCGTGAACTCCGGTCTTTCGCTGAGGCTCTGGTAACTCCATGCGACTCCTGACTGTGCGAACGGCCGCGCTGCTGGCCATGATGTGTCTGTCGACTCGAGCGGAGAAGGCCGAGGCGCAGATCCGGGTAAGTCCCACCGGAGTGTCGACGAACGCGATGGCGGCGACGACCGTGTTTCTCACCTTCGCCGGCCTTCGCAATCAGACGGCGGTGGAGGCGTTCTGGTGCGGTGAGATCGTCGCCGCCACGTCTCCCGATCGTGGGGTGCGCTGCGATCCCGCGACGGTGTACGGTCGGTTGCCGCTGCGCAGCGATCGCTCCAGCCTGAGCGCGGCGGGCGTGCTCACCGACCTCATGTCGATCCCGGCGTCGGTGGCGCGCCGCGCCTTTCAGGATGCGCAACGCGGCCAACGGGGGACATTCTTCTACGTGCGGCGCTTCGCGAGCACGACCGGTGGCCCCGACGAATTTGTCGCCGTCACCTGTCGACTGACCGGCGGTGGGGCCAACGTGCCCTTCGCGCTCACCAACGTCACCGTGTCGTTTACGTCGGCCGCACCGGTCGAGTTCGTACAGGCGGGAGATGCCCCGCCACCAATCGCTGCGCAGATCGCATACAACGGCACGGGCCGACTGCGTGGTCGCTGGGAGATTGTCATGCCCGGTGATGAACGCCCCAGCGACATCGATCTGCTCACGGAGGCCTCGCTGCCGGCCGAACAGCGCGGACGCCAGCGTCGCTATGCGCAGCTCGAACGCTTCAACGTGCTCTTGCCGCCCGGCGGACCGTACACCTTGCAAGGACCCGATCCGTCACGGTTACCCACCGCTAGCGATGGGGCGTATCTCGTGTTGCTGCGCATTGAAGCTACCGATGATCGAGCCGGCGATTCCGATCCTGGTGCATCGGGCGCGCTGCTGCACAATGGTGCGGTGGCGGGCTTCCCCATGCCGGTGCTGCGCTATCTCGTCGGCAGTGTCGCACCAACGCCAGAGCCGGCCGGCACCGATCGCACGCTGCGATTGCTGTCACCGCGCGCCAACGCGACGATCGCGGCGGACTCCGCGTTGATCGTTCACTGGAGCCCCGATGCCAGCGCATCCTTTTCGCGTGTGGAGTTTCAGACCCGCGATGGAACGGTGCTGCTGTCGTCGGTCGTGCGACGCGGCGGGACGCGCTATCGGGTACCGCCCATGCTGGCGGACCGTGCCGCCGGCCAGACGATTCGCTGGCGTGTGAGCACACTTGGCGCGACAGGTAACGTGACGAGGCGTACCGCGTGGCGCGAGCTGACGATCTCGCCCAACGCGAAGGGACCCATGTGAGTGGGACCGGTCGCGCCCTACCGGCGCACCATCGTGATGTCCAGCAGCTGCCGACGCACCGCCGCGGCCTTGCCGGCGCGCTCGAGCGCGGCCCACAGTCGCGCCACTGTCTCGGGGTCTACCAGCCCGGCTGGTGATCCACCAACCGCGGGCGTGCCCATCTTCTCGCTCGTCCGGAACGCGTCCACGGCAGCCACCGTCTCGGCCGTGTACAGAGTCGCGTCGGGACCGCGCGCCGGAACGGGCTCGCCGCGCTTGTAGAAGCCCAGCGCGTTCAGCATCACCTTCAGCTGATACACATCGCCGCCCGAGAACTGCTCGAGGGTACGATACCCCAGCGTCTGCGAGACGGCATCGTAGATGCGCCGAAGCTCCCCCACCGGATCGGCGTGCTCACAGACGTTGATGTTCGCCGTCTGACCATCGCTGCGCCGCGACATGCCCGGGCGTGAGTCGGCCACGACCACCGCTGCGGATGTGCGCAGCCCGTGGCGCTTATCACCGCCCAGCACAAAGCCGGCATTGAGCGCCGTGATGAGTCGGTCGGCCAGATGGTACGGGGTGCCCTCGCTCGCTTCGAAGCTCTTGGCGACCGCCTCGATCACCTCGGGGCCCACCAGAATATTCCCCTGCGTCACGTAGTTCTTTCCGGCACGATGCCCCGCCCACGCATTCGGGCCCGTACCCGTGTGCTGCGCCGAACGACCGTCGACCGAAATCACGGCCACCTGTCGTGACTGGAATCCGCTGTCTGCCGCCAGCGCGCGTGTGAGCGCCGCCTCGGGGGCCTCGCCTCTGGAGAGCGCGTCGAGCAGTTCGATACCGTACTCGGTGCGCGTACTCGCCTGTGTCGCCACCGCACCGACGCCCTTGCGCACCCAGGGGACGCCATTGCCCACACACGGCACCCGCGTGGTGACGGCGACCCCCACCTCACCGGTGCGCGGATCGACGGCGGCGATGGAAAAGGTGTGAAACACGAAAGAGTCGCGCCACGCATACGGCTCTTGCGCCTGCGCTGTGCGCGGGGCGCTCACCACCGCAACCGTGAACGCGAACGACAGCAGTTGGACAATGGGCGGGCGAACGTAGGCAAGCATGGAGACCCCGGGAACGGTGAACGACGGCACGGCGCGCATCAGCGCGGACCGGGACCAAGATGCCGATCGAAGTGCGTGACCAGCTTGTTCATGAGATACCGCGCGTAGTACGGCCGCTGCGTCCAGCCATGCGTCGCCGCGGGCGCCATCGCAAAATCGAAATCCTTGCCGAGCCGCATGAACTCCTCGGCCATCGCCACGATGCTTGCAAAGGGCACGACGTCGTCCTGCATGCCATGAATGAGCAGCAGATGATCGCGCATGTTGCCCGCGTATTGCCGTGCCCCGCGCTTGAACGCTTCCGGGTGTGATTGCGGACGGCGCACGATGGCCACGTCGTCGCTGCCGAACTGGAACGGGTCGACGGCGGCGGCCGCGGCGACGCCGGCCTGGAAGAGCCCCGGCTTCTTGAGCAGCGAGTAGATCGTGAGCGTTCCGCCGTAGCTGCTCCCCCAGATGCCGAAACGCGACGCATCCACGAACGGCAGGGTCTTCATGTACGTCACCGCGCTCTCCAGATCGTCAAGGTCGCCGCCTCCCCAATCCATCAGGAACTTCTCACGGAACTCGCGACCGTAGCCGGTGCTGCCGCGTACATCCACCTGCACCACGATGTAGCCCTTCTCGAGGGCGAGATACTGCTGCAGCAGACCGTTCATGCCGCTCCAGCGGTTGCGCACGGTGTTCGAATACGCTGGACCGAAGAGCACCGGATAGTGCTTCGTGGAATCGATGTTCGGCGGAAAGAACACGCGAATGCGCAGCGGCAGCGTGTCGCGTCCATTCCGGACGCTCAGGTACTGCGGGGCGATCCACGGCACCGTCGCGAAGTCCGGTGTGGTAGACGTGGTGATGCGGCGTTCCACCGCGCCGGCGCGCGCATCGAGCAAATACAGCTCCGTTGGTTGCAGATCACTCGAGGACAACAGCGCAATGGTGCGTCCATCGGGCGACACGAACGGCGCATGCGTGCCCGGCATCGTGGTGAGCTGCCGCGGCGCGCCACCGCTCACACTCACACGAAACACGTGACGCTCGGACGGGCGCGGCGCGGAACTCACGTAGTCGATGCTGCGCGTGGCGCCACGCGGAATCCCGGCGCCGGCCACATCGTGCGGGCCAGCAGTGAGCGCGACGGGGACGGTATCGCCCGGCAGCACGCGATACAGGCGATATCGATCATCGAGATCACCAGTGAGCACGATGCTCCGTCCATCGGCACTCCACGCCGAGGCAATGTCGTTGTAGACGCGGGTCTCGCGGTGGTCGTGCCACGCGAGACGCGGGGTCGGCGCGGCCACGGTGAGCACATGGATCGTGCGATCGATCGCGTCATCACTCTCACGGTCGATCATCAAGGTGCCGGTGGTGGACCACGCAACATTCACGACGCGCGTACGACTCGAGTCGGGCAGTTCCACGAAGCGGAGCGCACGCGTGGCCACGTCGTACAGCCCCACCTTGCGGACTTCGTTGGCCTGACCGGGAGCGCCACGTCGCAGCGTGTTCAGCTGCACCGTGTCGCCAAGGTAGTACGGCATGCTGAAGCGCGGCACGCCACGTCGGTCGACGTAGTGCACCGCGATCGTGCGTGAATCGGGGGACCACGCATACGCGGGCGACGGACCACTCCATGTGGCGCCGCCGATCTCGACGTCGCGTCCGTAGTACGTGCCGAGGGGAATGGCGCCGATCGGCGCGACGGCCACCGTCGTGGCGCGCACCGACCCACCGCTTATCGGCCCACCGCTTATCGGCCCACTTCTTTCCAGCGCGTCGCCCGTCAGTGGCAGCAACCATAGGTCGCCATCGCGCAGGAACGACACCGTCGCGCCGTTCGGCGAGATCGCGAGGTCGCTCACCTCCCCACGACCGCTCGACAGCGCCGTTCGCCGACCGGTCGCGATCGTGACCCGCCAGAGCGAATCCGCCTGAACGAAGACGATCGCGCGACCATCGGGCGTCCACACGAATTCACCGACGCGCCCGGTGTTGCTTGGAGGAAGCAGGCGGCGCGGTACCGTGTCGGCACGGTCTACCAACCACAACGACCGGTCGGGGTGCGCTGGATTGCTCCAGAGAAAGGCCACGGTCTTCGAATCGGGAGACCAGTGGGGCGACGACGGGGCCATCCCCGTCAGCGTCGGACCGGCGGTGATCCGTTCCAGCGTGAGTGGGGTGCGGGCGGACGTGGCCTGAGCAACGGCCACCCCGGGAACGACCGCGATCCATGAGGCAACGAGAATTCGGCGAAACGAGTGCATAGCCCGAACATACAGGCTGCACCGAAAGTCTGTGGGACGAACAGCGACCATGGCCCCACGCGACTCGCGCCATCGGCCATCGCGGCGTATAGTCGTGCGATTCCGATCGCATGTCCCACTCGAACGGGAAGCCCATGCCGCTCGCGGCGGTTGCACGTGTACCGATCGTCTCGCGCACGCTCCACATCAGAGTCCGAGGTTTGCCTCAAATGGAACAGTCGCCCCCGCCCTCGTCGCGGTCTGTCACCACCACCAAACCCAATCGTACCGTCGCGGCGCTCCTCCTCGACTATCTGGAACTCGAGGACGCGACTACGGTTTTCGGCGTGCCGGGTGGCGCGCTCATTTACGTCATGGACGAGCTGTGGCGCCGCCGACAGACTTTCAACTTCATCATTTGCCGCCACGAGACCGGGGCCGGCTACATCGCCCACGGGTATGCACTGGTGACCGGGGGGCTGGGCGTGGTGCTCACCACCAGCGGTCCCTCCGCCACCAATGCCATCACCGCCGCGATGAACGCGCAGGCGGCGAATTGCTCGCAGCTCATCATCACCGGCGAGATCCCGCAGCAGTTTTCCGGCCAAGGCTATCTGCAGGAAGGGGTCGATGCACGTCTCGACGTGGGCGTGATCTTCCGCAATGCCGTCGAGTACAGCGCGGTGGTGTCGAGTCCCCTCAACTTCGTCACCCTCTTCACGCAGGCGCTGCGCTACGCGCGCGCGCTCCCCAACCGCGCCGCGCACATCAGTCTTCCCAACAACGTCGCCGGCTCCTGCGTGGCGGCGACCGGGCAGTCGATCACCTTTCCCACCACGCCGAGCGCCTATCGCGCGCAGGCGAGCAGCACCGACACCGAGCTCGCGCATACGGCGTTCGCGAACCTCGCTGGTGCCGAACGGCCGCTCATCTTCCTCGGCAACGGGGCACGCGCCGCGCTCGAGAACACCGCACGTGCCACACGCTTTCGCGAGATGGTGGAACGCTTCGCGATTCCCGTCATGACCACGGCAGATGGCAAGGGTGTTTTCCCGGAGAGCCACCCGCTTTCGCTGCGCAACTTCGGGATGACGGCCTGCCAGTGGCCGGCGCTGTATATGGGACAAACCACCGACCCCAACCACTTCGACGCCCTGTTGGTGATCGGATCGAGCCTTGGGGAGCTGGCCACCTCCGATGCGGCCTCCAAGCCCTACGATCGGATCCTCGTCCCCACCACGCACTTCATGCAGGTGGACCTCGATGGCAGTGTCATTGGCCGCGAGTATCCGGTGACGCTGGGGCTCGTGGGCGAGTGTGCCGCCACAATCGATGCGCTTATCGAGCGTTCGCTCACCACCGAACCGAACGTGGAGGGCGCCGCCGCGCGTCGCGCCTCGATCGCCGCGCTCAAGCTGGCGAATTCGCCGTGGGTGAACCCGGCATGGCGCGACAGCACCACGGGCCCCACCAATCCCGCGGCGATCATGCGGGTCATCAACGACACCGTCACGGCAGGGCGCGTCTTCATCGACGCGGGCAACTGCGTGGGGTGGTCACTGCACTATCTCGTCGTCGACGCCCCGGTGCGCTACCACTCGGCGCTCGATATGGGCCCCATGGGTTTCGGCCTCGGCGCCGTGATTGGTGGCAAGATGGGCGCGCCCTCCGAAACCTGCGTCTCCGTGGTGGGCGACGGCGCCTTCATGATGCATTGCGGCGAAATCTCCACGGCGGCCCACTATGGGGTGGGCGCGGTGATCGTCGTGCTGTACGACAACGACCTGGCCATGGTGAGTCAGGGCATGGACAAGCTGTTCCCCAACGACGCCCCCTTCTCACCGACCTATCATCTTGGCAGGCCAGATCTGGCGAAGGTGGCCGAAGGACTCGGCGCCGATGCGTTCACGATTGGCGACGGGCAAGGACCGGCCGAGTTCGCGGTGGCGCTGCGCAAGGCCATCGAGCAGGCGGATGCCCGCAAGCGTCCGCAGGTGATCGTGGTTCATATCGACACCACCGTGATGCCGCCGTACGGCTGGCCCCAACTCCCGCCCTCGCCCTGCGCCTCGCCGTCACCCACCACCCCCATCGCCGGACAGGGAACATGACCGCTGCAGCGAATACCGTGCTCGACTACGCCATCGTCGGTGGCGGCGTCTCGGGACTCTACAGTGCCTGGCGATTGCTGAACGACTCCCCGACGGACAGCGCGCCCACGGTCGCCGTCTTTGAAGGCAGCGGCCGACTGGGTGGACGTTTGCTGTCGGTGGAGCCGCCGGGCATTCCGCAGGCGCGCGTGGAACTGGGCGGGATGCGCATCATCTGCCCCGCGCAGGACTGGGCGTCGTCGCTCGTGCAGCACCTGAAGCTTGCGACCGAGCCGCTGCTCGACGTGCAGCCACAGAATGTCGCCTACATCCGCGGCAAACTGCTGCGCATTTTCGAGCTGGATGATCCCGCGAAGTTGCCGTACGCCCTGCCCGCCGATCTCGCCAACGCCGATGCGCTCCAGAATCTCACGGCGGTGGCGGCCCTTCGTGCACTGAAGGACGTCATCAAGCAGGTGCTCGGCCGCGACCTGACCACCTGGCAGCAACTCGCCACCACCCTCAACGACGAGGACTGGAACACGCTCGCCCGGGACGGGATGATCAACGGGGTGCCGCTCCGCGACCTCCCCATGCGCTTCCTGATGATGCAAGCGATTGGCAACGAGGCGCTCGCGTTGGCGCAGGACAGCTGCGGCTACGACAGCATCCTGCACACGTGGAATGCCGCCGATGGCTTTCCGTGGAACATTGGTGACTACGGGCCGCTGGTTCGCTATCTCCACGTCGTGGACGGCTTCGAAGCGATGCCGCTCACCCTCGCGCAGCAGTTCGAGGCGGCCGGCGGGGTCATTCACATGAACCACTGGCTGCGCGGCTTCGATACCGTGGGGCCGGGTGAGCCGTTCACGCTCACCTTCGACACGAAAGACGGCGCCATCACCGTGCAAGCCAGGACCATCATCCTCGCCATGCCACGCCGGTCGCTGGAGTTGCTCGAGGCACGTGGGCCGGTCCTCGATCCGTCCAACACGCACGTGCGACAGCTCATGTCGGCGGTGCTCCCGATTCCGCTGTTCAAGCTCGCAATCTGCTACGAGCGTGCCTGGTGGGAGGAGATGCCACCAGTCGATCCCGGCATCGGCCTCATGCGCACCATCACCAACGGCAAGTCGGTCACCGATTTGCCGCTGCGTCAGTGCATCTACTGGAAGGTGAACCCGCAGAACGGGCACGCGGTCATCCTCATCTACGATGATGGCACGGATCTCGACTACTGGGCTGGTCTGCGCGACTCGACCTCCACGCCGCACCTCGATGACCCGGCCATCGCGGGGCACGAGGCCGAGCTGCCCAACTGGTCGTCGTGCAAGGCGCCTGACAAGATGGTGCAGGAAGTACACCGACAGCTGCTCGAGATGCACGGCGTGAAGGACCCCACGGCGGTGCCAGCGCCCTACACGGCGGCGTATCGCGACTGGGGCGAAGATCCGTTCGGTGGCGGCGCGAACTTCTGGCAGGTGGGCGCCGACAGCCAGCGCGTGGCCAAGGAGATCGTGCAGCCGGTCACGCCGTATCGCGTCTACATCTGCGGCGAGGCGTACTCGCACGCGCAGGGGTGGGTCGAAGGCGCGCTGCAGACCGCGGAAGACATGCTCCAGAATCACCTCGGGCTGCCGGTGCCGGCGTGGAAGCAGGCACCGACCGCGCTCAACTGCACTCCCACCACCGAACAGGGGCCTCGCCGATGAGCACGGGCGCCCGCATTGCCATTACAGGTACGGGTGCCGCCGTCGGCGACATCGTGCGCGGGAACGACGATCCGGCATTCGCCTACGTGATCGCCAATCCGCCGCCGAATCGCGACATCTTCGATGGGCTCACGTATCGGCGCGTCCTGGGGCCAGGGCAGACGGTGGTAAGTATCGCGGCCGGCGCCACGCTCCAGGCCATGGAGCGTGCCGGCATCGATGCCTCGCAGGTGGACCTGCTCATCGGCGCCGTGACGATGGGGGAGTTCTTTGCCCCGAGCGCACTGACACAGCTGCACGCGTACCTGCGGCTGCCCAGCAACTGTCGCGTGCTGGCGCTCAACTCCGAGTACTCGCCATTCGTGGACGGGCTGCGCGTGGCCAACGACATGGTCGCCGCTGGCTCCGTCACGTGTGCGCTGGTCGTGGCGGCGTGCGCCTGGACGCAGCACATGGACTACCACCAGGCCGTGTGCGTGGCGGCGTCCGATGGGGCCGGCGCTGCCGTCGTGACACGCACCGACGATCGCTCCTCCTTCGCGCTGGTGGATTGGGAGAGCGTCACCGACTCGTCGTGGTTCGGGGCCTTCCGCATGGCGCCGCGTCCGGTGTCGGTGCCGCCATACTACACGCCGAGCGATACGCTGTACACGCACGCCCTGATGGCGCTCGACGACGTGCGCGGCGCCGAGGCGGTGAAGGCGTTCGGCCTGCCCGTGCCAGTAACCGTGGTCCAGCGCCTGCTGGAGCGGGCCGGACTTGCCCCGTCGCAGATTGCCCTCGTGCCACATCAGACCTCCAAGCTCGTGGAGAGCTACTGGAAGTCGAACATCAATCCCGGAGCCTATATCAGCACCGTGCGCGACTACGCGGACATGGTATCGGCCACGGCGGCGGTCAATCTCGCCACCTGTGCCGACCAGATCACGCAGGATCACCTGGTGATCCTCGGCATTGGCATGGAAATGCACGCGACCGCACTGCTCTACTCGCGCCAGCGCGGCTGAGTCGCACCGTATGCCGAAGGGGTCGGCCTCGTGGCAGTTGCCACGAGGCCGACCCCCTGTCGTTTCTGGTCTGGCGCCTCGGCGCCCGGGACCGTCAGGCGGTCTGCGACTGCCCCGACATAATGCGCACGAAGTTGGCTTCGGCGAAGAACTCGGCAACGGGGACCGTCTGCGCGAACACCCCGAAGTACTGATCGATGGCGTCCTGTTGACCCGGCAGCGCGCCGAACAGGTCCATGATGGGCTGTGGGGGCGGCTCCAGCTTGCCCGACTCCTTGGCGAACTCATAGAGCGGAATCGACACCGCATCGCGCTCATCCTGGAATCGCGCCACCACGGCATCGATGGCGTCACCGGCCGCGAGACCGTCGTGCACCGCGGCACTCAGCAGGTCGGCATCGCGGAAGGCATTGGAGATCCCGGCGGCGGTGATCGGGTCCATCGTGACGCCGGCGTCGCCCACCAGCGCCCAGCCGGGTCCCGTGGCCTGACGCCGGAAGCCCTTCGTGCTGCGCGTGAGCCAGCGGCTCGACTGCGTGGCCTGCCGCGTACGTGCCGCCAGCGAGGGGGCAAGCGCCTCGAACTCTTCGAGCATGCGGGTATCCGCCTCGCGCGCGACCTCCGCGTAATCTTCCTGGTGCACGCAGCTGCCCACCAGCGACTGTCCATCGTTGGTGGGATACACCATCAGCATGCGGCGCGGGCGAGAATAGAACTCCATCCCTTCGGCAGGGAAGTTGTCGAAGTACGCCCAGATGATTCCCTCGTGTCGAGGATGCTCGTCGAGCACCGCCGCGCCCACCATCTTGGCCACGGGAGAGCTGGCCCCGTCGGCGCCGATGAGCATGCGGCACGTGGCCTCCTCGGTGCCTCCATCGGCGGTGGCCCAGCGTACCCCGTGCACGCGACCGTTCTGCATGAGGAGGTCACGCACGCGCGACTCCTGATGGAACTCGACGCCCGCCTCCTGCGCGGCCTCCAGTAGCAGTTCGTCGAGGACGAGCCGCCGCGGGCAGAACGCCTCGTCGATGCCGTCGGCAGCGGGCGCGTTGCCTTCGAGCGACATCACCGCCAAGTCCAGGGTGATCTTCCGGATGGGAGGACACCCCGTCTCCCGCAGGCGCTCGAGCAGGCCCCACTTCGCCAACCGCGCGGCGCCGCTTTGCCACAGCAGGTGCGTGGACGCTTCGAAATCGCTCGGGAATCGATCGGCGTCGAGCAGCAACACCGAATGACCGCGTCGGGCCAGAAGCATGGCGGTCGCACTGCCGGCGCACCGCGCGCCCACGATGATCACGTCATATGCCTGTCGTTGCGCCATAGCTCCCGTCGCTCCCATTCAGTGGTGAAAAATTCCGTTCAGACGTACCGCGTCGAGTACGTCCTGTGCGTCGCGCTCACGACCCACGTCGACCAACGCGCTGGCCAAGTCGCGAGCCGCACGCAACGCCCAGCTGTGGGCGCCCTGTTCGGCGGCGACATGCAGCGCCGTACGATAACGTACTTCCGCATCGGCAGTGAGGGTGCCGGCTCGCGCCGTGAGCGCCTTGCCCACGAGCCGGTGCACCTCGGCTTCCGTCCACCGCTCGCCCCAGGTCGAGACCTGTTGTTGCGCGGCCGCCAGCACGACGAGCGCCTCATCGGCTCGGCCGTCACGCAGCAGCAGCTCAGCTTCCAGCCCCTGGAAAAACGGCACCGCGATTTCCGCCCCCGTCGCGCGAAACGCCGTGATGCCCTCGCGAAGCTCCGCCAGACCACCAACCAGATCACCGCGGTCGCCGCGCAGCCATCCGTAGAGCGTATGTGCCATCGCCGCCACGTAGGCGTAGCCATGCTCGCCGGCGACGGCGGCCCCCAACTGCAGCGACGGCGCCAGCGTCTCGGCGTCGCCAGCCAGCAACTCCACGACGCCACCCCACGTGTGGCTCCACGACAGGGAGTACGGGTGGCCGCTCGCCACGGACAGCGCCCGCGCGCGGCGCGCATGCGCCAAGGCTTCCTCCGTGTCGCCGGTGATCCAGCAGGCGAGCGCCTCGTGCACCACGCACACGAGCTCGAGGTCGGTGGAATACAGCTCCGTGAGTGAGCCGAAGCGCGCCGCGTCGTAGCGCTCGCGGAAGCGCCGGCAATGCGCCCGCGAGCGTTGCGGATCGCCGGCGTACAAATGCACCTGCAGGCCGATCATGTCGGCCACCAGCAGCGAGGCATCAGACCCATCGCGCTCGGCGCGCTCCTGAATCTGCGCGGCGGCGGCAACCGCCTCATCGAGCCGACCACGCACCTGGTAGTACACCCACGTGCCCCAGAGCACCTGAATTTCTTCCGCAGCAGATTCCGCCGCGGCGCTGAGCGACGCCGCCGCCAGATACGAGCGCTCCACCTCGGGCGCCGCCCAGCCGCGCGCCTGCATGTACGTGGTGCCGAGCGCCGCGCGGAGGCGGAGTTCGAGCCGGTCACGGCGCAGCGACGGCGCGCACCCGTCCAGCACGTTCAGCCCGCGCGTGAGGTGACTGAGCGCTTCCGACAACGCGCTCGATCGCATCGCGCGACTCGCCGCCGCGAGATAGTAGACCGTCGCCGGTTCGGCCTGCCCCCCTTCGGCATGATGATGCGCGAGCATTTCCGGCTCCGATTGCGCAATGCCGGGAAAGTACGTCTCGAGCACCGCAGCCGTCTCGAGATGAATATCGCGGCGACGCGACTTGAGCTGCGACTGATAGGCGGCTTCCCGCACGAGGGCGTGCCGGAAGGCGAACTGCGCGTCATCGTCGAACGGGGTCGTGCTTTCCAACACGCCGCTGTCGCAGAGCCGCTGCAGCGCGCTATCGAGTTGCTCGTCGGCCATCGGCAGCACACGCGCAAGCAGGCGTCGCGAGAAGCGCAGCCCCAACGTGGCCGCCACACGACACACGGCCTTTGCCGGACCGAGGCTGTCCAGACGCGCCACCAGCAGGTCGTGAAGCGTGGCCGGAATCTCGATGTCCGATGCCGTAGCGAGCCACTCGTCGCTGTCGCCCGTGGTCCGCAAGCGTCCCGATTCGATCAGCGATTTGGTGAGCTCCTCGACGAACAGCGGCACGCCACCCGCGGCGGCCACGATCGAGGCAAACACCGTGTCGGGGAGGCGACGTCCGCCCGCAAGGTCGTCCACCACGGACCGAATGTCGCCCACCGGCAGACGATCCACCGCGATGCGCACACATTCACGTTCGTCGAAGGGCGCGGTGAACTCCGGGCGCGCCGTCATGACCAGCAGCCCCGGCACCGAGGCGCGTCGCGCGGTGAGTCGCGTCAGCAAATCGATGCTCGTGGGGTCGGCCCAGTGCAGGTCCTCGACGAGGACGAGCAACGGGCGATCAGACGCGCCGGCCACCATGAGGTCGAGCAGTCGTTCAATCGTACGTTCGCGCAGCAGCAGCGGACTGAGCGAGGGCATGCTGGCACGACGGTCGAGCGGCACTGACAACAGTGTCGCGAGCAGCGGCAAGGCGTCGGCCACATCGATACCTCGTTCACTTATGAACGATTCGAGGCGGCCAAGCGCACTGCTGGCGTCGAGGTCCACCGAGAGACGCGCCGTGCGGCGCACCCATTCGGCGACGGGGTTGAGCGCCGTGTCGCGGTAGAACGGAGAGCACTGCAGCGCGATTGGGTCGCGCGCGTCAGCCTTCGTGCGCTCAGCGAGCGATTGCAGCAGGCGCGACTTGCCGATCCCGGCTTCACCGGTGATGAGCACGGCGCGTCCCTCACCGTGTCGGCCACGATCCCATTCGTGCAACAGGACGGCGAGTTCCGCATCGCGCCCCACCATCCGTCGTGCGCCGGCACCGGCCCGCGTGTCGAAACGGCTGCCCGACACCGGCACCCCACTCACGAGCCACCAATCCACAGGCCCCTCGATGCCCTTGAGTGCCTGCGCGGGCATCTGCTGCAGCAGGAACTGTTCGCCAATGAGCTTTCGGGTGCGCGCAGCGATAGCCACACCCCCCGGCGGCGCCAGAGACTGGATGCGCGCCGCGAGATTGGGCGTGGTGCCCACTGCCCCCTCGCGCTTGCGCAGCGTGGCGCTCTTGATGTCGCCCACCACCACGAGGCCGGTGGCGATACCGGCGCGGGCCGAGAGGCGCACGGCGCCGGCATCGAGCTGTCCGGCCGCCCGCGTCAGCTCGAGCGCCGCGTGGACGGCGCGCGCGGCGTCGTCCTCGTGCGCCACCGGCCAGCCAAAGTACACGACGGCGCCGTCGCCGAGGAACTCCGCGAGATGACCGTCCCAACGCGCCACCACGGTTTCGCAGCAGCGCTGATAGGACGTCATCACCTCGGCCAACTCTTCGGGATCGAGGCGTCCCGCCAGTCGTGTCGAGTCGACGAGGTCGCAGAAGATGATCGTGACCTGCCGGCGTTCGGCCTCACCGGCAGATTCGACAGCTGGCGCCACATTGCGGCGTGTCGGGAGCGCTTGGGCAGGAGTCGCGGAAGTCGCGGGCGAGCGACGCTCGTCGACGGCGCGTCGCAGGCGCTTGCGGTCACCCAGAGGCAACCCCAGAGCACGGAGATCGTCGTCCGTGAGCTCGGAGAGCACATCGAAGCCCACGCGCTCCGTCGCAAACGCGGCCGCGTGCTGGCCGAGCCCGTTGGCCTGAAGCCAGCGGTCGAAGTCGCTCAGGTCCGCGTCAGGCGTGATCATGCCAAATGCGGGAAACGCGGGGAGTGCCGATGTGCATGACTGCAACTTCGACGAGTGAACCGCGCGACGCCACTGCCGGTTTCTCCGTACGGGCACGCCGGCCGGCGCCGGAGCACCCATGGGCGGCGGTGCGCGGGCCTCCACACGCAACCAGAATGGAAATTGGTCCTGTCCGGCACGGAAGGAATCACCACCGATCGCGACGTCGCGCCTTCCCGGATTACGGCGGCGGCACCCACTCGGCGAGGCGCCATCGGCACAACGCTCGATCCATCACGCTCCTGCGGACATGTCCGTGGCGCCTACATCTGCCGCAGCCAACTCAGTTTCACGATCAGGGACCGGGCTGTTGGTGTGTTGCCATTGCGTACCGCCTGCCGATCATTGTACACCACGTACAGGAACGACAGCGGCGCGAACTCCCAACTGAATCGCGCGTTGAGTGTCCCGCGCTCGACCGCGGTGTTGTACTGATAGAACGCGCTCCATTGCACGCGCGGATTGAGAAAAATGCGGAGCTCAGGGCCCGCGAGATGCGTGACAAAACCGGAATCGCGAGTGCCGAGCGAACGCAACCGATTCACTTCGTACGCGCCGCGCAGCACGACGTAGGGGCTGGGCGACCACCGCGACGACAGCTCGACCCGCTCGAGAGAGCCGTCGAAGAAGTCGCCCGCCGACACGGTGCCCGTTGCGGCAAACCGCGCACTCTGGTCGCTGCGAAGTACCAAACCAACCCGCGCGTAGTCATGGGTTCCCGGCGCGATGCGCACATTGGGAAACAAAACCACCGGCGCCAGCGGACGCTGATAGTTCTGTTCCACCGAGGGGGCAATGCTGGCGCCGTTGCGGAACAACAGTTCACCCGAGTACGCCAGCTGCCCTTCTTGCAAGACGAATGTGGTCGGGTCCTGATAGGCGATGGCCGTCGGACCATGGCGAAGCCACACGACATTCTTCGGCAGCCAACGCGGCTGCGCCGTAAACGAGACGAACGGGCCGGTCATCAGCACGTTGGGACGGGAAACGAAACCCGTTTGCGGTTGGTAGTCCCTGGTGACCAACGCCCCCGTGACGCCTGCGGCGAAATCGGGTGTGGCGTGCGAGAGGCCATATGTCGCCGCGATGCCCGTTCGACCGTCTACAGTGGAGGTGGACACCATGCCCGAGAGCTGGTTCTGCTCACCGAGCCGCGTGAACGCGTCGAATGCGGCCACCACATTCCGTGTGCCCTGCCCGTCTGTCGTTTGGCCATCGCGAAGCGCCACGGTCGCTCCAAGCCGTGTGGCGCGTCCGAAGAACTGGCTCCCGCGCGCGACCCCAAAGGTGGTGGCGCCTTCATCACCGATGGCCGCCTGTCGCATGGCCAACACACCGGCCGTCGTCCGTCCGGTCCGATACGCATACCGCACACCACCATCGATGGGCAAGAGCGTGCCATCATCGGCCAAGCCGATGCGACGAGAAAAGAACGGCTGCACGATGTAACGACCGGTCAAACCGCCCGCGCTCAGCAGGTCGGCGTTCTCCAGAAAAAACTGTCGACGTTCAGGGAAAAACACATTGAAGCGCGTCAGATTGACCACCTGTCGGTCGACATCCGCCTGTGCAAAATCGGTGTTGGCCGTCGCTTCGAGCAGACTGTTCGCGGTGGGAGCCCAAATCACTTCACCACCGACATCGCCAAGCGTGCCATTGAACGCGCCGCGCGTGCGATCCGCCGTGCGTTGTCCAAGCGCATACGGACGTATACGTACGTTAGCCCGCGGTGGTGGTGGCGCCAACGAGTCGAGCACACCGCCAAAGGTGAGTCGCCACGACGAGAACTGCCGCGGATACGGCATCCACGCACTCCATTGCGCCACGCGACGTGTATTGCGAACGAAGTTGACATCCCACGACGTGAGCCCCGGGGCGTAGCGCAGCGACTGCCACGGTATCGCTATTTCGGCGATCCACCCGCTGTCGGCGCGCGTGGTCCGGACGCGCCAAAGGGCGTCCCAGTTGAAGTTGGACACGTCGCCACCGTCGAAGGCCTGCACGTCGCCTTGCGATCCCATGGGTGTGACCTGGAATTGCAGGGCGGTGCGATGATCGCCGAGTGGTCCGAAGGTCACGCCAAAGACATCGGTTTCGGGCGGTTCGAAATCGCGGCGCAGATCGGGAAGGCGAAGCGATCGCAGCCCCGCGCTGTCGCGGTTGAACGCCCCCACAAACAGGTGTTCGTCGTCGTACAGCACGCGGACTTCGCTGGGATACCGCGTGGTCGCGTTGAAATCCGGCCGCACCTGAAAGAAGTCGGCAGCGACGGGTGCCGCGCGCCAGCTTGCTTCGTCCAGTCGACCATCAATCACGATTGTCGCGAGGGCCCGTCGGGCCACAAGGTGGCGCCTCGTTGCGTCTGTGGGCGCTGGGACTGGTGCGGACTGTGCGCGCGCCGACGGCACAGCGAGTAGCATCATGATGGTGAAGCCGAGCGGCCAGCGCCACGTCAGCGCGTGTGACTTCGAACAGGACGTCATCCGCAAAGACTACGACGTGCCGATCCGAATGTCTAACGCGAATGGCTCGCCTTGGCCCCACCGATCCACGAGTTGAACGCCATGACCCACGCTCCGCCTCGTCGCGCCTCCTTCGCGCTTGCTAGGCGCGCTTCACTGCGGTCATGGGCTCCAGCAACGCGGCGATCGGCTGGGGGTGGATCTGAGGCAATGCAGCTTCCCCGAAGGCGTGCATCTCGAACACTCGTGGGCCGCGCGCTTGCATCGGCCGCTCCAGTTCGTCTGCTGGCGCACGTGGTCGGCGCAGCGAGGCGCTCACCCCGGGTGAGGCGTGGTGGGCCGATGCAGGGTTGAGCGGTGCCGAGGGAAACGCTGGGGTGTCATGCCCGCAAACGGACCGGTGGGGGCTACGGCGTACGTTATCGCGAAAAGCGCAGCAACACCGTCGATCGATCACCCAGAAACAGACGGGCATCCTGTCCGGTGAACGCGCTCGTCCCCTTCGTGTTCGGGTCACCCAGGGCCTGCGCGTACCAGCTTGCGGCCGGCGCGTTTGGCAAATCTTGGAGTCGCACCGGGACGCGTGGCACGGGCGCCGGTGCAGCCATGGTGGGGAGGTACGTGATGTAGTTGCCTTCGGCATCGAACACGCGTGCCCCCGACACGTTGTTGAGCAGCAGCACGAAGGCGTTGAGCTCCGTGTTCCACGAGAGCGACGGCCCCCAGAAGCCCCCGCCATCGGCCTGTTGCCACGAGCGTGCGGGGGGCAGAATGGGCGTGGCGTGCCCCAAGGGAGTAGGTGCCCACGACTGTCCCACGCGCGAAGAGCTGGTGCCCTGCAATCCGGGGCCGCGCCAGTCGCCGTTGTGCCAGCGTAGCGCCTTGCTGCGCCCATCGGGGTGCAGCGGCGTATCAAGGTCGTGCAGGGCAATGCGTGCCAGCTGAATGCCTTGCGTGGCGGGGTTGGCGCCGGAGTAGTCGGTGAACGCAATGTACGCGTACACACTATCGGGGCCGACGGCCATACTCGGGTCACCCACGCCACCGGCAAAGAAGCGAATGGGCAAGTCGCAGTGGATGGGAAAGCTGCCATCGCTCAGGATAAGCCCGAGGTTTCGCCAGCTGCGTCCGTCGTCGGTGGATTTCGCGAGGCCAATGTGCGGCACCGACAGGTACGGCCGTTCAAACGGTGCGCCGCAGCGTACGTACGGTCCCTCCTCGGTGTGATACAACCCGTACAGCGCACCGGTAGAGGGGCGACGGTACACCGACTCGATCCAGCGCATGGGCGTGTTGGTGGGCCCCTCACGGGTGTTGATGTCGTGTACGTACCAGTTGCGCGTGGAGTCCCACGCAAAGGTGGGATGGTCGTCGTCGAACCGTGCCAGCGTAAACGCCTGTGCGCTGGCGGCATCGCGGGCACCGGTGCTGCGCCACGCATGCTGGTTGGACACGATCTGGTAGAACGTGTCGCCCACCCAGAAGGACGGCCGGTTGCAATCACTGCCCACCGGACTGGTGATGCGCAGCTCCGCTGCCGTCACCAGCGTAAGCGTGGGTGGCACAAACGGCGGCGGCACGGGCTCGGGAGCGCTGCAGCCCATCGTGAGGCCAGCAAGCGCCAGCGCAGCCAGCGAACGCCCCGTCATGCGCACCACGGCGCCCCGAGGCACCAAGGGCACCCACCAAGGGGTCAGAGTCGTTTCGGGCGCCGAGGGGTCGGCGGAAAAAGGGGTCAGAGTCGTTTCGGGCACCGAGGGGTCGGCAGAAAAAGGGGTCAGAGTCGTTTCGGAGTCGTTTCGGGAGGCGTTTCGGGCAGAGTCGGTGCAGCTGTCGGTGAAGCCGTCATCTGGGCCAGTATCCTCTGCATTGGCGCGCGCCATTCCCCTACGCGCCGCGATCGCGAGTAGGCCGCGTGTTGAGGGCGAGATGTCTCATGCGCGCGGAGTATCGCGCGCGAAATGGGCGCGGGCAAGCACGGCGCCAGTGGCACCGAAGCGCCGGAGGTTCAAGGCGGCAGGCAGAACGATGCGACCGACTCACAGTCGCGGGAACGTGGAATAGCCGGGCGGATGGGCCGCACGGGCAGCGCCACCACACGACGGAGCCGGTCGCTTGTGCCTTTCAGGTCTGCCCTCACGCTGCGGCTCGTCGGACTCGATGTCCATGCCGCGACCATCGCGGCCGCAGTGGCAGAGGCCGAGGGCGAGGTCCGGGAGCTCGGCATCATCGCCAATCGCCCTGAAGCGGTGCGCGTACTGCTGACCAAGCTGGGCGAGCCGAGCGCGCGGCGCGGCGCTTCGTGTGGCCCGCCCTGCAGGGGGTGTTCGACGAGTATCGCGCGAGCCTGACGATAGTGGCCGAGCGGGTGCTGCGGCTGGATCGGGCCATCACCGAGGCGATCACGACGCTGGCCGCCGCGCAACACGCGCTCATTGAGGCGTTGGCGACGCTCCGCGGCGTGCTGCAGATCATGGCGACCACGCTGTGCGACTCGACTCGCGACCGCAGGGTGCGGGAGTGCCCGACGGATCTCGATCCGGCGGTAGTCTTCGGACGAACCCGCGCAGATCAGGGTGATCAGCCGTCGCACCCGCCGTCACCCTCGGTCTCTGCCTCACCACGTCTCACGTACTTCACCGAACTACCTCACATCCACACATCGCGGCGTCTGTTCCCCTGTCGGGTCGCTTCATGGCAGAGTCTTTTTACGGAGTCGTTGAACGAACGGCCCTTTGAAGGCCGCTCCGTTCCGCAGCCAACCGAGGTGGTGCAAGACGCGTGGGAGAGGTAAGGTAGGGTCAACGTCTTCCCCTCCTTATGCTCCGTCTTCTGCGCATCCCGCTGGCCACCTTCGGCGTGACCTTCGGCTCCGCCACGCTGCTGATACCCGCCCCCACCGGCATCGTCGGACAGCCCCCGCGCCAACCCGTCTCCTTCGTCATTTCCGGCGCGCGCATTGCCGACGGCACCGGCGCCCCACTGCGGTCCGCCAGCGTGCGCGTGCAGGGTGACACCATTGCCGCCATCGGCGCCATCACGCCGCGCCCGGGTGAGCCGCTCATCGATGGCACCGGGATGGTGCTGGCCCCGGGGTTCATCGACACGCACAACCATTCCTCGTCCGGCGTAGAGGTCGAGCCCGCCGCCGTCTCGCAGGTCTCGCAGGGTATCACCACCATGGCGGTGGGCCCGGACGGCAGCTCCCCCTGGCCAGTGGGCGAGTACCTGCAGCGGCTCCGCGCCAAACCGCCCACCGTCAACGTGGTCACGTTCGCCGGACACGCCACCATTCGCCGAGAGGTCATCGGCTTCGACTACAAGCGCCAGGCCACGCCCGCCGAAGTGGCGCGCATGGCCACGCTGGTCACGCAGGCGATGAACGAAGGCGCCTTCGGCCTCAGCTCCGGACTGGAGTACGAAGTGGGGAGCTACTCGGCCACCGACGAAGTGGTCAACATGGCACGCGCCGCCGGCGCCAAGGGCGGCATTTACACCTCGCACATTCGCGACGAGGCCGACCTGGCCATGGAGGCCATCCGCGAAGCCATTACCATTGGGGAACAGGGCCAGGTCCCCGTGCAGATCACGCACATCAAGCTGGGCACCGTGAGCGTGTGGGGCAAAGCCAACGAGGCCGTCGCCCTGGTGGAGGCGGCGCGCCGGCGCGGCGTCGATGTCACCGCCGATGCGTATCCGTACCTCGCCTGGCAGTCCACGCCGCGTGTGCTCATTCCCAACAAACGCTACACGGACTCGGCCAGCGTGCGCCGCGGGCTCGATGACATTGGCGGCGCCAAGAACGTGCAAATCACCCGCTGGGGCGCGCACCCCGAGTTCGTGGGCAAGCGCCTCGACGAGGCGGCGCGTCTGCTGGGCGTGAGCGATATCGAGGCGTATGTCCGCTTCCAGGGCGACGAAGAATCCGGGATGATTGGCCACGCCATGACCGAGGCCGACCTGCGCATGTTCTTCCGGCAGCCGTGGGTCATGGTGGCGAGCGACGGGGGCATTGCCAACAACCACCCGCGCGGGGCCGGCACCTTTCCGCGGGTGTTGGGTCAGCTCGTGCGCGAGCAACAGTGGATGACACTCCCCCAGGCCATTCACAAGATGTCCGGCATGCCGGCGGCCCGATTGGGGCTGCGCGATCGCGGCACGCTGAAGCCGGGCATGAAGGCCGATCTGGTGCTCTTCGATCCAACCACTGTCATCGACCGGTCCACCTTCGAGCAGCCGCGTGCGCTCTCGACCGGCATTCAGCGCGTGTGGGTGAACGGAACGCTGGTGTGGACGGGCACTGCGGTGACCGAAGCGCGCCCTGGACGCGTCCTGTCGCGGCAGTAGCGACGCGGAGCGACACGCAGCGAGGCAAACGCACATGGAGGGCAGGGAGCCGGCACACGATCGTTGGACGCGCGCGCGAAGCCGATGTTCGCCGAGCCGATGGCGACGCCCATTGGACGCCTGTCGCCGCCGCCTGTCGCTGCCACCTGTCGCTGCCACCTGTCGCTGCCACCTGTCGCTGAGGAACCATTGTGAAGGAACCATCCCGTTGCAACGGGGACGGCGTTGGGGCAACAGCGGCCCCGCGACATTGTCCCCAGACACCGGCCGCCATGAAGGATGGGGTCCCTGGCGTGGCCCGCCGCGCGGCCTCGAGCCAGCTGGAACGGCGGGACTCTTGACACCAATTGTTAACACTGTTACTTAAGTGTCCATGGATATTACCAAGCAGCCAGACTCGACACCATCTCGAACCGAACGTCTCCGCCATAGCTCTGCGGCTCGACGTGAGGCGCAGCGTGGCCGGCTGCGGGAGCTGCTGCTGACCGTTGCCGAACAGCAGTTGCTCGAGAAGGGCTCCGGCGCGTTCTCGTTGCGGGAAGTGGCGGAGGCGACGCAGTACACCCCCACCACCGTTTACCGCCACTTTCGCGATCGCGACGCCCTGATCGGGACGATCCTGCAGAAGTGGTTCCTGGCGTTCGCCCGCGTCCTCGACAAGGCCGATCGGTTCGACGCGCCCCCCCGAGAGCGCCTGCTCTCGCTGGGCGACGCCTACCTGCGCTTCGCCGTGGCACAGCCGGCACGGTACCGGGTCATGTTCGTCGATCGGACAGATATCGGCGTACTGCCCACCGAAGGGTCGCGAATCCGGGACGACCCGGCGTTCGGCGTGCTGTTTCGCGTCTGCGAAGCGCTATGTGGGACCGGCGAGGCCGGGTCGTTCCAGCCCATGCAAGCTTCCATGATCATCTGGCTTGGGTTGCACGGGGTCGCCGCCATGGCGGTGGCGTCGCAGTTGCTCGATGCGCGGGCGGCGCAGCAGGTCGGCATGGAGCTTCTCCAGATCACGCTGTCGGGACTCCGTGTCTCCGCCTAACCTCCTTTTTTTGCTCAGTCGGTTAACACTCATCTCTTTCGTACAGCAACCTACAGGAGTACCTATGCTCTCTGGGAAGACGCTTCTCGCGGCCACATCTGCCGCTCTGCTGCTGACCGCAGCGACTACACCACAGCTCGGCGCGCAGGGCGCGCGTCCGGCAGCGCCCGCGCCGACGCAGCCGGCTCGGACGGGCACCATCCAGGGGCGGGTGTTCGACCGCGAAACGAAACAACCCGTCGCCGAAGCCCAGCTCCAGCTGGTTGGGAGCACCCTAGGGACCCTGTCCGATAGTGAGGGACGGTTTACGCTGACTGGTGCACCGGTCGGCACCCAGGCCATTCGCGTACTGCGCATCGGCTATCGCCCCACCACGGTCAGCGACCTGCTCATCAACCCGGGGCGCCCGACACAGGTGGAGGTCCTGCTGGAATCGTCGGCCGCCACGCTCGCCGCCACGCGCGTCGTGGCCGGGAACGCGTCGTTCGTGGCCCCGCGCAACGCCCCCTCCTCGCGCATCACCATGAGCTACGAGGAAATCCGCCGCGCCCCCGGAGCCATTGGTGACGTGAGCCGCCTGGTGCAATCGCTCCCTGGCGTCCTGACCGGCAACGACACCCGCAACGACATCATCGCCCGCGGCGGCAGCCCCATGGAGAATCTGTTCCTCGTGGACGGCATCGAGGTGCCGAACATCAACCACTTTGCCGGCCAGGGCGCGACCGGCGGGCCGATCGGCATGATCAACAACGAGCTGGTGCGCGACGTGGCCTTCTACGCCGGCGCGTTCGCCCCGCGCTTCGGCAATCGCCTCTCGAGCGTACTGGACATCTCGTTGCGCGAAGGCACCAGCGATGGTCGGCGCACCGAGTTCGACATGAGCAACGCCGGGGCCGGCATCGTGACCGAGGGGTCGCTCGGTTCTCGCGCGAACTACATCGTCTCGGGTCGCCAAAGCTACCTCGATCTCGTCGCGCCGCTCATTGGCCTGACGGCGGTGCCGTACACCACCAATTTTCAGGCGAAAGTGACCTGGCGGCCAGGCGCCCGTGACGTCGTGAAGCTCGTGGGTCTCGGCGGCTTCGATCGCATCGATTTCCGGAGTACCCCCGACGACACCGTTGACGGCGACCCGCCGGGAACCACGCGTTTTCGCGGTGACCGCTGGACGGGCGGCGTCGCGTGGCAGCGTCTGCTGGGCGCGCGCGGCGTGGGCACGCTCGTGGCGAGCGCCAGCACGAACGGGACGCGCAGCCGGGTCATCGAGGAACGGTTCGGCGCCACCCCCGTGTTCCTGAACGAAGCGAGAGAGAACGAGTACATCCTGCGCTACGACGCCACGGTGAATGTCCCCCGCTTCGCCGACGTGAACGTGGGAGGCAGTGTGCGGCGCCTGACCATCAATACCGCGCTGGCGTCCCCCTTCGGTGTCGAGAACCCGTTTTCCCCGGCGGCTACGCGCGTGGACGCGATCAACGTGGACCAGTCGGAGGGCGTCGACATCTCCGGGGCGTACGTCGAGCTCGTCCGCACGGCGGGCGCCTTCGATCTGGCGTCGAGTGTGCGCGTTGACCAGTTCGGGCAGTCGAGCACCACACGCACGAGTCCGCGCGCCGCGCTCACGTGGCGCCCCACCGCCACCCTGAGCGTTTCCGGCACATGGGGACGCTATCACCAGCAGGTCCCGCTCGTCTTTACCGTCAACGTGCCCGCCAATGCGGGGCTGGTCCCCATGCAGTCCGATCACAGCGTGCTGGCGGCCCGGTGGACCCCGCGGGACAACCTGCTCCTGAGCGCCGAGGTGTTTGACCGGCAATATCGGGACTATCCGGTGGCCCGGGACTACGTCCAGCTGTCGCTCGCGAATACCGGCGTCCAGAACCGCGTTGACCAGCTGCTCTTTCCCATGTCCAGCACCGGGACGGGACGTTCGCGCGGCCTCGAGCTCTTTGCCCAGCAGAAGTTCACCGGCTCCACCTACGGACAGATCAGCTACACCCGATCCGAGGTCGAGCATCGCGCGCGCGACGGACAGTGGCGTCCCGGCGGCTATGATGCGCCCAACTTCTTCACGGCCATCTTCGGGGTGAAGCGTGGGGCGAAGTGGGAGTACTCCACGCGTGCCAGCTACTCGAGCGGGCGTCCCCTCACACCGCTGAACACCGTGGCCTCGCTACAACAGAACCGACAGGTATTCGACCTGCAGCGCTTCAACCAGGACCGCACGCCGGCGTACGCGCGACTCGACGTGCGCATCGACCGCCGGTTCCTCATCCGCGGCACGTGGCTCTCGACCTATCTCGACATCCAGAACATCACCAACCGGGAGAACCGGTCGGTGCAGCTCTGGAACACCAAGACGCGTCGTGCGGAATGGCAGGAGCAGATCGCGTTCTTCCCGGTGATCGGGCTCAACTGGAAGTTCTGATGGCGTGTGCCGCCGGTGCGGTTGGCTGAAGGCGCGGTGCGGCGCGTCTTTGGCTGACGGCCGGCGGCTACCCGCGCCGCCCGGGCTACCTCGGCCACCGCAGCAGCCAACGCCGGGAACAGGTGACCTGACCGCGCGTGGTGCAGCCGCCGGGTGACCGCCACAGGCGCTTCGCCCACGTTGCCCCACTGGAAGTGCACTGCCCGCCGGTCTTGTCCCGCATGACCGCAAACAGGTCGGCGGGCAAGCGGCACGGCACCGCGCACGGTCGTGTGGCGCACCGTCGGGCCGCTGCCAACCGCTTCTCGAGACGGCGGCCAGACTCCGGCCCCCTGCGGGCGGCAACCGCTCACCGGAAAGTTTATCCAGCGGCACGGAGAACGGCCGATCTGGCAGTTCGGTTCGGCGTTACGGCAGCTGGCTCCAGCCCAGAGCGCCGACGCAGGCAACGATCAGGGCGATGCTGATCCACCCACCAGCCCTTACCCACGGCGTCGATCGCGCCTCACCCATCAGCGCACCATCGGACGACAGCAGTTGCAGCGCCACGACGTGCAGCGGCAACACCACCGCATTCACCACCTGACTGGAGTAGATCAGTGGAATGAGCGGCAGATCCGGCAGCGAGACGATGCTCACCGCTGCCACGGTCAAGCCGACGAACGCGGCATAGAACCACTGGAAGTGGTGCGAATCGAGATCGAGTGATGCCGGCTCACCCACCCCCTCCGCGATCGAGTAAGCCGTGGCGATCGGCACGATCGCCGCGGCCAGCAGCGACGCGCCCAGCAAGCCGGCGCCAAACAGCACGGTCGCGAATTTCCCGGCGAGCGGTCGCAAGGCAAGCGCTGCGTCACCCGCATTCTCGATGTGTACGCCGGCCTTGTTGAGGGTGGCAGCACATGCCACCGCAATCGCGAGCCCGATGACCCCGGTCAGCACCGAGCCGATGATCACGTCGATACGGGCGAGCCGCAGCTTGTCCACCGTGATCTTCTTGTCAACGGCATAACTCTGGATGAAAGCGAGCCCCCACGGGGCGAGCGTCGTGCCGAGTGTCGCCGCCAACGCCACCCAACCAGCTTGGGTTTCCGGCATTCGCGGAATCACGGACGAGTGCATCACCGCCGACCAGTCCGGTCCGGCGAGGAACCCATCGACGATGTAGAGCGTGAGGGTCGAGGAGATAACCAGCAACACCCGCTCGACACGATGGAATGAGCCGAGCACGACGACCAGCGAGATCAGGATACCGGCCAGCGGAGCGCTGATCCAGGACGGAATGCCGATCAGCCCACCCGCCGCCGAGATGCCCGCGTATTCCGCGCAGATCGTGCCGAAATTGGCGGCCAGCAGGGCGGTTACAGCGGCATATCCCGCGCCGTGTCCCCATCGCTGACGAATGACGCCGACGAACCCTTGTCCGGTGGCCACACCAATCCGCACCGCCATCAGGTGAAACTGAACCAGCAGAATGGTGGCGGCCGGAATGATCCACAAAAGCCGGTAACCAAAGTCGGCTCCAAGCACCGAGTAGGTCGTGATACCGGCCGGATCATCGTCGGAGAGGCCGGCTAGGAGCCCGGGCCCCAGCACGGCGAAGAACGCCACCAAGGTGGACCTGCCTGATCGCTGCACATCGGCAAACCGGAACGCCGTGCCGCGATGGTGGTGCGCTACGGCGTGTGGGGGGGCGCCTGAGCGCTCGCGGCGGGTGCGTGCACCGCGGGCCGCGCGACGAGGGAGTGACGGCATCTGCAAAGTTTAGCGACCGCCTCGCGTTTTGGCCTTGCGCATGGTCCCGCCACACGCCGAACGCCAGCGGATTGAGCTCGCGGATGTACCGGCGGAGCGGGTTCGCAGCTCCTCCTGAGGCGCTGCGTCGTCGCTGGATTCCGGCCGATTTCGCAGGACAGCCAATAGACCGTCCGAGTGTCGGACCGCGCAGGCGGGAGCGACGTGCGTCGATCCAGTATCCGCCCACGGGTCGGCGGCTCCCCTACAACGGCGCCTCAGACGGTCGGAGGCTGAATCTGAGCGGCGGGCGCGCTCGAACCGGAAACGATGACCCGGTTGCGTCCTTCGCGCTTGGCCTGATAGAGCGCGGCGTCGACCCGCCCCGCCCAGACTTCCGGGGTATCGCCTACGAGATGGTCGGCCACGCCCACGCTCACCGTGATGCACTGGCCTGCCGGCATCTCGGCCTGCTCGATGCGCGTTCGCAGGACCTCAGCCAGTGCTGCGGCCTCGGTCGCGCCGCAGCCCGGCAGCAGCAGCGCGAACTCCTCCCCACCAGTTCGAAACAGCATGTCGTCGCGACGCGTGCGCGCCTTGATGAGCGCGGACAGTCGACGCAGGACCTCATCGCCGACGGCGTGACCGTAGGTGTCGTTCACCCGCTTGAAGTGATCGATGTCGAGCGTCATCAGCGTGCAGGCCTGTCCGTGGGCCGCCCGGAGTTCGCTGCGGGCCAGTTCCTGGTCGAAGCGCCGGCGGTTGTACGCACCCGTCAGGGCATCAGTGACGGCCTGATCCTGGAGAGCCTGCTGCAGGTCATCGATCACGTTGAGCACCACGTTGATCATCCCCAGCGTGAGCGCGAGCGTGGCGGCCAGCCGGGCCGCGAGCGCCATGCCCAGAATGTCGTACGCGATCAGGGAAATCGCGAACACAATCACGCTGCTCACCCCCAAGGCCGTGCCTCGCGGCAGAATGAAGTAGCAGATGAACAGGGTGGGATAAGCCCACAAGGCGCCGTTGATGCCTTGGAAGGCAAGCGACGCAAAGACCACGATCATCAGAATCATCGCCAAGGCGAGATGCGGAACAGGCGGCGGCAGGTTGCGGCTGGCAGCCCGGCCATCGACAATGAGCACCACCTGCGCAACGGCGATGATCACCGCGAGTCCCCATCGCCCGTTCAGCAGGTGGATCATGGTGAAAGGCAGCAACAGCAACGCCGAAGGAAGGCTGAGGGCAGCGACGATGCGGGTCCGATACGGCGTAATGGACTCGGAGTCGAGCCGGAACCAGCGCCTGAGGCGCGTCGTGGACTTCACGGGAATGGTCTCGCTGATGCCCGCACGCGACGGGCCTTCGCGCGAGTCGTCTCATGCGCTCGCGCACCGGCGGCGGCGTGCGCCGTGGCATCGCTCCATGGCACCGATCGCGTCGACGGGATGCGAATGCCAATCAGGGGCGGTCGACCGTTCGTCGAGCCCACGGCACGATTGCCGACCTGACCAGTGTCGCAACGCGAGCAGCGGGAGCCCGCCGTCTCGCGCATACCGAGCAGGTGATTGGTAAACTGGCCAGTGTACCGCCTAATGATCTGCTCCCTGTCTGAGACGTGCACGACGGCCCGGGCCGGAATTGATGCGCGCTCGACTTCGGCCCATGATCGACGTCAAGCACTCCCGGTATGGTCCGAACGATTCAGGCGCTCACTCACGGCCGCTGGGCCAGTCCTGTGACCGAAACGGCCCTGCGGGTCGGTGACGGCCTGCATCGCTTGGACGCCCCTTTCACCGGAACGAATCGGGGCTGTGTCACCTGACCATGACGATGCCCGGTGGTCCAACGAAACGCTCCTCTCGACCATGACGAGGCCCGGTGGTCCACCGGCACGTTCCTCACCCTTATTCAGGACGATGCCAGGCGCGCCGCACGAACAGCAGTCCCAGTGCCATGAACCAGAGCTGAATCCCGGTGGTGGACAGCACGATGGACACCGGAGGCGTCAGGCCGAAGAGTTCGAGGCCGGGCAAGGCGACGAGCGCGCCAGCCACGAGCCCCGCCACCCCCGCCCACGCCGGTAACCGCCGATCGCGCAAGATCAGCACGCCGGTGGCGATGGCCCAGATCGCGGCAAAGGTCGCCACTCCCAACGCTTCGCCGATGGCGCCGCCCCAGGCATTGATGGTGGCCTGCGTGGTCTCGATGGCGGCCCGACCTTCTGCCGACAGTCCGGGGGCAGCGTGGGCCTCGGCCAGGACCACGCTTCCCGTCAGCCAGCGCAGAATGCCGATCGCCCGCGCGAGCGCCGAGACCGCGGCAGCGCCGATCGCCGTGAGTCCCAACGCACCGAGGGGGCCTGGACGGGCGACGAGCCGAACGGTCACGACGCCAGTGATGAGGAAGAGCAGCGAATAGCCGAGGTACAGCCCGTAGCCCAGCCGAACGCTGCTCAGCTGCTCCCGCAGCAGCGGCAGCATTTGCGCCGGCGCGAAATCGAGACTGGCCGGCCATTGGATGGCGCCACCCAGTACGGCCATGGGCGCGAAGATACTGAAGCCCTGCACCAGCAGGATCAGGCCGGCGATCCAGTACGGGCTGTGGGACGTCGGGGCATCGTCAATGAGGGCGTCGCGAAGAGCCATGGGAATCTCCGAGGGTGGCGGACCGGGGGTACCGGCCAGTGAGCCAGAGGCCCGCTTGATGGGAGATCTCCCATCAGGTTCGAGGGAGCGTGCGACGCCGGGGGGCGACAGGCGGCACTCCTCATGTGGGCCGGGGATTGGCCAGGTTGACCAAGGTGAAAGTAAAAGTAACAGTGTAACCTAAAAGAGCAATCCTATGAAAGATTTTTGCAATATCACTCAACGGACGATCTTCGTGCGAACTCGCCGAACGGCCAGCGGCCGGGACGAATAGTCGCCCCGTCCCGTTCAGGTGCACCAATGACCGATCTCCACGGGACCAGCACGCCCGGGCCCCACCCGCATCGCACTCCCATCGACCCGCTGCACATTGGCGAGGGTCTCCCCGCGCAGGCGCCGCCGCCAGCCCTTACCCGGCGACCCGGTGCAGCTCGCGTGCCGATAGCGCACGGCCCCCGGCTCGTCGGAACCGACATCGGCCCTTTTCCGTATAGCGTCGGCACGTCGTGGCAACGTCGCCGCGCACACGACTCCACACGACTGCACACGACTGCACCCAACTGCACCTGACTGCCCGCCACCGCGCGGCCCGGCGGTGTTTTCTTCCAGCCCCTGCACACGTGACTCCGGAGCGAGAGCTGATGGTGCGGCATGACGCGGCGACGAGTAGCCTCCCGCGTTATCTGGTCGTCGTGGGCCTGGTGTTTCTGGCGGTCGTGATGACGATGAAGCCGGACGTCGGGTTCCGGGCGCCGCCCGCCGTGATGCTGCTGTTCTGGACGATGCAAATCGGCATCGGGCTGCTCGTGCTCCAGTCGACGCTGCACCTGCTGACGCGCTTCATGGGCGCGAGCCGTGTCCCGAGCTGGGCGCTGGTGGTGTTGTCCGGCGTGCTCGGCTCGGTCCTGCTCGCCCCGGCGTATTGGGGTATTGGCGAGGGGCTGATGGTCCGGTGGTGGGGCTTTGCCGCCCTCCCGGACGAGGAGGGCATCATGCCCGACCACGGCAGCATTGGCCTCGACATGCTGGCCGAGTATGGCGATATCGTGGGCCCGGTGACGACAGCGTGGGTCCTCATCTGCTTGCCGCGTCTGCACTGGATGGTCGCCCCGCTGCTGTATGGGCGCACGCCGGGCGGGGGGGCGATGGCGGCAGCCGTCGATAGCACCCCCCCGATCGGCATCCCGCCGGTCGCGCCCGTCGTCGCTGTCCCCCGGCGGGGGTCCGTGGAGCCCGCCGACGTGCTCGGCGCCCGCGCGGTCGAGTCGAGCGGGATCACCGCAGCCGCAGTCCGGATGCGACGGGGGTGGAGGGAACGCTTGCCCCCGGAGATCGGCCTTGATGTGATCGCCGTGGCCTCCGAACTGCAGTACCTGCGGGTGTGGACATCGCGCGGGTGTGCGCTGATTCTCGGGGCGCTGGCCGACGTCGAGAGCGAGGACGCCGTGCACGGCGTGCGGGTGCATCGCTCATGGTGGGTGGCCGCCAACCACGTGCGCAGTGTACGACGGACGACCAACGGGGCCTTGTGTGTCATGAGCAATGGCCAGCGGGTGCCGGTGAGCCGTCGCCGTCGCGCCGAGATCCTCGCGCGCTTCGGCGACGGTGCCCGGTACCTCGTGCCGGTGGCGTCAGAACCCGTACCGAACGCCGACCTGCACCGAAAGCGGGTTGTAGCGCGGTGACCGAATGCTGCCCCCACTGTTCCCCGTGGCGTTGTCGGAGGACAAGGACCCCACACGGAGCCATCGGGCGTCGGTGATGAGGCGCCAGGCGGGGGTGAGTGCATACTCGATGCCGCCCATCAGCTGCGGCGCCAGCCGGCCGCTCGACGAGTAGGCCCGCGAGCCCCCGCTCGACGCTGGCCTGAGGTCGAAATCAACTTCCAGCACCACGCCAAGGCCGGCGCCCACGTACGGTGTCCAGTCGCGGGTCGAGGGGAATCGGCGGACGCCGTTGACCATCAGGATGTTCGACGCGAAATCGCCGTCCCGTGCCAGGGTGGTGGAGCCCTGACGCAGGGAGGTGAGCGCATGGGTGCGGTAGTTCCACTCCACGTCTGCCGCCCAGCCATTGCCGAAGCGGTAGCCGACATCGCCCCCGCCCCCGAGACCGCGGCCGAACGTTGCCTGCACCCCGGCACCAGCCCCTTGGGCGCCGGACTCGGTGAAGGTGGAAGCACCGATACGGCTGACCTGCCCATAGGCGGTGACATATACGCCCTTCGGCTCCGCCTGCGCGAGGGCGGCGGCGGGCAGACAGCTCGTGAGCAACAGCGCGGCCGATCGGGTAACGCGAAACACGGACATGGGCGAAAACGAGAAGAGGTTCAGGATGCCGCCGCCACTGCGGCGGGGAGCACGGAAGAATCCGGCGCCCGGGAAGCCCGCACAATTGCCACCGTCACGGACGGTCGATCGGCTGAACGAGCGGCAGGGTCCGGCGACACGGTCGACACAACGCGCGGCACGATCGGTCGCGTGAACGAATCGGGGAGTCGGCGTGCCGGGGGAGACGGTCGGATCGTGCGTCGCTCGGCGGCTCGGATTCCGTTGCCGGCCAGGGTGTGACGGAGGTCCCCGCGACGTGACGGAGGTTCCCGCGACCATAGGCGGCCCGGGGCGGCTCAGGCCACACTGTTGGCAAGGTGAACTTACGCAGTAGTACTGGACGCTCGCCCTGCTTACCTCCGCTATCGTCGCCCCGTGCCGAAGGTCGGCGAGCCATCCGCTCCTCACCATCCTGAGCGGCAATCCTACCGCAGCGATTGCGGCTGGCGGTCGTCAGCGTGCAGGGTTCCGGTTTACCGATGTCGATGCCGCAGGGGACGTACCTGCGGTTCCCGCAGCCGAGCTCGCGCTGCGAGCCTCGTTCGATTCGGCCGATGGCCCCGGCGGCGACGTAGCGCGTGGCGGCGACCGTCGACTTCGCGACGGACGTGCCAACGGGCTGCGTAGGAGTCGGGAGCTCGCCCGGGAACGGGGTCTGGATCGTCGTGGCCGATCGTCGTGGCCGATCGTGGTGGCCGCCGCGTCCGAAGAACCGACGGCGGTGTTCGACGGGCGCGACGACGTGAATCTCGCGCGCGGCAACCAGGCGGTTGGCGGCCCGCCGGGAGGACCGGTGGGCACCATGTCCGACACGGTGGCCGACTGCGGATGCGGCGGTGGGAGTCGAAGCAGTTGGCGACCTCCAACGCGTTCGGACTCGCCGTGACAGCGGACGCGCGCGGCACGGCGTGGCCGCTGGTGGGCATGGACTCCGGCTTCGAGGCGTTGAGTCGGATCTGCCGGCAACGCGTGCTCGTACCGCTCACGTCGACACCGTAGGAGCGCGACCCGCCGCGACCCGCCGCGACCCGCCGACGGGCTCAGTCGCCGGGGCGCGGCTCGCGCTCGAGGAAGGCCTCGATGCGTTCCCACTGGCGGTGGACATCCTCCTCGCCCAGCTCGATCAACCGTCGCAGGTAATCCTGCTGGAACATGACGAGCGACAGGATGTCGGGGCTGGCGGTCTTTCGGGTACCGAGTCCGCGGGTGAGGAAGCGGAAGACCCGCGGCAGACGTGGTTCGTAATCGCCCGCCAGGCGCCCAAGGTCCCGCGACGGGCGCAGGACCAGCATGTCCACCACTCGCAGCCCGTGCCGATGCTCGGGGGGCAGTCGCTCGACGAGCCGGTTGGTGCGCTGCAGCCGCAGAACGTCCTGGTCGACGAGGTCGAGAAACACCGCGTTGTACAGTACGCCCAGCACCTGCGCCGGTGGCGGATAGCCGGCGACCTGCGGCTGGGCGGCCTCGGTACCGCTGCGATCGTAACGGGTGGCAATGGTAATGATGCGCGAGGCACCGAGGTGCAGCGCCGGCGAGAGCGGGGACGTGAGGCGGACGCCGCCGTCGCCGAACCACTCGTTGCCCACCCGTGTGGCCGGAAAGAGCAGCGGCAGGGCGGTGGAGGCGAGCACGTGATCGACTTGAATGTGCGTCCGCTCGCTGCGCCGCTGTGGGCGTTCCCAGAGGGCGATGTCGCGTCCCTGCACCCACGTCACGCTCTGCGACGTTGTGTAGCTGGTGCCGCAGAGCGCGAGGGCACGCAGCTGCCCGCGGTCGAGGTTGTGCACGATGCCGGGAAGCGTACCATCCGGGTCGCGTTCCAGCACCCGTTCGAGAAAGGCGCGCAGCGGGGCGGTATCCACCAGCCCCTGGAACTGCTCGGGGTGCCCCTGCCCGCCCGCCACCAACCGGAACCCGCTGCGCATGACGTTGGCTGCCAGCGACCACGCGTCCACGCGGAACACCTGGTCGGGGGTGAGCGACAGCCAAAGCCGCACCAGCGCCTGCATGGCGTCGGCGAACGTCCCACGGTGGGCGGCCAGGTGGGTGGCATTCACCGCGCCGGCCGACACCCCCACGAGGATGGGCACCTGCAGGGTCGGGTAGCGGGCCGCGATGGCGTGGAGGACCCCCACCTGGTAGGCGCCGCGCGCGCCGCCGCCGCCGAGGACCATTCCGAGATCAGACGTGACGGGTGCCGAAGCATGCATACGGGGTGGGGTGGAAGACGGCGGAAACATAGCGCCTCCTCGCGCGGGGCACCTCTACCTCCGGCTCGTCGAGTGACGGCGTGGCGGTGCGAATGCCATGGTCGAGGCGATCGTCATTGGGGAGATGGGCGAGGTGCCGGTGCAGATCACGCCTGTCACGCTCGGCACGGTGGCCGTGGGGGGGAAGGCCCATCAGGCCGTTGCCGTGGTGGACGCCTCGCGCCGCTGGCACCGTTCCGCCGGCACGGGCGCGACCGTCACCGCCGCCCTGGGGGCCCAGGCACATAAGGGGCGGGAACCGGCACCGGCCGATTCCCGCCCCCTGCATGCGTTGCGAGTTGACGCGATGCCCCGGTCAGTACCCCGGGTTCTGCGTCAGCTGCGGCGACACGCGCACGTCGCGGAGCGGGATCGGAAAGAGCACCTGACCGAGACGGTCCTGAATGCCCTTCACCTGCACCGCTCTGCCAAGACGGATGAGGTCCGCCCAGCGATCTCCCTCGAGCGCGAGTTCGAGACGACGCTCCAGTTCGATCTGGTTGATCACGTCGGCCTGCGTGGTGACCTGAGTCCCCAGCGCATGCGGCGTCAGCCCGGCGCGAACACGCACCTTGTTGTACTGCGCCACCGCCTCGGGAAGACGGTTGAGACGTGCCAGCGCTTCGGCCTTGATGAGGACCACCTCGGCCAAACGGATCACGTGGATGTGCTCCGTGCCCGGGCGAGCCGACCACTTGGTGCCGTTGAGTGGACGTGACGCCACGCCGCTGGGGCGTACGCTCACCGTCCGGCGGATATCGCCGGTGGTGTACGCCGCGTCGAGCCCGCTGCTGGGCGCCACCTCGGCGCGTCCCACCGAGAGGTAGTAGTTGCTGAGCCCATTGGTCTCGGTGGCGTTGAAGGACACGCGGAAAACATCCTCGGTGGTATTGCTGCCCAGCGCCGAGAAGAGATCGGCGTACGGCACCACCAGCGTGTCACGTCCCGAGAGCACCGCATTGGCCGCGTCCAGCGCCCCCTGATAATCGGCCTGGCTGCTGCTGTTCCCCGGCAGCCCCGCGCGATAGAAGAGCACGCGCGCCCGCAACGCACGCGCTGCCACCGGCGTGGCATAGCGGGTGTTGGTGGTGTTGCGGGTGAGCGTCTGCGCGCTGTCGAGGTCTTTGAGCACCTGTGTGTAGACGTCGTTCACCGGCGTCCGCACGTAGGCCTTCGACTCGTCGGGACCGGTCGTGACCTTGGTGGGAATGGGTACCGGCCCCCAATACTTGACCAGGTTGTGGAAGCCGAGCGCGCGAATGAAGTACGCCTGCCCCAAGATGTCGGAACGGGTGGCCTCGGGAATGGTGCTGACTTTCGGCACCGCGTCGATGAGCAGGTTCGCGCGGTTGACGCTGGAGTAGATCGCGGTCCAGTACGCCGTCACTTCCGCGTTGTCGGCCTGCATCCGGTTGGTCTGCATCTCCCCGAGGTACTGGAAGGTGCCCGACCACACCGCGTTGTCGGCGGCGAGATCGCCCACCAGCAACGCCGAGAGTCCGTAGTAGCTGCCACTCTGCAGGGCGTCGTACGCACCGTTGAGCGAAGCCGTCGCCGTGGCGGCGTCCTGTATCATCTGGTCCTGCGGGAGCGACGTAACCGGCTCCGTTTGCAGAATGCCGTCGCAGGCAGCCGTGGTGGCCAAGGCAGCCACAGCGGCGAAGCGTGCGAGCAAGCGGGTGCGGGTCTTGAAAGCAGTCATGATTACCATCCGGCGTTGATGCCCACGGTCCACGTGCGGGCCAGCGGGTACGCGTAGAAGTCGACACCGAGCGACAGATTCGCGTTGGTGCCGGCCGAGTTGACGTCGGGGTTGTAGCCCGTGTAGTTGGTCCACGTGACGAGGTTGCGACCGCTCACGTAGAGACGGGCATTGTCGGCGCGCATCTGCTTGGCCAGCGACGCCGGGAGACGCCACCCGAGGGTCACTTCCTGCAGGCGTACGAACGAGCCGTCTTCGATGAAGCGATCGGACATGAAGCGGGCACCGCCCGTAGTGCCCATGCGCGGCTGGTCGGTGATGTCGCCCGGCTTCTGCCAGCGGTTCCGCACGTTGCCGAACTTGTTGTCCGACGAGTTGCCGCCGTCATCGGCGAAGAGGCGGTTCATGTTGAGGAGCTCGTTCCCCTGCGTGAACTGCAGGAATGTCCGGAGGTCGAACCCTTTCCACTTCACCGAGTTGGTCAGCCCGCCAAAGTAGTCGGGCTGTGCGCTGCCCAGATCGGTCGACAGGTCGGCGGTGACCGGGGCCGTCGTTTCGCCGCCGTTGGCGCTGCGATAGATGGCGTTGCCGGTGGCCGGATCCACCCTCAGGAAGTCGTAGACGAAGAAGGTGCCGATCGGTTTGCCCACCATGGCCACGCTCGTGAGACGTCCCGAGGTGGTGGAATTCACCGGCTGTCCGTCGGAGAGTGAGGTGACGAGGTTGCGATTCCAGGTGACGTTCAGATCGGAGGTCCACTCGAAGCCGTTGGCGCCGGGACGACGGATGTTCACCGTCTGCAGCTGCAGGTCGAGGCCGCGGTTGCGTAGCGAGCCGACGTTGTCGGCCACGGTGGTGTAGCCGCTGGTGGCGGCCACCGGGCGGTTCACCAGCAGGTCGGCCGTGGCGCGGTTGTACCAGTCCACGACCAGGTTGACGCGACCGCTGAAGAAGCCCAGGTCGGCGCCAATGTCGGTCTCGGTGGTGCGCTCCCAACGGAGGTTGGGGTTACCCAGCTGCGAGGGCGCGAGCCCGGCGGTGCCGGCATACGGGTTGGCGGTGGCCAGCGTTCGGCTGCCGAAGTCGGCAATCTGCTGGTTACCGGTGCCGCCGCGGCTGGCGCGCAGCTTGAGCGTCATGAGACGCGAGAGGGCGCTGGCCCAGCGTTCGTCGCTCACCGTCCAGGCACCCGAGAGGGCGGCGAAGTTACCGTAGCGGCTGTTGTCACCAAAACGCGACGAGCCGTCGCGCCGCAAGCTGGCCGTCACCACGTAGCGCTCACGCCATGTCCAGTTGGCACGGCTGAAGTACGACACCAGCGTGTTCTCGGTCTCGCCACCATCGAACACCGAGACCTGCGCCGCGTTGCGCACGTAGCGTTCGAAACCGGTGGGGAAGCCCGTGCCGGCCACGTAGTTAAAGTTGGTGGAGTTGCGCTCCTGACTCGCGCCAGCGGTAATGCGCAGCGTCTGATTGTCGGAGTCGATCACATCCCAGTTGCCGAACGTTTCGGCCAGGAAGCGATAGGCGCGGGTACGTCCGTTCGCTCCTTCACCGCCCACGCTGGCACTCGCGGCGCGATCCACCTTGGGAGACCGCCAGCGGAGTTCGTCGAGCGCGTAGATATCGCTGCCGAGGCGCGCCGACACGTTGATCTTGGAGGAGAGCGCGTAGCGCGCCTCCGTGTTGCCGAGCGCGCGCAGCGTGTTCACATTGAGCGCGCTGTACGTGGCCGTGGCCACCGGATTGGAGTAGATGAGACCGTTACCAATGCCGGCGAAGCCGAAGACGTTGCCGCGCACCGGCGAGAACGGTTGCATGGCCATCGCGTTGGTCACCACGCCATCGATGTTCTGGTCGCCCGGGACGCGATCGTTGGACTCGCGCGTGAGGCCGATGTTCGAGGTGATGGTGAGCTTGCTGGTGGCCTGCGCGTCGGTGTTGAGACGCACGGCTTGGCGCTGGTAATCGGAGCCGATCACGATGCCCGTTTGCCGCGTGTCACTGGCGCTGAGGAACATGCGGAGGCGGTCGGTGCCGCCGCTCACGCTCATGTTCACTTCACTCATGGGCGCCTGGCGGAAGATCGCGGACTGCCAGTCGGTGTTGATGCTGTCGGTGCCGGGCGCGAAGCGTGGGGCAAGCCCCTGATTGGTGCGTGCCTCGTTCATCACCTGCACGTACTCGGAGGCGTTGAGCAGGTCGACGGTGCGTTCGACTTCCTGCGACGCCGTGTAGGCGCTCATGTTGAAGCGGAAGCGATTGCCGCCCGCGCCGCGCTTGGTCGTGATGACCACCACGCCGTTGGAGCCGCGCGAGCCATAAATGGCTGCGGCGGCGGCGTCCTTGAGGACGTCAATGGAGGCGATGTCGTCGGGGTTGATCCCCGAGATGGGGGTCATGCGCTGACCGCTGGTGCCGGTGATCTGCTCGAACGTCCCCTGAAGCATGGGGACGCCGTCGATGACATAGAGCGGCTGGCTGCCGGCGTTCAGCGAGGCGGGGCCGCGAATGCGCACCGACACACCGCCGCCGGGCTCACCGCTGTTCTGCATCACCTGCACGCCCGGGACGCGTCCCTGCAGCGCGTTGTCGATGCTGACGACGGGCACTGCCTCGAAGGCGCTGCTGTCCACGCTGGCGATGGCGTTGCTGACGGTGGCGCGGCGGCTGCTGCCGTAGCCGGTGGCGACAATGGTGCTGAGGACGGCGGCCACGGGACGGAGCCGGATATCCAGCGTGGCGGTGCCGCCCGCAGCCAGTTCAACGGTACGCGTGAGAGGGCCAAAGCCAAGGCGCTGCGCGCGTACGGTGACCCGCCCGGCGGGGACGCCCGTGAGCTGGTAGGCGCCCGTTTCCGAGGTGGCCGCGCGCGCGGCAGCGCCGACGACGGTCATCTGCACCCCAGCCACGGGACGGCCGGTGGAGGAATCGGTGACGATACCGCGCACCGTGCCGGTTGCCCCCTGCGCGTGCAGGGCGTGGGGGGCCGGGATCATGGCCATCAGCACCCCGGCCAGTGCGATCAGGGACGCCACCCGCGGCAGCGCGGGCGCCCTCCCGGCCACAACAGACCAAAACCATCGACGTGCGAGCATGTCTTTCCTCCAGAAGCTGAATGACGGAACTGGTACAAAACACGGGTGGATCAGATACGGGGCCAGTATACGGTCTCGAGTCCAACTCGGCGAGCGTGCAGACGTGTTTCCTGTTGGTAGCATGCCAGCGGGCCAACGACTCGGCGGATTCGTTCAAGGGGTCAGAGTCGTTGAGCGACTCTGACCCCTTGAGCGTTAGCCCTTGAGCGTTGGTCTTGGTCGGGGTGGCTGCGGGGGTCGGGGTACGGCCACTACAGTCGGGGTACTGCCACGACAGTCGGGGCCCTGCCACGACGGTCGGGGTCGACCAACAGTCGGGGGTTTGGCCGGGTCTTGGCGCGACGCTTCGCTTGCGTGGGTCGGGGTCGGGGTCGAGCGCAAGCCAGTACGCAAGGGGTCAGAGTCGTTTGGACAACAGAGGTCACCGTGAACCGCCACGGGACGCGGGCCCGGCACCGCGGCGGCGCAGAAGGCGGAGCAGGAGCACGGCGATACCCAGGAGCAGTCCAAGCAGGGCCGGCAACCCCATGCTCAGGGCCGCCCAGTACAGCGTTTCGCGCGCGTATTGACCGAAACCGAGGCACGGTTGGGTCTCGCCCAGCCAACCGCCGCACTGTCCGTCGTACGCGGGGAGCCACGCCAGTACCACCAGGAGGTACGCCAGCGCGGCCGGTGCGATGAGCCACACGAGCGGGGCGGACCAGCGGCGCCATCCGGCCCCTAGGGTGAGGCGGGCGCGCCAGACGGCCACGGAGGGGCCGAGGATGAGCAGCACCGCCGTCCCGACGACGCCCAGCATCGTCAGGGAGTCGGCAGGGGTGAGGGTCACCGGGTCACCGTTCGAGGAAGAGCGTGAGCACGTCGTCCACGTGGTGTCCCCGGGCGACGCCGTGCCCGAGTTCCGCCGCCAGCGGCCCGTCGAGCAAGAGGGTGGCCAGTCCGTGGACGAGCGACCAATGCATGGAGAGCAGCGCGTCCTGTCGTGAGCGGTTGGCCCGTGGCCCGGCGAGATCGCCCACGAGGCGCTCAAGCACGGCAAAGGCCCGGCCGCCCGCGGCGTCGGCCGCCGGAAAGCGCGCAGGGTCCGAGAGTTCGGGGCGGAACATGAGCCGGAAGTACACCGGCTGCTCGAGGGCGAAGTCCACGTAGGCGCGCCCCACGCGCCGCATCCGCTGGGCGGGGGGTCCCGTGCGCTCCGCCGCCTCCAGACGATCAACGAGCAGGGTGAAGCCGCGCTCGACCAGCGCCGCGACGATGGTGGCCTTGTCGGCGAAGTGGTGGTAGGGCGCCTGGTGGCTCACGCCGGCGCGCCGGGCGACCTCGCGCATGGACAGCCCGGCCAGCCCGACGTCGTCGATCAACTGCACGCTGGCGTCGAGGACGCGCTGCTTGAGGTCGGCGGTCATGGCGAAGAATGCCCCACAGGCTTGACACTGTCAACCCTACGCAGTAGACATTGTCAGGTGACAATGTTAGGTGACGTTGTCAAGCCGCCACGTTCCCTCCTTCCCCTCGAGAATCCCACCATGCGCCATACCTGCCGGTTCCTGCGTGCCATCGCCATGTCCGCCACCATATCCGCCGTCTTGTCCCCCCCGCTGCGCGCCCAGGCCACCGCCACCCCCGTGGGCACCTGGCACACGGTCGATGAAAACACGGGCAAGCCGCGCGGCGTCGTCGAGATCGTCGAGCGCAACGGCGTCCTGACTGGCATCATCCGCGGCTCCCTCGTGCCGGGGGAACCCGAAAGCCTCTGCGACAAGTGCCCCGGTGACCGGCGCAACCAGCCGATCACGGGGCTCGAAATCATTCGCAACGTGCGCCGCGCCGGCGACACATGGGGCGGCGGCGAACTCCTCGATCCCGACAACGGCAAGACGTATCGCATTAAGCTCACCCCGAGTCCGGACGGCCGTTCCCTGCAGGTCCGCGGCTTCATCGGCATCTCTCTGCTCGGCCGCACCCAGACCTGGCGGCGCGCACCATGAGCCCCCGCCATCCGCGCCATCGCGTCGCCCTGCTGACCGGCGCGTCGTCGGGCATTGGCGAAGCACTCGCCGCTGCGCTGGCCGCCCAGGGCACGCACGTACTGCTCACGGCGCGTTCGGTGCCGCGCCTCGAGGCCCTGCGCGAGCGGATCGAGGCGGCGGGCGGCCGGGCGACCGTGGTACCGGCTGACCTCGCCGCCCCCGGGGCGGCCCGACGCCTGTTCGACGACGTCGAGCGCCTCGCCCTGCCGGTGGACCTGCTGGTGAACAACGCGGGCTTCGGGTTCCATGGGGGCTTCGAGACCGAGGCCCACGCCCACGTGAGCGACATGCTCCAGGTGAATGTCGTGGCGCTCACGGAGCTGACCCACCAGTTCGTCCCCGCCCTGCTCGCCCGTCGGGGTACGGTGCTCAACATCGCGTCGACGGTGGCCTTTCAGCCGGCCCCGTTCATGGCGGCCTATGGTGCGACCAAGGCGTATGTGCTGTCGCTCTCGGAGGCCCTCTGGGCGGAGTACCGCGGGCGCGGGCTGCGCGTCGTCGCCCTTTGTCCCGGCCCCGTCGATACCCCGTTCGTCGACGCCGCAGGACCCGGCGCCCGTTCCACGGCGGTCTTCCGTCGGCTGCTCGCCGTCGCCGACGTGGTCGAGGCGGCCATGGCCGCGCTCGAGGCGCGCGGCCCGACGCGGATTGTCGGCCGGCTGAACCAGCTCATGGCCCAGTCAGCCCGCCTCTCGCCCCGTGCCCTCACGGCCCGCATCAGTGCCGCGTTGCTCGCGCCGCCAGAACCACCCTCCCACAGACCCCTCAGCTGACCCCGCTCATGAACCTCTCCCGTCCTGCCCGCCTCATGGCGGGCCTCACGCTCCTCACCGTCCCGACCATCGTCTACGGCGGCCTCACCCTGCTGGGGATCGTGACCGGCAGCGCGCACGGATTGCCCCCGGGTTTCGAGCTGACGCCGACGCAGCAGACACTGTTCCGCGCGGGACACGCGCACGCCGGGGTCCTGGTGATCCTCTCCTTGGTCCTGCAGGGGCTGCTGGACTCGGCAACCCTCCCCGAGGGCGCCCGCTGGGCCGCCCGGATTCTCGCAGTGGCGGGGGCCGTGCTGCTGTCGGGGGGATTCTTCGGCCTCGCCTTCCACCCCGGCTTTGCCACACTGCTGTGGCTGGGGGCGGCGTGCGTTGCCACGACCGTGCTCGTCAGCGGCATCGGGTTGGTGCGACGGGGGCCCCTCTGACGCGCACGCGCTGACGGGCAGTCCCGCTCCGACATTCCCACACGGGCATTCCCGCTCCGGCATTCCCCGATGGGCCAGCCCCCCCCACGGACGCGACGCGGGCGGTAGCTTTGGCGTGCGGCTTCCCCTTTCCCCGTCGCCCCTGTCACCATGCCATGGACAGACACCGTCGCCTTCATCACCGGAGCGGGCTCCGGCATCGGTCGCGCCTTGGCCCTCGAGCTCTCGCGACGCGGCGCACGGGTGGTGGTCGCCGATATCGACGCCGCCGCGGCTGAGCAGGTCGCGGCGGCGGCAGGCGCGGGGGCGCGCGCCGTCGAGGTAGACGTGTGCGATGCGGAGGGGCTGCGCGCGGCGATCGAGGCCGCCGCCGTCGGCGGGGGCCTCCACCTGCTCGTCAACAACGCCGGCATCGGCGTCTCGGGCGAGGCGCACGAAATCCCACTCCCCCATTGGGAGCGCATTCTCGACATCAACGTGCGCGGCGTCATGTTCGGCGTGGCCGCTGGGTACCCGATCATGGTGCGTCAGGGGCACGGGCACATCCTGAACGTCGCGTCACTTGCCGGCCTCGGTCCGGCACCGCTCTTCACGCCCTATGCCATGACCAAGCATGCCGTGGTCGGCCTCAGCACGAGCCTCCGGATCGAGGCGGCCGCATTCGGCGTGAAGGTGCACGTGCTCTGCCCATCGGCGATCGAGACGCCACTCCTCGACTCCACCCCGCCGGCCGATCTGCCCGCTGTGCCCTGGCGTCCCGACACGCGACGCCTCCTCGAGGCGTTCGCCGGACCGCCGTACGGCGTCGAGGCACTGGCGCGAGAAACGCTTGACGCGGTCGAACGCAACGAAGGCGTCATCGTGCGCCCGTCGCGGGCCCGTTTCCTCTGGCGACTCGGACGGTGGTTCCCGGCGCTCGTCGAGCGCGGCGGCCTCGCCGCGGTCGAACGGGAGCGCCAAGCGCGGCGGTGACGCGCCTCCATGAGGCCGATGAGTGCATCACGGCGCTCCCGCACCGTGATCCGCCCCCGCCACCCCCCGCGATCCTCACGAGGACGAAGCCCGACGCCCCCGCGCGCGTGATGTCCGCGCGGTCACCCACGGTGCTCCGGCGCCGAGTCCTTCGCGAGCACGTCGCGCACACGCCGCTCAGCTTCCTGAATGGGCAGCGCTACTCGCGCAAGATCCGGCACACCGGACACCCCGAGCACCTCCAGCATACGGTCCAGCGCCGACGCCCCTCCCTCATCGAGCCCCTCGATGCGCCGGATGGACATCCTCGGGCCCGAGAAGCGCGCCCGCTGGATGCCCCCGGCGCAATAGTGCAGCTGCCAGTGCGACGCCTGTCGGGTTCGTCCCGCCTGGGTTTCGCGCGGATCGTCGGCGATCGTGGACACCTCGAGCAGCACAGTGCCACCGAGTCCATCGTCGACGCAGTAGAACATGCCGTGCTCGTGCGGCATCGCGAAGCTCGCCCCGTCGAACTCGACGACGACCTCCGTTTCTCGGCCGTCCGCCAACGCCGCCGCGGCACGTACATGCTGCTCGCGGAGCGCCTCGTGCGTGTATCGGCTGTCCCAGAGCGCCACGATCAGCAGGTAGCCGTACAGGAGACCAAGCGCCCAGAGGGCCGCAGGCAGTCGCCGCTGTAGATCCGGGAGCGCATCGAACCACCAGAACGCCGCGACCATGATCCCCGCGACGGCGCACAGCAGGGCGACAAAGATGCCGGTCATCTTCACCACCAGGCTCACGCGCAGCCTGGTCAACGAGCCGTGATAGGTCGCCACCGCTCGCAGGCGCGCCGTGGCCTGAGGCGAGAGCGGGACATCGGTCATGGAGAACATCGTGAGAGCACTCCCTGTCAGTTCCGGTTTGGCATCACGACGCCGGCGACCGGGCCAACGACGCGGCCGCGCGATCGCGGTGTGCGATCGAGGGTGCAGAAATCGTAACGGCTGTCCTCACGCAAGGAGGCCAGAGCGGTGCGCAGCGGCGGTGTCTCACGACCCAGGGGAACGATCTGACGACCGGTGAGGGCCACCCCCGGCCGCGACGGGCCCCTCATGGGCGGTGCAGCACAAGTCCGACAGAGGCCTCGCCGGTGTCCAACACGGCCCGAAGGAAGCCTTCCCAGCGGGCCAGGTCCCGGCCGGTCTTGGCGATATGGCGCGCGTGGGCCTTCGCGCGCTGGGCCCGCGAGCGGCGTCGGCTGACGCCCGAACGGCGTGGCGATCGGACCCATCGATGCCAGAGAGACGTCTCGCGGGGGGATCGCCGTGACGAGGCAGCACATGCGGACTCCATGACACGGTGAGTTTCCCCGAGCGGTCATTCAATCGGGGTGACGGGAGTATAGGCGCGGGTCGGCTGCGTCGCGAGCAGCGGCGCGGTCGCCGTCGCTGGGCATAGGGGGGCCATCCTCGATGCATCGGTCGTGGTGTCGACGGCCGGGCGCGTGTGTGATGCACGCGATGATCTACGACACGACTGTGTTCTTCAGCGGCCACTCGACGCAGTGATCCTTCTCGGCGGTGCGGTCACCTGCGTCCACATGCCGACGCACGCTCCATCACCGGGTCCCGCCCCGTCCTGATATCCTCTCCGAGGAGCACCAGCGTGACGTGCGGCAGCACACCACGACGGTCACCGGCCGATTCCTCGTCCAACACAACATGGGCGCTCGAAACCTGACCGTTGAAGTCGCTCTGGCGCTACCGGAAGATCATCATCTCACCGTGGGAGTTCGGCGGTTCGCCGGGCGGTTCGCCGATGGTCGCCTCCCGTCCAGTCAAAGCGCCGCTGGACCGATTGCATTACGCGCCGATCGCACCGGGGCGGCCTCTTCCATTCTGTGCGTCCAGATGGAGTCCCCTATGCCCCTCACCGAGCACGGCAGGCAAATCGGGTGAGATGCCGCCCGAGCCATGCACGCCGGACGGTGTCCAGCCTCGCGTGTGCCGGCGAACGCGACGGGGGCGTCGTCGTGGGCTCGGGGTGTGGTGCACCTCAGAGACGATCGTCACCACCGCGTCGAAATCCTCGATTGCGGCGTTTCACCCGGGGCCAGCGGGATCGCCATTTGCCCATGCAACCCACGGGGGCCCTCCAGAACGTCGTGCCTTGGCACCCGAGACGGGGCAAACGCGGCCAGCCATGCCATGCCCCGGGGGCGGAGGGGGTGACAGAGGGTCGGTGAGCCGTTCGCGCGCGACCGGATTGCGCGCGCCGCGCAACAGCTGTCGCATCAACGCAACAGTCCATCGGGGTGAGCGCGGCGATCAGGCGAGTGCCCGCTGTGACGTGTGGGGCATAGCAACCGCAGGCGGTCATCACGCCGTACAGAACATCGTGTTCGGGAATCGCGTGAAACGCACGACGACGTTGCCGGATGGCACAAAACATGCTGTGACGACGGTCATGCGAGGCATCACCGTAGCGGTACCGGCATAAATGCTGCGCCGCAATGTCCGGCGGGTCCTCGGTGCGACCCACTGCGCTCGACACCCTTTCCACACCGGCAGACACATGACGGCATTCTCCCGGACACTCGCAGCGCTGGTGCTGGTCGCGCTGCCGCTGACCGCGCAGGCCCAGATCGCCACCTGGAATTTCAATACGCTCACCGACGCGACCGTGCTGCCGGGGCCGATCGCGCCCGACGCAGCCACGGCGGGAGTGACCGTCGGCCCGCTCGCGCTGGGCCCCGGGCTGCGGCACTTCCTGGTCCGAACGTACATGAACTCCCCCGTGGTGCGGTTTGTCAACGAAGCGGGGGCCAATACGAAGCAGGAGGCCCTCGATCGAAACATCTTCGCCGGGTTTTCGCTGACGCCCCTCATGGGACATCAGGTGAATCTGACCACCCTCACGTTCGATGCGTGGTCGGCGAACGGTTCTGATCCGCGCACCGTCTTCGTGCGATACAGCACGGACAATTTCGCGACCTTCACGGAGGTGATCGGACCGACCGTCGCGCCGGCCTCCGACAGTCCGCCGACGATGGCGGTGGGCAACATCGGCCTCGGCGGGTTGACGTCGACGATCGAATTCCGCATGTACGGCTACAACCACACCGGCACCGATCGCGCCGACCGCGCGCTGCAGTACGACAACATCGTCCTGAACGGCACGGTGATGTCGGTGCCCGAACCCGGCTCGCTCGCACTGCTCGGGCTCGGCCTCGCCGGCCTTGGTCTTCGTGTCCGACGCCGCAAGCGCTGAGCGTTTGCACGCGTGATCCACCCAAAAACCCGGCCCCGCGCCGGGTTTTTTCGTGTCGGGCCCCTGCCCGTGACGGGCGGCGGCTTCTGTGCCGACGTTGTGCCTTGCCTGATTTTACATAGCTGGCTATATATATGACATGAACGAACCGGGACAGCCGCCCAAACACCTGCTGCACCTGTTCCTGCATATCGGCCGCCTGCTGGAAGAGCGCCTGCGCGCGCCGCTGGCCCGCGAAGGTGTCCATCACGGCCAGGGGCGCGTGCTCGATGCGCTGGCACACCACGGCCCGCTGACGGTGGGCGAGCTGGCGGCCGGGCTGCACATCGCGCAGCCGACCGCCACGATCATGGCGCAGCGCATGCAGGCGGCCGGGCTGCTGGAGCGCTCGGTCGACGCCGACGACACCCGGCGCGTGACCCTCACCTTGACTCCCCGCGGGCGCAGTGCAGCGCAGGCGGTCCACCGTGCCTGGCACCAGGTCGAAGACGCGTTGTGTCAGTCGCTGTCCGCCGCTGAGCGCCCGCATCTGCGGAGGCTTCTCGAGAGGTTGCGCAATGGGCTGGGCGGGGCCGATCCGCGCTGTACCAACGTCAAGGAGCGTTCCGATGAGACCGACGAGAGCGATGAGACCGTTGCGACCGTTCCCCGACCCGCGCGCTCCCGCGCGCGGCATCAACCGTCGAGGCCACGACCGTCGAGGCCACGACCGTCGAGGCCACGACCGTCGAAGCCGCACTGACCTGTGCACGCGCCACCGGCGCCCGGTGCCTGCGTCCTGGCTCGCTCGTGTGCTGCCGCTCCTACTCGCTGCCTGCGGCGCCGCCGCTGAGGCCAACGGTACCGCTACGACCTTGCCCGCCGGAGACGGATCAGCCTGGCGTGTGCCCGGCACCGCACAGGACGGTTGCTTTTCCAATGACGCCCGCATCGACTGTCCGGCGGCGGGCGCGGCGTTCTTCGGCCAGGACGGGCAGCGCCCCGGACCGCGCCCGTCGCTCCAGCCCCGCAGCGATGGCACGGTCTCCGACCCGGTGACCGGTCTCACGTGGACGCGCGCACTCGCCGGCCCCCTGTCGTGGGACGAGGCACGCGCCGCCGCAGCGGCGCTGCGCACCGGCGGTCACACCGACTGGCGCGTACCCACCATCAAGGAGCTCTACACGCTGATCGACTTCCGCGGCTGGTTTGCACCCACCGCCGTGCAGTCGCGGCCCTTCATCGACGCCACGACGTTCGAGTTCGCCTACGGCGACGGCGCCCGCTTCTTCGACGTGCAGCTGTGGTCGTCGACCGCGTACGTCGCCACCACGATGAACAACGACGCCACCATCTTCGGCGTCAACTTCGCTGATGGCCGCATCAAGGGCTATCCGCGCTACCAGCCGGGCAGCCGCGGAGCCGTGCCGCAGCTCATGGGCGTGCGCTTCGTGCGCGGTTCGGCCTACGGCATCAACGATTACCGCGACAACGGCGACGGCACCGTGACCGACCGCGGCTCGGGGCTGCTCTGGCAGCAGCGCGATGATGGGCGGACGCGCAACTGGCGCGACGCGCTGGCCTACTGCACGGCACTGCGGCTGGCCGGTCAGGCAGACTGGCGCCTGCCCGATGCGAAGGAGCTGCACAGCATCGTCGACTACACCCGGGCGCCGGCGGTCACGCAGGACGCGGCGCTGGCGCCACCGCTACAGGCCAGCACCGCCGAATCGTACTTCTGGACCAGCACCACGATATTCGACGGTCCGCCGGACGTCATGTACACGCGCGCCGTCTACGTCGCTTTCGGCCGCGCCCTCGGCTGGATGGAGATGCCCCCCGGCAGCGGCGTCCGCAACCTGATCGATGTACACGGGGCCGGCAGCCAGCGCGCCGACCCCAAGGACGGCGACCCGTCGAGATATCCGCAGGGGTTCGGGCCGCAGGGCGACGATGTGCGCATTCTCAACTTCGTGCGCTGTGTGCGGGGGCGGCGGTAGCCTGCCGTCGACCATGCGTGCGCGGCTCGTGGCCGGCAGTGGCAGGCCTTCAATCTCGCTCGGCCTTCGGCTCGCCACGGGAACGTCGGTCACCGACGCGCTGGGAGCAGAGCCGCGCACGCCGCCGGGCCCCGCGCCGCCCGGCGCCGCGTCGCACATGTCGTCCGAACGCACGTCCGGAGGGGCGGCGCCCGCAGTGAGGATCCCCATACGACGGGATGGAGGCCCTCCGCGTCCCGCCGAGAAAACCTGACGCCCACACGTCTTCGTTCCGATCGATCCACTCGTGCGACTGCCATGGGAAGGCCGTGCGCATTGCGTGCCGCGAGCGCCTGTGCAACCTGCAGATCGAACATGCCGCAGCGTACTGTCACCTGAGCCCCACCACTATCGCTGCGGGCTGCTGCATCGACAAAGGCGCCGCAGGGTCTTGGATCCCTGCGGCGCCTTCGCCGTCTGGTCGGGGGCACCGGAGGTGACAGACGCTGGGAATGACTGCCAACACCGGACGCCTCACCACCGGCTACGGCACTCGTCGCTCCAGTTCCGTATACTCCCCGGCAATGAAGTACCCCACGGCCCGCCGCGACGGCGTCGTGACGTTCGCGACGTTCCCACGGACGCCGCTGATCGGCACGCCGAACGGCGAGCCGTTGTTTCCAACCTGCGCGGACAACGCCTCGTAGAAGCGGAATGCCTGCTCCGAGATTGCCAGCTGCCGCACCCGCACCAGCTGGCCGGCACTCACCAGCCAGTCCGAGTACGGCTGAAACTGGCGCACCGTCGAGCCGTTGAACCGCTCATCGGACTCCACGACCCGCGAAAATTCCTCGCTGTCGGGCGAGACGAGTCGGCGCCCATTGATCCACTGGTCCCACACGTAGAAGTTCCGCTGGTCCGCAGGGTCCTTCACGGAGATCGTGGCCCGCCAGTTCCGCCCGGTATCCACCTCGTCTAACTCCGGCCGGAAGAACAGCGAGTCCATGGGGACGCCGGGCTGCATGATTTCCGTGGCGCGGTAGCGATCGCCGTCCCACTCGATTTCGAGCGTCAGTGCGCGCCCTACCGGCAAGGCCATCGCTGCGGCACGATAGGTCCCAGGGGCCTGTGGTGATTCGACGAAGAGCGTGGCTCGGTTTGCGTCGTCCAGCACCCGCACCGTCGCGCCGCGCGCGGCCGTCGCCGCAGCGGTGGAGAAAACATCCTGGGTGACGCTGAGACGGATGAACTGGTCGGCCGAGGCGACCCCGCGCTCCCGCTCGAGGCGCGCCTCCACCACTAGACGCGGCTGGTAGTCCAGGCCGCTCACGTTGACGACCCGTTCACAGCCGGACAGGACCAACATGCACAGGAGAAACACCGGCAGCACACCGCGGTTCGGCATGAAACGCTCAGAAGTTGAAGGTGTAGGCAATGCTGGGCACGATGCCGAAGATGGAGGTCTGCACCGCCTCGGTGACGAGCGGCTCGTTCGCGCGCTGGCGGAACCGCAGCGCCTGGGCATTGAAGCGGTTGTAGGCGTTGAGCAGGCCGAACTGCCACTCGCCGCGCCGCCCCTTCCGCGTCGCGGAAAGATCGAGGCGGTGGTACAACGGCAGGCGTCCGTCGTTGCGTGCGCCGTACTCCGTCACAAGCAACCCGTCGATCTGGTAGCGCGAGTTCGGGAACGTTGTCGGCAGCCCGGTGGCCAGGGTGAACGTGCTGCCAAAGGTCCACTTCCCGCCGAGCGAGCGCAGGGCGACCACGTTCAGGTTGTGCGTCTTGTCGAAGGGGGTCACGTACCAGCGCCCGTCGTTGATGCCGCCGCGGCGGCTCCCCGGCGCAGGGATGCGCTGCTCGGCGCGCCCAACCGTGTAGCTGACCCACCCAGTCACCGGACCCTGCGACCGACGCGCCAGGAGTTCGAGACCGTAAGCGCGCCCCTGCCCCTGCACCATCTGCGTTTCAATGCGCGGATTGAGCAGAACGTCGGCGCCATCGATGAAGTCCACCACATTGCGGGCCTGCTTGTAGAAACCCTCAACCGACAGCTCGACGCTACCGCGGGTCGCGCTGTAGCCTAAGGCGTACTGGTCGGCCAGCAGGGGCCGGATCCACTGCCCGGCCGGCTCCCACACGTCCAGCGGGCTGATGGAGTTGGTGTTCGACAACAGCAGCAGGAACTGCTGGGTCCTCGCATAGCTGGCCTTCACGCTCGATGACGCATTGAGCAGGAACCGACCGGAGATGCGGGGCTCGAGGCCCGCGCTCGAGGTGAGTCGCGCGCCGGCCCCCAATTGGGTGCTGTCACGCACGACACCCGGCTCGAAGCGGTCGAGCGCCTGCGAGTAGGCCACGGGCGTATCGTTCACGTACGAGTACACCGTGGCGGGACCGCGGCGTTCATAGCCCGCGACCCGCAGTCCGTAGCGTACCGAGACGCGCGGGCCGATCCCCAACTCCTGGCCCAGCCACGCCGCCGGCATCAGGGTGTTGCGACGCTGGATCCGCAGTTCGTTGAAGGCGTTGCCGATGCCCAAGGGCACGAGATCCCCAGGATTGATGCGCTGACTCGTGAGTTCGGCACCGAACTCGATCGTGTTGGTGGGCGAGAGATACCACGCCTCGTCGACCCGCACGTTGAGGCTGCCGATCCGCGAGTTCCACCGCACGTTGTCGTCCGTGGGGGTACGAATGTCGAGCCGGTAGTCGTAGTCCCCCCACGACATGGTCAGCTTCGAGAACAGGTCGCTACGCAACGCCTGATTCCAGCGCAGGGTGAGCGCCCGGTTGCCCCAACCTGCCCCCAGGTCGCCGATACCGGCGATGCGGTCGCGTCCCAGGTATCCCGAGAGCAGCAGGGCCCCCGTCGATCCCAGGCGCACGTTCGTCTTCGCATTGATGTCGTAGAAGAACGCGGTGGTGCCCTGGACCGCCGAATCGCTGGCCAGCCCGGTGAAGAGGTCGGCCCACGAACGACGAGCGGCGATCATGTAGGAGCCGAGCTTCTTCGGCAGCGGTCCCTCCACCAGACCGCGGCCGGCGAGCAACCCGATCGACGCGGAGCCGTTGAACTCATTCGCGTTCCCCTCGCGCTGCCGCACGTCGACGACCGACGACAGGCGACCACCGAAGCGCGCCGGAATGGCCCCCTTGTACAGCGTCACGTTGTCGATCGCATCGGCGTTGAACGTGCTGAGGAAGCCGAGCACGTGGCTCGGGTTGTAGACGGTGGCCTCGTCGAGCAGGAAGAGATTCTGGTCGGCGGCGCCGCCGCGCACGCTGAAGGCGGTGGAGGCGTCGCTCGAGAGGGACACGCCGGGGAGCAGCGCGAGACTCCGAATCGGGTCGGTCTCCCCAAGCACCGGGGGCAGCAGCTTGACGGCCGGGAGGTCCAGCCGCACGACGCTCATGTCGGGGGTGCGTGGATCGAGGTCTGGTCGATCGTCCCCCCCACGATTGGCCTGCACGGCCACAGTCGCCAACTGCACTTCACGCCGCTGCAGCAGGACCGTGCGGGTGACGTCGTCGGTGAGCGAGACGACGGTGTCGAAGGGCGCGTAGCCAAGCGCACGCACCACCACCCGGTGCGTGCCCTTCGTCAGGAGGAGCGAGTAGAAGCCATCGTCGTTGCTTTCGACCCGCACGGTCTCGCCGTCGGCCGAAAGGCGCGCCCGGCGCAGGACTTCACCGGAGGCCGCGCTTCGCACGTATCCGCTCAGGCGCACGCCCTGCCCGGGAAGCACGGAGCGCGTGCCGGGGCCCCCGGCTGGTCCACGGGTTGCCACCACCAGCTCTCCGGTCGGGCTCACCAGCGCCTGGAGCGACGTCCCCTCCAGGAGCAGCGCGATCGCTCGGTGGGCGGGCGTGGCGGTGAGCTTGAGGGTGCGCCGCATTCCCATGTCGGGCTGCGTGGGATCCGCCGCGTATCTCAAGCCGGTCCGGGACGCGATCTGCCCCAGGATGTCCTTCAGCGGGAGCTGCGTGACATCGAGGGTGACGGTCTTCGCCAACGGGCCGCTGAAATCCTTCACATCGGCGAGGCGACGATACGCGGGTGAAGGATCGGGAGTGTCGGGCACGGCACGGGGCTGCGCCATGAGCAGAGAGGCCGAGCAGCAGGTGAGGAGGACACTGCGCCAGATGCCGTGTATGGTCACGGTGCCCCCGGCGTCAGGTGTACCGTCCGTCCGCTGATCTCGACGCGCGCACCCAGCGCCAGACGCAGTGCGGGGAGCACGTCCTGCAGAGACTGCGCCGCGAACCGGGCCGTGAGGCGCCGACCCGCCAAGGCCGAATCGGCCGTGACCGACACGTTGAACCGCCGTCCGATCGCGGGCAGCACCTCGGTCAACGGGCTCTCATCGAACATCAACTCGCCGTGCGTCCATGCCAGCGCCGAGGCGACATCGCTGGTGACGACGACCCCGGACGCGCGCAGGCTCCCGCGCTGTCCGGCGTTGAGGAGGGTTGCCCGCTCCATGGATGGGCGCAGGGTGTCCATGAGCGCGACCACCCCTTCTTCGACGGCCACATCCACCGCCGGCAACTCGGGCCATGCACGAACCACGAAACGCGTGCCGACGTCCTGCGCCACGGCGTTCCGGGTTCGCACGCGGAACGGGCGCGCATCGTCATGCACGACGTCGAAATACCCTTCGCCCTCCAGGGCGACCTCGCGGGCACCGCGGCCGAAGCTTCCCCCCCAGCGCACACGGCTGCCGGCGGCGAGCGTGACGCGGGAGCCATCCGGCAGTTGCGCCGTGACGTCACGCCCCAAGGGGGCGGCAAGGGACCCGCCACGGGTCGCTTGCCAGGTGGCCACGCCACCGAGGGCTATGACCAGCGCGGCGGCCACGCCGGTCACGCGGCGCATCCATGGCGCCAGGGTCCCCCGGGGGGTGGCGCCAGCCGCGCGGGCGCGCCGTACGGCCAAGTCATCCTGTGATGCGGCCTCGAGACGCGCGGAAAGCGCCCGCCACGCCGCATCGGTATTGGCCGCCTGCGCGGCGCCAAGGGCTGCGCGCGGTGCCTCGCGCAGCAGTTGCGCATCACGGGGATGCGCCTCCAGCCAGCGTTCCAGTCGAGCCCGTTCGGCCGGCAGCAAATCGCCGGCCAAGTAACGGTCGAGCAGGAGGGGGTCGAACTCGGTGTCGTCAGCCATGAAGTGGGGTGAGAGGTTGGGCAGTAGACACGCGCCTCCGCAAAAACCCCACAGCCCCCCGGCTACTCGCGGCCGAGCGCCGCCCGCAGGGCCTTGAGGCCCCGCCCCAACTGGTTCTCCACGCCTTTCACCGATATGCCAAGCGTGTTCGCGATCTCCGCGTAGCTCAATCCCCCGTACCAGCGCATCAGCATGACCTGGGCGAGCCGGGGCGGCAGCGCGGCCATGGCCGCCTCGAGCCGGGACCTCGCTTCGGTGGCCTCGAGCATCGTGTCGGCGCGCGGCGGGTCGGGATGCAGGGCACGCGCGTGCTCGTACGCCTCGTCATCGGCCCAGCGTTGCTCCACGGCGTCCCGGCGGCGCACGTTGAGCGCGCGGCTGCGCACGGCCGAGAACAGATACGCCGGAACCGTACCGGTCACGATCCACTCGGCGCGTCTCTCCCACAGCGTGAAGAAGACGTCTTGCACCAGCTCCTCGGCGCGGGCGGCATCACCGACGTACCGTGTTCCGAACGCCAAGAGCGCCGCATGCATTGTGCGAAAAAGCGCCTCGAAGGCCTGTAGGTCACCAGCGCGAACGCGCTCGACGCAATTCTCTGGTAAATTGGGCACGAGAGAACGGGAAAGATCGGACGAGCACGGTGAACACGCTCTGGATCGGTGGTATGGCGTGGCGGTTGGGCCTCCGCGGTAACGTGGTGGCAGGTCCTGCCCCACGACTTTCACGCGCTCACCGTCTGGCGACGGGGCGCACTACCGGGAGTTCTACCGCCAAGGTGATCATAGAGGTGGAGCGGCACCAGCGCGAGCGTCGGCGGTGCATCGAAGCCGACGACGGCACGATCACGGACCGCCGCATCGCCACCCGTCGGGAGCGATTCACCGCAGTGTTCGGTGAACGGCCGCGCGCTCGCATGCTGCTCGAGGCAAGCTCCGAAAGGAAGTGGGGGGGCCGCCACCTGGAGTCGCTCGGCCACCACGTGATCGTGGCGGCCCCGAACGCTGCCCCGATGTACGCCAATTGGAACGTACGGAGTCGTACAGAGGGAGGTGGCCCCGACACGATTTCCCACGGCGACCCGAACATCCACCTCCCGAATGCCGACGGTCGCCGCAGGCATTGCCCACACCTCGCATCGATTTCGTAACGAGTCTCGGTGGTACGACGGCGGGTGTGCCACCAGCCCTCGAGGTTAGCCCCCGCCGCCGTAGGTGAATCCTTTCTCCTGCGCGCGACCGAGGGCGACGATACCCGTCGCCATCTGATGGGCATTCCCGACCTGGTTGGCCACGAGATCGGCGAGGACATCGTCGGCCGACAGCGACTGGGTGGCGGCAATCGCTTGCGCCAGCCCAGCCGTCGTCCCGGCGCAGACCGCAAAGTGTACGCCCTGTGCGACCAGCGGTGCCCACGAGATACCTTGGGCCGGCGTGTCCCCGCGCTCGGGGTGCATGAACGGATTGATGGTGTAGGGCTTGCTGGTCGTCGGGTCCATGATGCGCAGCTGCTGGCTGAGCAGCGGGTACTTCGCCCACATGGCATCGGAGAACGCGGTAACGGTGGCCAAGGAGCGCAACACGATGATGGCACCGAGTTGCGTTGGCTTGACGTCGTACCCGCTACCGTTGCTGGCAATCCAATTGCCGCAGAAGCGCCCCGCGTTCACGGCCCCGGGGGTGGTGAACGCGTCCCAGACCATCCGATGCCCACTGGGCAGCGCATTCATCCAGGCATCGGCGGCGTGCACCAACGGATCGCCCGCCGCCGCGCGCCCGCCGTCGCGCGCTGCGTCTGGTGTTGCGGCGCGCAGCGTGGACGCGCCAAGTGTTGAGGCGCCGATCAGCGCGCCCGCGCGCGCGAGGAAGCGACGACGGGCGTCGAGCGGCATGGCAGGATCTTGCGGCATGGGAGTCGAGAGGTGGCGAGGTCGAAGTGGTATTGCAGTGACGAAGCGGCCCGTGGTTGCATCGCTACTTCGCGTCCCGGCTGTTGTCGCCCGGGACGCGATCGATCAGGAGGTTGTACGGATCGATCCCGGCGCGCGCTGGCTTGCGGGGCACGGTGAAGTCGACGCGCACCGTGCTGCCGGTGACCTTCACTTTGCGAAGCGCGATCGCCTCACCCAAGCGGGCACCGGGGCGGGGCGCATCGAAGACACCGACGTCGATGTAGTCGCTGAGTGGCACGGCCGTTTCGGTACCCAGCGAGTCGGCGCGGAACTTGGCGGCCGTCCCGATCACCGTGACCTTGAACTGGCCGCCCGGCAGCGGGGTGGTGAGCACGCTATCCGTCTTCACGTCCCAGAGGGTGATCGTGTCGAAGTAGTCGTCGACCGCCGACTGGAGCGAATCCGGCGTCGCCGCACGGATATGGCGCATCAGATCGAGGGTGGTGGCGTACGGCGGACCGCTGAAGCGCCCCTCGTCGAGATAGGCCCGGATGGCGCCGTGCAGCGCCCGCTCGCCGATGAGGTCGCGCAGGGCATAGAGCGCCAAAGACCCCTTCTGGTACCAGATGTAGCTCTGCAGGTCGACCCGCGTGAGCGGACGTTCGCCCTTGGTTTCGCCGGCCCGGCCACGGAGGTACTGGTCGAGCTCACTCCGCAGGAACTTCTGCGTGAAGGGCCGCCCATGGGCGCGGTCGGTGATGACCAGCGCCGCATACTCGGCAAGCGATTCTGACAGCATCTGCGACCCTTCAACGTCGGCCGCCATGCGCTGGTAGGGGAACCACTGGTGCGCGATCTCGTGCGCCGTCACGAAGTACGGTAGGTCCGTGTCTTCCACGTTGGTCGTATCGACGCGGGCCACGAACCCAATGGCCTCCGAATACGGTACGGTGTTCGGGAACGACTGCGCGAATCCCGCGTAGCGCGGGAACTCGAGGATGCGCAGCTGCCGGTGCTGGTAGGGCCCGAACTCCTGCGTGTAGAACGCCAGCGACGCCTTCGACGCCTCGATCATGCGCTCAACGTTGAAGCGATGCGCAGGGTGGTGGTAGACCTCGATGGCCACGTCCTTCCACGACCCCTTGGTGACCGTCCACCGGGCCGACAGCACGGCGAAGAAGTTGTCGATGGGCGCGTCCATGCGATACTGAAAGTACCGTCGGCCGTTCTGCGTCCACTCGCGCTGCAGGTACCCCGGAGCCATGGCGATCTGGTCGGGATCGGTGCTCACGACGGCCTCGAACGAGGCCATGTCGGCATCGGCCAGGAACGACTGGCGGAAGAGCGCCACGCTGTCCGTGCGCGGCTGGCCACGCCGCTGCAGCGGGAGCTTGTACTTGCGGCGGAGCTCATCGCTTTGCAGCTCGCTGCCTTGCGAGTAGAAGAAGGTCGGGAACCTCTCGCGGTTGAAGAAGGTGCCGTTGCCAACCAGCGAGCGGTCCGGCTCGCCGTTGGGATACCCTCGCACCCGGAAGCGCTGCACCGATCGCACGCGCAGCGAATCACCGGCCACGAGCGGCGTGGCCAGCCGTACCAGGCGCACCCCCCAGGTCGTGTCGGCCTTCAGGATGGTGAACGGCCGGTCGAAGGTGAGCGAGTCGAGCGATGCCGCCAGTCCGGGCGCGTCCGACGCCACGTTCACGAGGATCGTGTCGATGGGCGTCGCCAGCCGGTTCACGAGCGTGAAGCGGCTTCCCACCCGCGCCCGTCCGTCCGTCGGCTCCAGATCCACATCGAGTGCGATTCCCACCACGTGTGGAACCGGCAGCGTTTCGTACCGGCGCCAGGTGCGCTCGTACTCCACCGCCTGTCGTTCCCCCTCCGTGCGGGTGGTGTACACGTTCTCGACGCTCGCGTGGTAGTAGAACACGCCCGCCGCCGCGGTAGCGCCGGTCGCGCCGACGGCGGCCATCCACCGCGTGGCCCCGTGGAACCGTTCCTGCAGGCGACGCGCGAGCCGCGGCAACTGGGTGCCACGGTGCCAGACGAGCATGGTGAGAGCCAGCAGCAAGAGCGCCAGCCCCACATTGAACCCATGCACGGCCGGAAACGCCCGCAGGTACGGCCCCACCCCATTCATGTCCGACCAGGTGAGCGCCGGCGACTGCCCCAGCAGCAGCAGCTGATAGTCGTAGCCCAAGTTCACCGTCACGATGGTGGTGGTCCACACCAAGATCATGATGACGTGCCCGATGGCCTTGCGCGGCACCAACGATTGCACCAAGAACGCCATCGCCGTCATGGGGAGCCAGCTGGGGAAGTCGGTCAGGTACACGTACAGCGCGTATACCCGCAGGTCGATGTGCGGATAGCCCTTGAGCAGCTGCGTTGCCATGCTGCCCGTCACCGAGACCGTGGCAAAGGCCAGCAGCATGAGCACCATCGCCGTGTACTTGCCCAGCAGCACGCTCCAGTCGCGCACCGGCGAGGCATCGAGCACTTGGTCGAGCCGCACCTGCCGTTCCCGCCACACCAGTTCGCCGGAAAAAAAGGTGAGCAGCACCACCATGAACAAGCCGCCCGATGCCACCGCCGACTCGGCCATGAGCCAGCTCATCGGCCAGCTGCGACTCTGGCCGTTCTGGTCAGCATACCACGAGGACATCATCACGTTGATGAAGCCGATGGCCGCGATGGCAAGGAACGGTACCGATCGCAAGAGCGACTGGACATGAAAGGCGGTCACGCTGCGCCAGCCGGCGAGGATCCCCGGTGGGCTATACGTGCGACCGGCCGCGCGGGGGGTTGGGGACGCCACGCGCACCGGGGGTGCCGAGGGCGTCGCGCGCTTGGCTCGGCGTCGCGACGAGACGGCGGCCTCCTTCTCCAGCTTGACGAAGCGGAACGCCGCAGCAAGCATCACCGCACCGACCGCCGCCCAAAGCGCGCGGTTGGCGCCAATGAATCCGGCGATCGGCAGCGTCTGCGCGTTCTTCTCCGCCGGGGTCCAGTAGCGGGTCACGAGGCTGATCGAGCGGATGCCGAAGGGATCGATCAGGTTCGCCAGCATATCGCGGTCGAGCTGGCGCACGAGATCATCGGCAACGGAGTACCCCACCAGCAGCAGGATGCCCGCCACGTACACGGCGAAGCTGCTGCGCGTGAGCGACCCGACCGCGAAGAGCAGGCTGCTCAGGAAGAACACTCCGGGCACACCCAGCATCAGAAACGGTTGCACGTAGTGCCAGACCTGCACCGCCTGCAGCGTCTCGCCATCCGCCCACGGCATCACCGACCCCACGAGCGCGCCGAGCGGCATCGCCGCGAAGACCAGCAGCATGGCCAGAAACGCCGCGAAGTACTTGGCCCCCAGGTAGGCGCCACGCGAGATACGCGTCGTGAACAGCAACTCGTGGACGCCGGCCTCGTAGTCGCGCAGAACGGTGGTGCCCACCAGCGCACTGGTAATGATCTGCCCGATGGCCAGCAGGATTCCGTAGAGCTGGGCCAACGCAAAGGGACTGTTGCGCTTGACCTTGCCCAGCGCCGTCCCAACGGTGATGGCGTCGGTGCTGAGGGCGAAGACCGACAGCAGGAAGACGATGGCCACGTACAGCCACGTGACCGGGCGCCGGAAGTGACTCCGGAGCTCGAAGGCGAACAGCGGACCGAACATCAGGCCTCCACCGGCACCCGACCGCCAGACGCTTCGGCCAGTCGGTGGAAGTACACGTCCTCGAGATTGGGATCCACGGCGACGAATCCATCGCCGGGATTGGATTCGGCATACACGTGCAACACGGTATTGCCGGCGGCCATGCGCGAGGAGATGACTTGGTACTGCGCCTTGTAGTCGTCGGTCTGGGCGCGCGGAATCGTGCGGCGCCAGATGCGCCCGCGCACCGTGTCGATGATGCGCTCCGGCTCGCCCTGCACCACCACCTCGCCCTTGTTGATGATGGCCATGTTCGAGCAGAGCTCGCGCACATCCTCCACGATATGGGTGGAGAGGATCACCACGACATCCTCGCCGATGTCGGCGAGCAGGTTGAGGAAGCGGTTGCGTTCGGTGGGATCGAGACCGGCCGTCGGCTCGTCGACGATGAGCAGCTTGGGGCTGCCGGCCAGCGCAATGGCGATGCCGAGCCGTTGCTTCATGCCCCCTGAGTATCCGCCGACGCTCTTTTTGCGCACGTCGTACAGGTTGACCTGCTGCAGCAGCATCGCCACGAGGTCCTTGCGTTCCCCGGGGTTCACGACGCCCTTGAGGGTGGCGAAGTGGTCGAGGATGGCCTCGGCGGGCATGTTGGGATAGAGCCCGAACTCCTGCGGCAGGTACCCGAGCTGGGAGCGCAGCCGCTCCGGTTCGCGGAGCACGTCGATGTCCCGGAACTGGATACTCCCTGAATCCGGCGGCTGCAGCGTGGCGATCGTCCGCATCAGCGACGACTTGCCGGCGCCATTGGGGCCCAGCAGCCCGAACATGCCGGGCGGGATCGTGAGCGAGATGTTGTGGAGCGCCCGAACCCCATTGGGGTAGGTCTTGGCGATGGACTCGATGCGCAGGGTCATGGGGAGCAGGCGGTTCGGGGGCTGGAATTGCGCGAACTAGGCGCACAACGATGCCGCCGGCCGTTAGTTTCAGCCGGCGAGGCCACCAGCCACACGCAGTGCTCCCGGACGGCGAACGGACCGTCACCGCCCGGGCGCGTTCGGCGATGCGCTGCGCTACACATCGCTTCCCGACTCCTGCTGCGGGGCCCGGGGCCTTCCGACAGCTGCGGCCCCAACATCCATGCCGCATCGAAGGGAGAACGCGCGACTCTTGACAGATCGCGAATGTCCTCTAGACTGGCGCGCAAGCTCGATGTTGCGAGGTACTTCTGACGCGAGGATTCGACCGTGCTCCGTGCGACTTCCGGGTGGGCGTTCCGGTGTACGCCCCGCAAACCCTTGATGCGTAAGGCTTTCAGACGGATCGCCGCGTTGTGCGCGAGTGCCGTCGCCCTTCTCCTCGTCACCGCAACCGTGACGTCAGCTGAAGCCCAGGAGACCCCACGCGAGTCCAAGTACAGCGTCGAAACAGACGTCCTGTGGCCCTTCTTTCCTGGTGCCTTCCGCGGGCACTTTGTTTTCAGACTCTGGCAAAAGGGAAAGCTGCGGGGCGACGCCTACGTGGGTGCCAACGTGGACTTTCCGCGAAACAGGGACACCGAAGGACGCTTTGCCGACTATAGCGTGGCGAGCGGGTACCGCCAGTACCTCTGGAAGGGACTCCACGCCGAGTTCTCTCAGACCACCGGGTTGGGCGTCCTCGAGAATCACGTGACGACGGGGAAGACCTATCGCAGCTTCGACTGGCTGATGACGGGCTACGTGGGCTACAGGTTCGAGTTCGCGGACAAGCGGTACTACGTCGTGCCACAGTTCGGAGTCGCCAACGTGGTGTACAAGTCGAATCCGTGGCCTATTTTCGAAGACAAGACCCTTGCCAGGGAAGTGGGCGAACAGCCGTTTCCGGTCGGGGCGTTACGATTCGGCTTCAGCTTTTAGGGGCGCCTGAAAGGGCGCTGTCGCACGGTGCGACGGCGGGGATGGGTGCGGTCATCGGCTGACATGCATGGCCCGGACGCTTGTACACGTCCCCAACCTGCAGCGTTCGACGCCCCGTCGCTCGCCTCAGGCGCTCGCGTGCGGTGGCGAGGAGGTCTCGTGCGAGGCCATGGCGCGGCGGCGCGCCTGCAGCAGCAGCAGCACGGCCTGCGCACCGGACAGGAGTGCCGTGTCGGCAAGCAGGGCGAGCGACGCCGGCGCGCGGAACGCCGCATGTCCGGCAAGCAAATAGGCGGCGTGGAACGCCACGGCGAACAGCCCGGCCGCAGCCAGCCCCCACGAGTAGGCGACCGCCGAGGACCGACGCGCCGCGACCGCGCCGTAGCCCGCCAGCACCAGCAGGACGATGGGAAGGTTCAGTACGAGGTAGAGCGTGAGGCCACCGGGCAGATGGAAGAGCTGCCACTCCTGCCAGTAGGCCGCATCCATCTGGTGGACGAGCAGTACCACGGCATTCGCCAGGTAGAGCCACTCGAGCGTCCGCGTCAGTCGCATGTGCGCCTCGTTCGTGGGGAGGGTCTGGGGAACACAGGCCGGTCGTCGTCCCAGCCCTCCAGTATAGCCGGGGCAGCGGCGTGCGCAACGCGCCAGCCGCCCATATGCTAAATTCAACAGGTGCCGCCCACCCACCCGATCTTGTACGCCGGACTCGCGCTGCTGCTCGCCTACGACGCGCAGCGGGTCATTCGGTTGGCCCCCGACGCCACTGGCCTGTTCGGCGGCATCACGCTGGCGTTCCACGAACTGGGGCATGTGTTGTGGAGCCCACTCGGCGAGTGGTTCGCCATCGCCGGGGGGAGCGTCACGCAGCTCATGGTGCCGATCGCCGCGTGCATGGTGCTGCGTCGCCAGGGTGATAATCTAGGGGCCATCATGCCACTGTTCTGGCTGGCGTCTAGTCTAGGGAACCTTGCCGCCTACGTGGCCGATGCTCGTGCTCTCGACTTGCCGCTCGTGTCCATCGGCGATGGCGAGGAGGTCATCCACGACTGGAACTACCTGCTCGCGGATGCAGGGTGGCTCTCCCGTGATGCACAGGTGGCCGCGTGGTGCCGAATTGCGGGATGGCTGGTGTTGGGCGTCGCGCTGCTACTGTTCATACGGCAGTGGAAGGCGCAGCCGCGCCGGGGGTAGCCGTCTCGTCGGCCGCCACCCGTGAGTACCGGCGATCCTCCGTCGTGACCGGAACTCCAATTGGGGCGGGTCGACTATGCGTCGAGTACCGTGCGTGAGCACCGACCGCGCGAGCACCGGACGGCGACTTACGACGGGCCCGCCAACTCGTTCATGCACATCGTCCTTGCGGCTTGATGGCGTGGTGGTCGTGGACAGCCGCGCGAGTCGCTCACTTGGGTTGAAAGCGCCCACAGGTTGCCGCGGTAGCGCCGACACGCGCGGTGGGCGGACTGAGCGCGACAAAGCCGACGGCTCGCCACTCGCCATCGAGGGGGCGATGTTCGGCGCGTGAGCGCGTGTCGCTGCGTGTCGCTGCGTGTCGCTGCGTTGCGTTGTACGTAGGGGGTCGGCGATCACACGATCGATGACGGCACCGCCTTCTGGCAGCACGTTGACGGCGGCGACGCGCGCCCCGAGGTTGAACGGCATGACAGACCGGCATCGTCCCGCTTGTAGTCTGCGGCGGGTCGCGCGCGTACTGGGCACGGGGATACTCATCGCCTGCCCCCGTGCGAGCGGTGGGCTTTTCGTTCGATGAGAAGCGTCAGATTCAAGCGCTGGATCGCACGCAGCCCGGCTTGCCGATGAAGACAGGGCGCGCGGGGACGATGACGCACGACGACAAGCGCCATGGCACGACGAGGCTGTTCGCCGCGCTGGATGTCGCCACCGGAATGTTTCAGCACCAGGGTCTCCCGCCGCATCGCCCTGAAGACTTCCTCGTGTTCTCGGGCAGATCGTCCGCAGCGTGCCGAAAGACCTCGCGATCCCTGTCATTCGCGACAACTCCGCCACGCCCACGCACGCCAACGTGAAGGCGTGGCTGGCCCGGAACCCGCAGGTCCACTTGCACTTCACGCCGACGTTCGCCTCGTGGCTGAACCTCGTCGAGCGGTGCTTCGGCGAGTTGACGCCGCGCCAGATTCGCCGCCTCGCCGTCACGAGTGTCGACCACTTGCGCGAGACGATTACGGCGTGCATCGACCATCGCAACAAGAACCCAAAACATTTGTGTGGACCGCAACAGTGCGCGAGATTCTCGAGCGGGTCGGCAGGGCCAACGCGACGTTGGCGACACGACACTCGGAGTCAGGCGCCACGGTGAAGCGACTGGCGTAGAACAGGCGCCGTCCATCCGGGGCAAAGCGGGGCATCCGTTCTTCGTAGGCCGGTCACTGGGTTCGGAGGCAACAGGACGGTGGGGCTCGGGGCTTAACAGCGCGTTGCCAGCGCCGTCTCACGATCGGGCCTCGCGACTGCGGCGTCCCGTATGTGCTGGCGCTTGCCTTGTCCCGAGTCAACGAGTGAAGGGGGGATACCGTGAGGAGTGCTCGAATGCCGCGTCCGCGTTACGCGACCTGGCGGACATTGGTCGTTTTGCTGCTGGCGGCGGCCGGCGCCTGTTCGCGTCGTGACGCGACCGATACGCCCGGCATCACGACTCCCCCGCAAAGCACACGGCCGCCGTCCGTCGAGCGGCAGATCATGGCCACCACTACCGATACGGCGATCACGGCCGTTCCGGCCGGCAACGAAGCGCCGCATGTGGTCCTCAATCCGTCGCCGGCGATCATCCCACAGGGGAAATTGCTGGTGTTCCTGCCGGGGACACTGGGGCGCCCGTCGCAGTACCGCTACATCCTGCGTGCGGCCGCCGCGCGAGGGTACCATGCCATCGGCGTCACCTATGTGAATCAGGTGGCCATGGGGACGCTCTGTCAGTTCAGCGCGGACCCGAACTGCTACTGGAACGCCCGGAGTGTGGTCGTCTTCGGTGGCGGCACGCCCGTCTCGGGCCAGAGCGCCGTCACGCCGGCCAATGCCATTGTCAATCGGGTCACCCGTCTCCTGCTGTCGCTCCGCACCACCGCTCCCTCAGAGGGCTGGGGGCAGTTCCTGCGTACCGACAACCTCGTGGATTGGAGCACGGTCGTGTTGGCCGGTCATTCGCAGGGGGGCGGCCATGTGGGGGTGCTCGCCAAGTCGGTGCTGTTGGCGCGTGCCGTCTATTTCTCCTCACCCGAAGACTGGAACGAACTCACCGACCGGCCCGCACCGTGGACGAGTGCGCGAGCCAACGTGACACCGGCGAGCCGGCAGTTCGGCTTCGGTTCCGACTTCGACACGCTGGTCCCCAATGCGCATGCCTCGGCGCACTGGACCGCGATGGGGCTGAGCGCGCCGGCCTCCGGACCGGTGCTTGTAGATGGAGCGGCGAGCCCGTACGGAGGATTCCAGCAGCTGCGCACGCGGCTTGCCTTCAACCCAGCCAGCACTGCGCTCACGGCGGCTCTCAAGCATCACGGCGTGCCGGTCGTGGATACCTCCACCCCGGTGGACGGTACCGGCAACCCGCTGTTCGACGGCAGCGGCGTGTGGACCTATCTCTGCTTTCCATAGGTTGATGGCCGCGCGACTGTCCGCTGAGCCGTCGGCCACGTGTCGCGCCACGACGCGGGTGTCCCGTCTGCGTGCGAATCCGGTTCCCTGTGGCGCATTGCCTCGCGCGCACGAAATGCGGAAACGTATGCGGAGGGATGAAGACGGTGGCTGGGCTGCGCACGCTGACGCCTCGCGGTACCGCACGCGTCGACTGGATTGTGCCCTTCACGTGCGCGGCGTACCACCTGTTGCGGCTGCAACACCCCATACCGGTCTGACCCCAGGTCGAAAGCAAGCTTCACCCGCCATGGAAACGGCGCGGAAGCCGCCAAACCGAGGCCGCGAGGCCTCCTGTTGACATGGTGAAAACAGGCCTTCAGTCCTCGCTGGGCTGCACATACCAGTACAGCAACAGTAGGGTGCCAATTCCCGTCAGGTAGAGCAACTGCCACCAACCAGACCGGCCAATGTCATGGAGCCGCCTCGTTCCTGCTGCCAGCGATGGCAACAACAGTCCAAGCGAAACCACTGCCTCCAGGGTCTCGCTGACGGCCGCTGCGACCAGCACGACGAGCAACTGAAACAGAAAGAACCACCAGTACTCGGAGCGCGTAGCGCGCCCGGCAAAACCAGCGTATTGCGACAAACAGCTCTTGACCGCAGACATGAAATCCATACCAACCCTCTCTCCTGGGAGATGCGAATAGCCTGACGTGGGAAACCAGCGCAATACTGACCGGATCACCCCGTCTCGATTCGGAAGTGACCTCGCCTGACCGTCCGCTTATGCGGCAGAGGCGATATGCTTTCCCCTCTGTTGGGATCTCGCGGCGGCGGACCATCGCGGGCAGCAGGCAGACGTCGGGATTCGACCGATCCTCAATCCCTCCGCGCACCAGCGAGGCTGACGACACGCCGCCCGCCGCCACGAGGCGCCGGCGAGGTGGGCGATCACGCGGACTGCTTGACGGACCGTCGACCCTCCCCCATAAAGATTCCGTTCCCGCAACAACGACAAGATGCGTTCGTGATGCGCACATCATGCGCACCTGATGCGTACCTGACGCTTCATGCGAGCTTTTCGAAACTGGACTTGACCCGATTTCGTGGACGCCGGACTCTCCCGTCTTTCAGGGCGGAGGTGGCACATGGGATCGAGCAAGAAAGGCGTCCGGCGTGAACGGCGCGTGTTCAGCGCCGAGTTCAAGGCCGAGGCGGTACGAAGGAACGCCCGGCCGCTTCTATGCCGATCTCCAGCGGCCGGCGCCGTGGCGCGCGGTCATCGACGACGTGCTGATGGCGCACGTGCGGATCGCGTTCACGGCGAGCGGAGTGACCTACGGGGCGCCGCGCATTCATGGCGAACGGCGTGCCGCAGGGCTGCCGACCAGCACGAAGCATATCGCCCGCTTGATGCGCGAAGCCGGGGGGTGGCCCGTCGGCCAAAGCGAGGGCGGGTCGTGACGAGTGCCCTGCGCATGGCGCGGGACGCGCGGCACCCGGCCCCGGGCGTGAGCTTCCATTCTAATCGCGGGAGTCGAT